>Ga0255338_1001807_pt1 | contig 36869 bp, 27 predicted proteins | sample MeOH1_35cm_T4_19_FD_203715 | JGI IMG/M metagenome (GOLD analysis project Ga0255338, IMG submission 203715) | Sandy soil microbial communities from University of British Columbia, Vancouver, Canada - MeOH1_35cm_T4_195 | ecosystem: Engineered > Artificial ecosystem > Sand microcosm > Unclassified ...
TGATCAAGAAGCAGCGCGAACTGGACGACGCCAGGCGCGAGCTGGATCTGACGATCGAAAAGCGCGTTCAAGACGGCCTGACGGAGGTCCGGACCCAGGCCAAGCGCGAAGCCGAAGACGGCATGAAGCTGAAGGTGGCCGAGAAAGACCAGACCATCGCCTCCATGCAGCAGAAGATTGAAGAGCTCAAGCAAAAGGCCGAACAGGGCTCACAGCAACTGCAGGGTGAAGTTCAGGAGCTGGAGCTGGAGCAGCTGCTGCGCACGAAGTTTCCATTCGACCTGATCGAACCCGTGCCCAAGGGCGAATTCGGCGGTGACGCCATGCATCGCATCAACAGCCCGAGCGGCATGGCTTGCGGCAGCATCCTCTGGGAATCCAAACGCACGAGAAACTGGAGCGATGGCTGGCTTTCCAAGCTGCGAGAAGACCAGCGTAGCGCCAAGGCGGAAGTCTGCGTGCTGGTCAGCCAGGTTTTGCCGAAGGGCGTTGAGACGTTCGACCTGATGGACGGCGTGTGGGTCACTTCTCCGCGCGCGGCCATCCCTGTGGCCACCATGCTGCGACAGGGATTGCTGGAAGTCACCCAGACGCGTGCTTTATCTGTCGGCCAGCAGACGAAGGCCGAGATGGTCTATCAGTACTTGACCGGTCCGCGATTCAAACAACGCGTGGAGGCCATCGTCGAGGCCTTTTCATCGATGCAGGAAGACCTGGACAAGGAGCGCAAGGTCATCATGAAGCAATGGGCCAAGCGGCAGGAGCAGATCGAACGGGTGATGGGAGCGACTGTCGGGATGTATGGCGACTTGCAGGGGATTGCGGGGAAGTCTCTTCACGAGATCGAAGGGCTTGAATTCAAGTCGCTGGATGAACCAGGCGGCGACCGGTTGCCAGTCTAGTCCAGGCTAATTGCCTGGGGCCGACACCAAGTCGCCTTCCAGGATAGGCCCAGAAAGCCCATTGAAATGACCTTCCGGCCGTACCGGGCATACTTGCGGTGCGTCTGGGATGCAGTCGTTACACTGCTGGTGGAACAGGAAAAATCACACCCCATGGCTACCCAAGACCAGTTGCTACAGGCCCTCTCGGCCGTCACCGACCCCAACACCGGCAAGGACTTCGTCAGCACCAAGGCTGTGAAGAACCTGCAGGTCCATGAGGGCGACGTTTCCTTCGATGTCGAACTGGGCTACCCGGCCAAGAGCCAGATCCCGGGGTTGCGCAAGGACCTCATTGCCGCGGCGAAGGGGGTGCCCGGCGTGAACAACGTCTCCGTCAACGTCGCGAGCAAGATCGTGGCGCATGCGGCGCAACGCGGCGTGGCGCTGCTGCCCAAGGTCAAGAACATCATCGCCGTCGCCTCCGGCAAGGGCGGCGTCGGCAAGAGCACGACGGCCGTCAATCTCGCCCTGGCCCTGGCCGCCGAGGGCGCGGCGGTGGGCCTGCTGGACGCCGACATCTACGGCCCCAGCCAGCCGATGATGATGGGCATCGAAGGCCGGCCCGAATCGTCCGACGGCAAGACCATGGAGCCGCTGGAGAACTACGGCGTGCAGGTCATGTCGATCGGCTTCCTGGTGGCACAGGACGAAGCCATGATCTGGCGCGGCCCCATGGCCACCCAGGCGCTGGAGCAGCTGCTGCGCCAGACCAACTGGGCCGACCTGGACTACCTGATCGTCGACCTGCCGCCGGGCACCGGCGACATCCAGCTCACGCTGTCCCAGCGCGTGCCGATGACGGGCGCCGTGATCGTCACGACGCCGCAGGACATCGCGCTGCTCGACGCCAGGAAAGGGATCAAGATGTTCGAGAAGGTGGGCGTGCCCATTCTCGGCATCGTTGAGAACATGGCCGTGCACGTGTGCAGCCAATGCGGGCACGCGGAGCACATCTTCGGCGAGGGCGGGGGCAAGCGCATGGCCGCCGAATACGGCATGGACTACCTCGGCGCCCTGCCGCTGGACATCAAGATCCGCCTGCAGGCCGACAGCGGCAAGCCCACGGTGGTGAGCGACCCGGACGGCGATCTGGCCTCGATCTACAAGGCCGTGGCGCGGCAAGTGGCGATCAAGATCGCCAACAAGGCCAAGGACTTTTCCTCCAAGTTCCCGTCGATCAAGATTTCCAAGGACACCTGAGCGGCGCGCGGCGAGCCGGTGCCGCCAGCCCCTTCCGGTGGTGCCCGCGTGCCTGCGGGGGCCAAACCTTGCGAAGCAGACGCATTATTGTGCATACTCGCGCGATAAGGTCAGCAATACCCATGTCAGGCAATATACTGCAGGAAGCCGAGTCGGCGGCACGGTCGGCCGGCAGCCCGTTTCTCGCCGCCCTGGGCGAGCGCGTGCGGGCCCTGCGGGCCCGCCGCGGCTTGACGCGCAAGGCGGTGGCGCTGGCGGCCGATGTCTCGGAGCGGCACCTGGCCAACCTCGAGTACGGCACCGGCAATCCCTCCACGCTCGTGCTGCTGCACGTCGCGGGCGCGCTGCACTGCTCCCTGGCCGAACTGCTGGGGGACGAGACGACGCAGTCGCCCGAATGGCTGCTGATCCGCGAATTGCTGCAGGGCCGCGGCGACGCCGAGTTGCGCCGCGCCCGGATCGCCCTGGGCGAGCTGTTTGGCACCGGGACCGCCGGCGGCGCCGCGCGAGGCTCGCGCGTGGCGCTGGTCGGTTTGCGCGGCGCCGGCAAGTCCACGCTGGGGCGGATGCTGGCGGACGAACTGGGCTTTCCCTTCCTGGAATTGAGCCGGGAAATCGAAAAGTTCGCGGGCTGCAGCATCGCGGAGATCCACGCCCTCTACGGCATGAACGCCTACCGCCGCTACGAGCGGCGGGCGCTGGAGGAGGCGATCCAGCTCTACCCCGAAGCGGTGATTGCCACGCCCGGCGGCCTGGTGTCCGACGCGGCCAACTTCAACCTGCTGCTGTCGCATTGCGTGACGATCTGGCTGCGCGCCGACGCAGCGGACCACATGGCGCGCGTCGCGGCGCAGGGCGACACCCGGCCGATGGCGGCCAGCCCGGAGGCCATGGAAGACCTGCGGCGCATCCTGGCCGGGCGGGCCGCTTTCTACTCCAAGGCCGAGCTCAGCCTCGACACCAGCGCGCAACCGCTGGAGGCGACGTTCGAGGCGCTGTGCGCACTGGCGCGCCAGGCGTTGCCCCAGCCGGCCTGAGTTCATTCACGGGGAAATGCAGCTTATTGCTTGACTTCGATCAAAGATATGCAATATAGTGCTGCTATCGGATTGGCGATATCTGCACTATCTTGCAACTTCCTTCGGAGATCACCGTGACCCCACCCCTTCGCGTCGACTACCAGACCGAGCCTTCCCGGTACCGGCACTGGCGGCTCCAGTTCGACGGCCCCGTCGCCACGCTGGCCGCGGACTTCGACGAAAACGCCGGGCTGCGCCCGGGCTACAAGCTCAAGCTCAATAGCTACGACCTCGGGGTCGACATCGAGCTGAACGATGCCGTCAACCGCATCCGCTTCGAGCATCCCGAGGTGCGGACAGTGGTCGTGACCAGCGCCCGGGACAAGGTGTTCTGCTCGGGCGCCAACATCTTCATGCTGGGGGTTTCCAGCCATGCCTGGAAGGTGAACTTCTGCAAGTTCACCAACGAGACGCGCAATGGCCTGGAGGATTCCTCGAAACACTCGGGCCTGAAGTTCCTGGCGGCGGTCAACGGCGCCTGTGCCGGCGGCGGCTACGAGCTGGCACTGGCCTGCGACGAGATCATCCTGGTGGACGACCGCTCCAGCGCCGTCAGCCTGCCGGAAGTGCCGCTGCTGGGCGTCCTGCCCGGCACCGGCGGCCTGACCCGCGTCACCGACAAGCGCCATGTGCGCCATGACCTGGCCGATATCTTCTGCACCACGACCGAAGGCGTGCGCGGCCAGAAGGCCAAGGACTGGCGTCTGGTGGACGACATCGCCAAGCCGGCGGTGTTCGCGCAGAAGGTGCGTGAGCGCGCGCTGCAGCTGGCGCAGCAGAGCGACCGGCCCGTGGATGCGCAGGGCGTGTACCTGGCGCCGCTGCAACGCACGATCGACGCGGACGCGCTGCGCTACCCGAACGTCACGGTCGAGATCGACCGCGCGAAGCGCACCGCCACCGTCACCGTGAAGGGCCCGGCCGGCGCCCAGCCCGCCGACGTCGCCGGCATCGAAGCCGCCGGCGCCGCCTGGTTCCCGCTGGCGCTGGCGCGAGAACTGGAGGACGCGATCCTGTCGATGCGAACCAACGAGCTCGACATCGGCATGTGGCTGATCAAGACGCAAGGCGATGCCCAGGCCGTGCTGGCGATGGACGCCACGCTGCTGGCGCACAAGGACCACTGGCTGGTGCGCGAAACGATCGGCCTGCTGAGGCGCACGTTCAGCCGTTTCGACGTGTCCTCGCGCAGCCTGTTCGCCCTGATCGAGCCGGGCTCGTGCTTTGCCGGCACCTTCCTCGAACTGGCCCTGGCCTGCGACCGCAGTTACCAGCTGGCGCTGCCGGACGACGGGGCCCGGGCCCCGAAGATCGTCGTGGGCGACGCCAACTTCGGCCTCTATCCGATGGTGACGGGCCAGAGCCGGCTGGGCCGCCGCTTCTACGACGAGCAGCCCGCGCTGGACGCGGTGCGGGCCAGGGCCGGCCAGCCGCTGGAGGCCGGTGCGGCATTCGCCGCGGGCCTGGTCACCGCCAATCCCGACGACATCGACTGGACCGACGAATTGCGCATCGCCATCGAGGAGCGGGTGGCCATGTCGCCCGATGCGCTCACAGGGATGGAAGCCAACCTTCGCTTCAACGGCCCCGAGAACATGTTCACGCGCATCTTCGGGCGGCTCACCGCCTGGCAGAACTGGATCTTCCAGCGCCCCAACGCCGTCGGCGAGATGGGCGCCCTGAAGGTCTACGGCAAGGGCAACAAGGCCGCCTTCGATTGGCAACGTGTTTGATTGCGGGACAGGCCAGGAATTGCGCAGCAATCTTGCCCTGTCCTCGACTGACTGAGACGGATCACCAGGAGAACCCCATGAGCGACATCGACTACAGCGAGAAGATCCCCAACAACGTGAACCTGAGCGAGGACCGCACGCTGCGGCGTGCGCTCGAGCAGTGGCAGCCCAACTACCTGAGCTGGTGGCAGGACATGGGGCCGGACGGATCGCAGAATTTCGACGTCTACCTGCGCACCGCCACCAGCGTGGACCCGCAGGGCTGGGCCCAGTTCGGCCACGTCAAGATGCCCGACTACCGCTGGGGCATTTTCCTGAACCCGGCGGAGAAGGACCGCAAGATCCACTTCGGCGACCACAAGGGCGAAGCCGCCTGGCAGGACGTGCCCGGCGAATACCGCGCCAACCTGCGCCGCATCATCGTCACGCAGGGCGATACCGAGCCGGCCTCGGTCGAGCAGCAGCGGCACCTGGGCCTGACCTGCCCGAGCCAGTACGACCTGCGCAACCTGTTCCAGGTGAACGTCGAGGAGGGCCGCCACCTGTGGGCCATGGTCTACCTGCTGCACAAGTATTTCGGCCGCGACGGCCGCGAGGAAGGCGAGGCGCTGCTGGAGCGCCGCAGCGGCCAGCAGGACAACCCCCGCATCCTGCAGGCCTTCAACGAAGAAACGCCCGACTGGCTGTCGTTCTTCATGTTCACCTACTTCACCGACCGCGACGGCAAGTTCCAGCTGTGCGCACTGGCCGAAAGCTCGTTCGACCCGCTCGCCCGCACCACCAAATTCATGCTGACCGAGGAAGCGCACCACATGTTCGTGGGCGAATCCGGCATCTCGCGCGTCATCCAGCGCACCTGCGCCGCGATGAACGAGCTCAAGACCGATGACCCTGCCAGGCTGCGCGCCGCCGGCGTGATCGACCTGCCGACCCTGCAGCGCTACCTGAACTTCCACTTCAGCGTGACCATCGACCTGTTCGGCGCCGACGAATCGAGCAATGCGGCCACCTTCTACTCCACGGGCCTGAAGGGGCGTTTCGAGGAAGGCAAGCGCGTCGACGACCATATCCTCAAGGGCCAGACCTACAAGGTGCTCGCGGTGCAGGGCAGCCAGATCGTCGAGCGCGAAGTGCCGATGCTCAACGCGCTGAACGAAGTGCTGCGCGACGATTACATCAAGGACTCGATCGCCGGCGTCGAACGCTGGAACAAGGTCATCGAGAAGGCCGGCATCCCGTTCAGGCTGAAGACACCGCACAAGGCCTTCCACCGCAACATCGGCACCCTGGCCGGCGTCAAGGTCTCTCCCGACGGCCGCGTCGTGTCCGAGGCAGAATGGAACGCCAAGGTGAACGAGTGGCTGCCGAGCGCGGAGGACCGCGCCTTCGTCGCCGGACTGATGGGCCGCGTGGTCGAACCCGGCAAGTTCGCCAACTGGATCGCCCCGCCGGTGATGGGCATCAACCGCCAGTCGGTGGACTTCGAGTACGTGCGCTTCAATTGAACCAAATGGGTAATGGATCATTGAGATAACTGGATCACTGAAATGGACACGGCCGTGACGTCGATCATCAAGCAGCACCTGATCGACCCGGAGATCTGCATCCGTTGCAACACCTGCGAGGCCACCTGCCCGGTGCAGGCGATCACGCACGATTCGCGCAACTATGTGGTCGACGCGGACAAGTGCAACTTCTGCATGGCCTGCATCCCGCCGTGCCCCACCGGCTCCATCGACAACTGGCGCACGATGCCGCGCCTGCAGGCCTACAGCATCGAAGCCCAGCTCGGCTGGGACGAGCTGCCGGCCGAGCTGACGGCGCAGCAGCTGGCGGAACAGGGCGCCGTGGTGGGCGACGAGCCCGCGGCGTTGCCGGCCGCGCCGCCGCTGCCGGCCGCCGCTAGCGGCGAGGCCGTGTTCAAGGCCGCGGAGTTCGGCGCGACGCTGCCGCCCTGGTCGGCCGCCCATGCCTACACCAATCTCTACGGCCCCAAGGTGGCGGAGAAGTGGGCAACGGCCACGGTGGCGGGCAACGTGCGCGTCACCGAGGTGGGCCGCGAATACGACACCCACCACATCGTGCTGGATTTCGGCGCCATGCCGTTCCCCGTGCTCGAAGGCCAGTCGATCGGCATCATCCCGCCCGGGACGGACGCGGCCGGCCGGCCGCACCACGCGCGGCAATATTCCGTCGCCAGCCCGCGCAATGGCGAGCGGCCCGGCTACAACAACCTGTCGCTGACCATCAAGCGCGTGCTGCGGGACCACGAGGGCAACCCCGTGCGCGGCGTGGCCAGCAACTACATGTGCGACCTCCAGGTGGGCGACAAGGTTCAGGTGATCGGGCCGTTCGGTGCGAGCTTCCTGATGCCCAACCATCCGCGCAGCAACATCGTGATGATCTGCACCGGCACCGGCAGCGCACCGATGCGTGCCATGACGGAATGGCGCCGCCGCCTGCGCGCCTCCGGCAAGTTCGAGGGCGGCAAGCTGATGCTGTTCTTCGGCGCCCGGACCCGGGAGGAATTGCCCTACTTCGGCCCGCTGCAAAGGCTCCCCAGGGACTTCATCGACATCCACTTCGCCTTTTCGCGCACGCCGGGCCAGCCCAGGCGCTACGTGCAGGACGCGATGCGCGAGCGCGCGGCCGACCTCGGCCCGTTGCTGGCCGACCCGAACACCTTCTTTTATGTCTGCGGGCTCAAGAGCATGGAAGAAGGCGTGGTGCTGGCGCTGCGCGACGCCGCTCTGCAGGCCGGCTTGACATGGGACGCGGTGGGCGCCGCGCTGCGGCGGGAAGGCCGCCTTCACCTGGAAACCTACTGAGGTCTTTGGCTCACCATGTGGCGCCCAATAGGCGGTTTTGACTGAGAGTCGCCTCAAGTAAACTGCCCCACGATGCCTCTCTCCCAAGCACCCCAGCCAGCCCAGCCCGTGCCCATCCGTTTGTACCGGGGCGGCGAGCGGGTCGGCAAACTCAAGGGCCGCCAGCCCGGTGACGAAGCGCTGGCCGAGGTCCGGGCGCTGATCGGGCCGCCGCCGGCGGGAGGCCACCGGCGTGACCTGCTGATCGAGCACCTGCACGCCCTCAACGATACGTTCCACGGCCTGCACGACCACCACCTCGTCGCCCTGGCGCGCGAGATGAACATCCCGATGGCCGAGGTGTACGAGGTGGCGAGTTTCTATCACCACTTCGAGATATTGCGCGATGGCGAGCAGGGCGCGGCATTGACGGTTCGCGTGTGCGACGGTCTCTCCTGCGAGATGGCCGGCGCGCGCGACCTGCTGGCACGCCTGCCCGCGATGCTGGGCGGAGTGAAGGTCATCCCGGCCCCGTGCATCGGCCGGTGCGAGCAGGCGCCCGCGGCGCTGGCAGGGCAGGTGGCAGTGCAACGCGCCACGCCCGAGGCCGTCGTGAACGCGGTGATGCAGGAGGGCACACGCCCCCTGTTCGAGCAGGGCACTGCCGCGGCGGTCGCGGATTTCATCGGCTACGAGGACTATCGCGAAGACGGCGGCTATTCGCTGGCCGCCGCGGTCGTCAACGGCGAAGAGGACGCCGAGTTCATCCTGACGCAGATGGAGGACTCCGGCCTGCGCGGCCTGGGCGGCGCGGGCTTTCCGGCCGGCCGCAAGTGGCGCATCGTGCGCGCGCAGCCCGCGCCGCGCCTGATGGCGGTGAACATCGACGAGGGCGAGCCCGGCACCTTCAAGGACCGGCATTACCTGGAGCGCGATCCGCACCGCTTCCTCGAAGGCATGCTGGTCGCCGCGCAGGTGGCCGGCACCGAAGCCATCTACATCTACCTGCGCGACGAATACCACGAATGCCGCGTGATGCTCGAAGCGGAGCTGGCCGCGCTGAAGGCCGACCCGCCGTGCCCCTTGCCGCACATCGAGCTGCGGCGGGGCGCCGGCGCCTACATCTGCGGCGAAGAGTCCGCCATGATCGAGAGCATCGAGGGCAGGCGGGGCGAGCCGCGGATGCGCCCGCCGTACATCGCGCAGGTGGGCCTGTTCGGCCGGCCCACGCTGGAACACAACTTCGAGACGCTGTACTGGGTGCGAGACATCGTGCAGAAGGGCCCGAAGTGGTTCTCGGGCTTCGGGCGCAACGGACGCAAGGGGCTGCGATCCTTCAGCGTCAGCGGCCGGGTCGCGCAGCCCGGCGTCAAGCTCGCACCGGCGGGCATCACGCTGCGCGAGCTGGTCGAGGAATATTGCGGCGGGATGGCCGAGGGGCACGAGCTGTATGCCTACCTGCCGGGAGGCGCGTCCGGCGGCATCCTGCCGGCGAGCCTGGCCGACGTGCCGCTGGACTTCGACACCTTGCAGCCGCACGGCTGCTTCATCGGCTCGGCGGCGATCATCGTCCTCGGCCAGCACGACAAGGCCCGCGACGCCGCGCGGAGCATGATGCGGTTCTTCGCGCACGAGAGCTGCGGGCAGTGCACGCCCTGCCGCGTCGGCACGGCCAAGGCGGCAAGACTGATGGAAGCGCCGCGTTGGGACAACGCGACGCTGGACGACCTGAACACCGTGATGGCCGATGCCTCGATCTGCGGGCTGGGCCAGGCCGCGCCCAACCCCGTGCGCTGCGTGCAGAAATATTTCCCCCATGAAATCGGCTGAATTCCCCGTCGTCGAATTCCTGCTGGACGGCAAGCCCGTACAGGCCTTGCGAGGCGAGACGATCCTGCAGGCCGCGCAGCGCGTCGGCGCCGACATCCCGCACCTTTGCTACAAGGAAGGCTATCGCCCGGATGGCAACTGCCGCGCCTGCGTGGTGGAGATCGCGGGCGAGCGCGTGCTCGCGCCCAGCTGCTGCCGCGCCGTCACGCCCGGCATGGACGTGCAGGCGAAGAGCGATCGGGCCGTGAAGAGCCAGAAGATGGTGCTGGAGATGCTGCTGGCGGACATGCCGGATGCGGGCTACAAATGGACGGAAGGCGGCCAGCACGGCGAGCTGAGCGAATGGTGCGCGCGCATGGACGTCGCCGCCCGCCCAGAGCTCAAGGCCCTGCGCCGCGAACAACCCGCGCCCGACCTCTCGCACCCCGCGATGGCCGTCAACCTCGACGCCTGCATCCAGTGCACGCGCTGCGTGCGCGCCTGCCGCGAGGAGCAGGTCAACGACGTCATCGGCTATGCCCTGCGCGGCTCGCACAGCCAGATCGTGTTCGACCTCGCCGACCCTATGGGCGACAGCACCTGCGTCGCCTGCGGGGAGTGTGTGCAGGCGTGCCCGACCGGTGCGCTGATGCCCAAGACCCTCATTGGTTCGCAAGCGGTGGACCGCGAGGTGGAGTCGGTGTGCCCGTTCTGCGGCGTCGGCTGCCTCATCACCTACAAGGTGCGCGACGAGAAGATCGTGGCGGTCGACGGCCGCGACGGCCCGGCCAACCACGGCCGGCTGTGCGTGAAGGGCCGCTTCGGCTTCGACTACGCGCACCATCCGCACCGGCTGACGAAGCCGCTGATCCGCAGACCGGGGGTGGCGAAGACCGCCGAAGGCAGCCCCCACCCCAACCCTCCCCCACAGGGGGAGGGAGCCATGGAAGCCGTCTTCCGCGAAGCGACCTGGGAGGAAGCGCTCGATTTCGCCGCGGGCAAGCTGAAGGCGTTGCGCGACACGCACGGGCCCAGATCGCTCGCGGGCTTCGGCTCGGCCAAGGGCACGAACGAAGAGGCCTATCTTTTCCAGAAGCTGGTGCGCACCGGCTTCGGCAGCAACAACGTGGACCACTGCACGCGCCTGTGCCATGCCTCCAGCGTGGCGGCCTTGCTCGAAGGCGTGGGCTCCGGCGCGGTGAGCAACCAGGTGGGCGACGTCGAGCACGCGGAGCTGATCCTGGTGATCGGCTCCAACCCCACCAACAACCATCCTGTGGCGGCGACGTGGATGAAGAACGCGGCCAGGCGCGGGATGAAGATCGTCCTCGCCGACCCGCGCATCACCGACATCGGCCGCCATGCCTGGCGCACGCTGCAGTTCAAGGCCGACAGCGACGTCGCGCTGCTCAACGCGATGATCCACACCATCATCGAGGAAGGGCTGGCCGCGCAGGACTTCATTGCCCGGCGCACGAGCAACTTCGAGGCATTGCGCGAAAGCGTGCAGGCGTTCAGCCCGGAGGCGATGCAGTCCGTGTGCGGCATCCCCGCGCCCAGGATCCGCGAAGTGGCGCGCGCGTTCGCGACCGCGAAGTCCGCGATGATCCTGTGGGGCATGGGCATCAGCCAGCACGTGCACGGCACCGACAACGCGCGGTGCCTGATCGCGCTGTGCGCGGTGGCGGGCCAGATCGGCAAGCCCGGCAGCGGGCTGCACCCCTTGCGCGGCCAGAACAACGTGCAGGGCGCGAGCGACGCCGGGCTGATCCCGATGATGTTCCCGAACTACCAGCGCGTGGACAACCCCGACGCGCACGCGTGGTTCGAGAACTTCTGGAAGACGAAGCTGGACGAACACCCGGGCTACACGGTCGTCGAGATCATGCACAAGGCGCTCGCGCCGGACAGCGATCCGCACAAGGTGCGCGGCATGTACATCATGGGCGAGAACCCGGCGATGAGCGACCCGGACCTGAACCGCGCGCGCGAGGCGCTGGCGGCGCTGGAGCACCTCGTGGTGCAGGACATCTTCATGACCGAGACGGCCTGGATGGCCGACGTGGTCCTGCCCGCGACCGCGTGGCCCGAGAAGACTGGCACCGTCACCAACACCGACCGCATGGTGCAGCTGGGCCGCAAGGCGATCGATCCGCCGGGCGACGCGAGGCCGGACCTGTGGCTGGTGCAGGAGATGGCGCGGCGCCTCGGCCTGCACTGGGCCTACGAGGGTGGCGACGAAGGCGTCGCCACCGTGTACGAGGAGATGCGCCAGGCGATGCACGCAGCCATCGCGGGCATCAGCTGGCAGCGGCTGGAGCGCGAAGGCAGCGTCACGTACCCGTGCCTGCGCGAAGACGATCCCGGCCAGCCCATCGTCTTCACCGAGCGGTTTCCCACCGCCGACGGACGCGTGCACCTCGTGCCCGCGCAACTGGTATCCGCCGACGAGAGGCCGGATGCGGACTTCCCGTTCGTGCTCATCACGGGCCGGCAGCTCGAGCACTGGCACACCGGCACCATGAGCCGGCGCTCGGTGGTGCTGGACGCGATCGAGCCGAACGCGAGTGCGTCGATGTGCGGCGCGGACATCGAGGCGCTCGCCCTCGTGCCGGGCCAGCGCATCCGCGTGCGGTCGCGCCGTGGCGAAGTGGCGCTCTACCTGCGCCGCGACGACGGTACGCCGGCTGGCGCCGTGTTCATCCCCTTCGCCTATGCGGAAGCGGCGGCCAACCTGCTGACCAACGCCGCGCTCGACCCGTTCGGGAAGATCCCCGAGTTCAAGTACTGCGCGGTCGCCGTGAGCGCCTGACCCGACGGGACGCGGCCGGCGGGAATCGCGGCGCGAAGTAGGGGCACTCCAAGGGTGTGCGCCGGAACCCGCTAAAGTAGGCGCATGAACCCGCGTCCCGGCATCGAAGTAGCGGTTGTCATGCGTCGCGAGCGCCTGAACAATCGATGGCAGCCTTTTCGTTGGGTGCTGGATGCCGTGGTCCCGAACGAGGCGGGCTTCGGCACCCAGCCGCGCCTCCTGGTCAGAACCGACGACGAGGAGCGCTGGCTCCATCCCGGCTTCAAGGTCGAGCTGTTCCGTGACGACGCCGAAGGCTATTACCTCAACGTGACCACGCCGGCGCCGTGCTGGTTCGTGCTCTGGCGCATGGAGGAGGAAGCCCGTATCACCGACGAGCCGATTCCGGTTCCGACGATGGTGTCGCTGAGCTACCACGATGCGGGTCGCTGGCTGGATGCGCAGGAAACCGTGGAACAGGTGCCCGCGCCCGCGGACGTCGTCGACTGGATGCGCGAGTTCGCAGCCGAGCACTATGTGGTCGAGCCGAAGAAGCGCAGGCGCCCGCAGAGCTTCAGGTCGCTGACCGACCGGTTCGGCAACCCCGCAGCCGTGACCACGGAAAAGAAGTTCGGGGGCGGCGAACCCTCATGAGCGACGGGTTCCTCGGGCGCTGGTCCAGGCGCAAGCTGGACGTGAAGCAGGGCAAGCCGGTGGCGGCGGAGCCTGTGGAAGCTTCTGGAGCGCAGCAGGCTGCCGTGCCCCCACCCCAACCCTCCCCCGGAGAGGGAGGGGGCAGCACAGAACTCCCTCTGCCTGCGGGAGAGGGCGCGGATACGAGCACTGCCGCGGCAGTGCCGCCCCCACCCCCCACCCTCGAAGAAGCCCATGCCCTCACGCCGCAATCCGACTTTCGCCGCTTTGCCGCCGCGGACGTCGCGCCGGACGTGAAGAATGCCGCATTGAAGAAGCTCTTCACGGACCCGCACTACAACGTCATGGACGGTTTGGACGTCTACATCGACGATTACTCCCAGCCCGACCCCCTGCCTTACGCGGTGGCGCGCCAGCTGGCGAGCGCGAAGTTCCTCGGCCTGTTCGCCAAGGAGGAAGAAGAAGAGGCCGAGCAGGCCGCCGCGCTCGAAGCGGCCCGACAGCCAAGGGATGTTGCGGATAACCCTGAGGGCCAAACGGTGGCACAGTCCGAGTCGGCCCCCGAAGCAGCACCCGAGCCCCCACTCCATGCCGACCCTGATCTGCGATTGCAACAAGACCATGCCCCTCCAGGAGAAGACCCTGGGCGCGGCACTGGGTGAAAAGCTCACCCTCCATTCCAGCTTGTGCCGGCGCGAAGCCGCGGCTTTCCAGCAGGCGATCAAGGGCAGCGCCGATGTCATCGTGGCCTGCACGCAGGAGAAGCGCCTCTTCGCGGAGATAGGGCAGAACACGGAAGCCGCCGTGGCGCCGATCCGTTTCGTGAACATTCGGGAAACCGGCGGCTGGAGCCGCGACGCCTCGAAGGCGATGCCGAAGATCGCGGCGCTGCTGGCGGCGGCCCGCCTGCCCGAGCCCGAACCCGTGCCCACGGTGACGTACCGCAGCGCCGGGCGCCTGCTGGTGATCGGCGAACTCGAGGCCGCCGAGCGCGCGGCCGCCATGGTGGCCGATGTGATGGACGTGACGCTGTTCAGCCAGGGCGGGGCCGGCGCGCAGGAGCGCCGCTATCCGGTGCTCGGTGGAAAGATCGAAAGCCTGAAGGGCTGGCTCGGCGCGTTCGAGTTCAAGTGGACGCGCGACAACCCGATCGACCTGGACTTGTGCACGCGCTGCAACGCCTGCGTGGCGGCCTGCCCCGAGGGCGCGATCGGCCTGGACTACCAGGTCGACATGGCGAAATGCGCTTCGCATCGCGCTTGCGTGAAGGTGTGCGACGCCGCCGGCGCGATCGACTTCGGCCGCGAACCCGCCGCTTTCAGCGAGCAGTTCGACCTGGTGCTGGACCTGCGGGCCGCGCCCGCCTTCCTGCAACACGCGCCGCCCCAGGGGTATTTCCACTGGAACGGGCAGGACCTGGGCATGCTCCTCAAGCTGCGCGAACTGGTGGGCGAATTCGAGAAGCCGAAATTCATCGCCTACAAGCCCAAGATCTGCGCGCACAGCCGCAACGAGAAGGTGGGCTGCAACGCCTGCGTGGACATCTGCTCGGCGGAGGCGATCGCCAGCGAAAAGTCGCGGCAGCAGGTGAAGGTGAACACCAGCCTGTGCGTCGGTTGCGGCGCCTGCACGACGGTGTGCCCCACCGGCGCGCTGACCTATGCGTACCCGCGGGCCAGTGAGCAGGGGCTGAAGTTCAAGACGCTCCTGTCCACGTATGCCGCGGCCGGGGGCAAGCAGGCCATGCTGCTGCTCCACAGCCAGGAGCGCGGGCAGGCGCTGGTCGGGGAAGTCGGCCGGGCGGCGCAGCTGGGGGTCGCGCATGGCGTGCCGGCCAACGTGATTCCGGTGCCGGTCTGGCACACGGCCAGCCTGGGGATCGACGTCTGGCTGAGCGCCGTCGCGCTCGGTGCGTCGCACGTGGCCGTGCTCACGACGAATGAAGAGGCGCTGCAATACCGCGAGGGGTTGCGCGAGCAGATGGCCGTGGCGCAGGCCATCCTGAACGGCCTCGGGTACGAAGGCTCGCACTTCACGCTGATCCAGGCTGCCAACCTGGCCGACCTGGACCAGGAGCTCTCCCTGCTGGCCGCGCGCCGCCAGGCGGTGCCGGCCAAGGTGGCCACATTCGCCGTTGCCCCTGAAAAGCGCGGCACGCTCGAGCTGGCGCTGGACCACCTGATCGAACATGCCCGCGTGCGGCCCGACGCGATCGATTTGCCCGCCGCGGGCGCACCGTTCGGCACCGTGGAAGTGGCCAAGGACAAGTGCACGCTGTGCCTGAGCTGCGTGAACGCGTGCCCCGCCGGCGCGCTGCTGGACAACCCGGAGCGGCCCCAGCTGCGCTTCATCGAGAAGAACTGTGTGCAGTGCGGCCTGTGCGAGAGCACCTGCCCCGAGGACGCGATCACGCTCAGGCCCCGGCTGCTCCTCACGCGCGAGCGCAAGGAAGCGCGCGTGCTCAACGAGATGCCGCCTTACGCCTGCGTCCGTTGCGGCAAGCCTTTCGGCACGCTCAAGGCCATCGAGGCGATGCTCGGCAAGCTCGCGGGCCACTCCATGTTCCAGGGCGCGGCGCTGGAGCGCCTCAAGATGTGCGGCGACTGCCGCGTCATCGACATCTATTCGGCCGAGAACGAGGCCCGGATCACCGATCTCTGATTCCGCCGGAGACCAACCATTGAATACCAAATGGGGCTCTGACCCCAACACTTCCACAACGTCCGCGCTGGACGAGGAGACGGCGCGTGCCGAGGTCTACGGGCTGCTGGCGGCGCTGTACTACGCGCCGCCCGAGCCGTCCCTGCTGGAATCCCTGCGCATCGCGGTGACCGAAGCCCCGGCCGCCGGCGGCTTCCTCGAGGAGCCCTGGCGAGCGCTGGTCGGCGTGGCCCGCGAGATGAGCGACGAGGCGATCGCCGACGAGTACGACGCGCTGTTCGGCGGCGTCGGCAAGCCCGAGGTCTACCTCTTCGGCTCGCACTACATCAGCGGCTTCCTGAACGAAAAGCCGCTCGCGCGGCTGCGCACGGACCTGGCGACCCTCGGGCTGACGCGCGGCGACGAGATGCCCGAAACCGAGGACCATGTCGCCTACCTGTGCGAGGTGATGCGCTACCTCATCGCCGGCGACGACGTGGCGGTGGCCAATTTGACGCGGCAGAGCCAATTCTTCGCAACCCATGTCCAGCCCTGGACCGGCGCGCTGTGCGATGCGATCGCGGCCCATCCCAAGGCCCGCTTCTATGCCCGCCTCGCCGGGTTCACCCATGCGTTCCTGGCCGTGGAGGTCCAGGGCTTCGACATGCTCGATTAGCCCGGCTGCGGCCGCCCGTTGCGGGTGGACGCCGCCGCTTCCCCGGGCACCTGCGGCTCCGTCAGCAGGCGCACGCGGAACATCGCTCCGCCGGCTGGCGCGTCGCCCGCTTCCAGGGCGCCGCCATAGCGCTCGACCAGGCCCAGGCTGATCCACAAGCCCAGGCCGTTGCCGTCGTTCCGGGTGGTGAAGAACGGGCGGAACAGGTGGTCCCGCGCTTCCGGCGGCAGGCCGGGCCCGGTATCGCCCACCTCGAGCACGACGCCGCACGCGGCCCCGTCCTGCTCCCAGTCGCGGGTGCGCAGCGTCAGGCGGCCACCCCGGGGCATCGCCTGGATCGCATTGATGATGAGGTTGAGCAGGACCTGCTGGAGTTCCTGGCGGTTGAACCCCGCCCGCTGCGTCGCCGCAAAGTCCTTCATGACCTCGATGCGCGTCTGCGCGAGCAGGTGGGCCGCGAGGACCAGGCACTCGTCCATCACGCGATTGGCGTCCAGCGCCTCGACGTAGCCCGCGTACTCGGTCGGCCGCGCGTACTGCAGCAGCTGCGTCACGATCAGCCGCATCCGCTCGACCTGCTCGTCCAGCAGCTTCAGTTCCGCGTGCACGGGCAGGGCGCCCTGGCCGAGGGTTTCGCGCATGAGGTCCAGGTTGCCCTGGATCACGGCGATGGGATTGTTGATTTCGTGGGCGACGCTCGCGGTGAGTTGCCCGATGGCGGCCAGCTTCTCCGACTTCACGAGCTGCTGCTGCGCCTGGCGCAGCGAGGCATTGCTTTGGGCGAGCTCGCGCGTGCGCTCGGCGACCTTCGCATCCAGTTCGCCGGCCCATGCCTGCAGGCGGCGGGTCTTCTCGTCGATCACGTCCAGCAGGTGGTCCAGGTGCGTCGCCAGCGTGCCGATCTCGTCGCGCGCCTCGACGTGCCCCACCCGCGCGCCGCCCTGGCCGTCCTCCACGGCCCGCATGGTGCGGTTCATCTGCTCCACGGGATCGAAGATGCTGCGCGCCCAGCGCAGCGAGAAGAAGGCAGCCAGCGCCATCACCACGCCGAAGATCACGCCGATCGCGCCGAGCATCCCGTACTTCACGAGCCGGAACGGCTGCTCGAGATAGCCGACGTAGAGCATGCCGACGCGCTGCCCGGCGCCGTCGACGAGCGGCTCGTAACCCGACACGTACCAGTCGTCGACGACGAACGCGCGGTCCAGCCAGGTGCTCCCGCGCCGCAGCACCGCGTCGCTCACCGCCTGCGAAACACGCGTGCCGATGGCGCGTTCGTCCTGGAAGAGGCGCACGTTGGTGGTGATGCGAACGTCGTCCATGAACAAGGTCGCCGTGCCCTGGCTGCCGAACGGCAGGGCGCCGTCCGGGTACACGATGCGGTTGATGTGGTCGATGAAGGGCAGGTTCTGGTTCAGCAGTACGCCGCCGCCCACCAGCGCGATCACCCGGCCGTCGTCGTCCATCACCTCCGCCCGAGCCAGCACCACCAGCGCCCGGTCCTCGACCTGGCGCTCGCTCGGCGCGGCGTTGAGGGTGGGGATGAGCGGGATGCCCACCCGGTTGCCCAGGTGGGGCGCGAGGCGGGCGAACTCGCCGCCCTCGACGATCGCGACGCGGGCGCCCCGCACCGAGGCAAAGGCTTGCGAATTCAGGAGCGCCGGCTGGTGGGCGGGCACCGTCACCAGGAAGTCGAGCCCCAGCTGCGCGCGCTGGCGCTCCAGCAGGCGCGCCAGCGCGGCCGGGTCACGCCCCTGCAGCGCCTTGAGCAGCGCGTGCGACGCGGCGACCGCCTCCGTGCCGCCGCCCACTTCGGCCACCACCTGGTCGAAGTAACCCCGCGCCACCGCGAGGTCGCTGCGCACCTTGGTGATGAGCAGCCGGTCGTAGGCGACGTTGCCCCACACCAGCAGCGCGCCCACCAGCAGCGGCAGCACGACGAGCAGCGGCAGCAGGGCCATCGCCAGCAGCTTGTTGCGCACCGATCGCGCCAGCCAGGCGCCCAGCGGCGTGCGCGTCATTCCTCGGTCCCGGCGTGGGTTAGAGCGCCCATTCGGCGACGCGCCGCTCCAGCGTGCGCCGGGAGATGCCCAGCAACTGGGCGGCCCGCGCCTTGTCGCCCGCCACCGATTCGAGCACCGACAGGATGTGCGCCTTCTCGAGCGTCTGCAGGTCCGTCGCCAGCTGGGGGTCGGGCGCGGCGGCGCGGGTGGCGGGCTGCACGTACAGCGCCGATACGTTCAAGGTTCCCAGGATGAGCGAGCGCTCGACCAGGTTGCGCAGTTCGCGGACGTTGCCGGGCCAGTCGTACTGCACCAGGAACGCCATTTCCGCCTCGTTGATCGCGAGCGGCTCCACCCCCAGCGAGGGTGCGAGCTGCGCGATGAAATGCCGGGTGAGGTCGGGGATGTCTTCCTTGTGTTCGCGCAACGGCGGCAGCGTGAGGTCCACCACCTGCAGCCGGTAATAGAGGTCCTTGCGAAAGCGCCCCGCCGCTGCCTCGCCGGCGAGCGAGCGGTTGGTGGCCGCGACGATGCGCACGTTGACGGGCACGAGCTGGCGGCTGCCGACGGGCCGGATCTTCAGGTCCTCCAGCGCGCGCAGCAGGTTGGCCTGCAGCGGCAGCGGCAGCTCGGCGACTTCGTCGAGGAAGAGCGTGCCGCCCTGGGCGTAATGGAACAGGCCGTCGCGGGCCTGGCTGGCACCGGTGAAAGCGCCTTTCGCGTGACCGAACAGCTCGCTCTCGATGAATTCGGGCGACAGCGACGCGCAATTGACGGGAACGAACGGCCCTTCGGCCCGGGCGCTCATCGCGTGCAGCGCGCGGGCGACGAGTTCCTTGCCGGTTCCCGACTCGCCCTGCAGCAGCACCGTGCTGTTCACGGCGGCGACGCGGCGCAGCGATTCCGACAGCTGCACCATCGCCGGCGAGCGGCCGACCAGGCCGCCGCGCTGCCCGGGGTCGCCCGGCAGCGCGCGCTTGAGTACGTAGTTTTCGCGCGCGAGTCGCGAACGCTCGTAGCAATGCTTCACCGCATTCAGGATCTGCGGCACGCGAAAGGGCTTGAGGATGAAGTCGGATGCACCGGCGCGCAGCGCTTCGATGGCGGTGTCGAGGTCGGCGAAGGCGGTGATCAGGATCACCTCGCCCGAATACCCCTGCTCGCGCAGTTCCTTCAGCCATTCCACGCCGCTTTTGCCGGGCAGCGAAATGTCCAGGATGATCAGGTCCACGTGGTGGTCGCCCAACAGGGCCGCGCCTTCCTCGGCGCTGGCCGCCTCCATCGCCCGCTGGCAGCGCGGCACCAGCGTCTTCACCAGGAAATTGCGCATGCCCTGCTCGTCGTCGACGACCAGGATCGACCAGAACGGCCAGCCATCGGCGGACTTGTCGGGAGCGGTTTGCGAAGGAGTCACGTAGCAGTCGGGGTGCGTCCGGGAATTCTACGGTGCGGTGCATTCGAGCCCATCCGTGCCTTTGCGCCCCGCCCGTTCCTGGGGCCCGGGCGTTCATTGCGACAAGTTGTCGCGTGAATTGCGACAACTTGGTGCGCTCATTGTGTGTCGTCGCGCCACACTGTCGCGTGCCTCATGGGCGAGCGCTTCTCCAATGAAAATAGCATGCTTTCGACTCAAGTGAATGCCCTGTGTTTGCATGCTTGCACGCACGCATTCAGGGCGCTACATTCGAACGGGAAGATATGTCCAGCCGTTCATACGGCATCAGGAGACAAACATGAGCCAGCCGAAAAGCAAGCTATCCCGCCGTACGCTGTTCGCGGGCGCCGGCACCGCCGGCGCACTTGCCGCAGCAGCCACCTTGCTGCCGGGCGCGGTGCAGGAAACCGCGGCCACTCCGCAGCCGAAGGAGCCGCCCGCCAGGGGCGGCGGCTACCAGCTGACGGAGCACGTCAAGCGGTATTACCAGACCACCCTCGTTTAACCCGCTCCCGGGAGAACCCCATGTTGTTGACCAAGAAAACGGGTGGCGCCCAGGGCGCTGCGCGCTCGCCGTTCCTGCACAGCCTGCAGCGCGGGATGTCCACCGCGCTGCCCACGATGGACCGCCGCGCGTTCCTTCGCCGCTCGGGGCTCGGCGTGGGCGTCGGCATCGCGGCCGGCAGCCTGACGCTCGTGAAGAAGGCGCGCGCCGCCGAAGGACGTGCCCCGGCCATCGGTGAAGGCAAGATCGAAGTGAAGCGCACCGTGTGCACGCACTGCTCGGTGGGCTGCGCCATCGATGCCGTCGTCGAGAACGGCGTGTGGGTGCGGCAGGAGCCGGTGTTCGACTCGCCGCTGAACCTCGGCGCGCATTGTGCCAAGGGCGCGGCGGTCCGCGAGCACGGGCACGGCGAGTTCCGCCTGCGCTATCCGATGAAGCTGGTGAACGGCAAGTACGAGCGAATCAGCTGGGACACGGCACTGAATGAAATCAGCGCCAGGATGCTGGACCTGCGCAAGGCGAGCGGGCCGGACTCGGTGTACTGGATCGGCTCCTCCAAGCACAGCAACGAGCAGTCCTACCTGCTGCGCAAGTTCGTCAGCTTCTTCGGCAGCAACAACTGCGATCACCAGGCGCGCATCTGCCACTCCACCACCGTGGCCGGCGTTGCCAACACATGGGGCTACGGCGCCATGACCAATTCGTACAACGACATGCAAAACAGCAAGTGCGCGTTGTACATCGGCTCCAACGCCGCGGAGGCGCATCCGGTTTCCATGCTGCACATGCTGCACGCCAAGGAGAACGGCACCAAGATGATCGTGTGCGATCCGCGCTTCACGCGCACGGCGGCCAAGGCGGACCAGTACATCCGCTTCCGTTCGGGCACCGACGTCCCGGTCCTGTTCGGCCTCCTGTACCACATCTTCAAGAACGGCTGGGAAGACAAGAAGTACATCAACGACCGCGTCTACGGCATGGAGGAGGTCAAGAAGGACGTGCTGGCCAAGTGGACGCCTGACAAGGTGTTCGAAGCGTCCGGCGTGACCGAGGCCGAGCTCTTCAAGGCCGCCGAGATGATGGCCAAGAACCGGCCGTCGACGCTGGTGTGGTGCATGGGCCAGACCCAGCACTCGATCGGCAATGCCATGGTGCGCGCGTCCTGCATCGTGCAGCTGGCGTTGGGCAACGTCGGCGTGTCCGGCGGGGGCGCCAATATTTTCCGGGGCCACGACAACGTGCAGGGTGCCACCGACATCGGTCCCAACCCCGACTCGCTGCCCGGCTACTACGGGATCGCGGAAGGTTCGTGGCGCCATTTCGCCAAGGCCTGGGACGTGGATTTCGATTGGATCAAGGGCCGTTTCGAAACACCGGCCATGATGTCCAAGCCGGGCATCACCGTGTCGCGCTGGATCGACGGCGTCCTGGAAAAGAACGAGCTGATCGACCAGACGCCCAACCTGCGCGGGGTCGTGTACTGGGGCCATGCGCCCAACTCGCAGTCGCGCGGCCTCGAGATGAAGCGGGCCATGGACAAGCTGGACCTGCTGGTCGTGATCGACCCGTATCCGTCCGCCACCGCAGCCATGGCCGCCATGCCCGGCAAGCCGGAAGACCTGAACCCCAACCGCGCGGTGTACCTGCTGCCGGCGGCGACGCAGTTCGAGACCAGCGGCTCCGTCACGGCCTCCAACCGGTCGTTGCAGTGGCGCGAGAAGGTCATCGACCCGCTGTGGGAGAGCCGCAGCGACCACATGATCATGCACCAGCTGGCCGAGAAGCTGGGCTTCGCCAAGGAGCTGTCCAAGAACTACAAGATGCAGAAGATCAAGGGCCTGGACGAGCCGATGCCCGAGGAGATCCTGCGTGAAGTGAACCGCTGCGTCTGGACCATCGGCTACACGGGCCAGAGCCCGGAGCGCCTGAAGGCCCACATGAAGAACATGGCGGCATTCGACGTCAAGACGCTCAAGGCCAAGCCGGGCGTCAAGGACAAGGACACCGGCTACGACCTGACCGGCGATTACTTCGGGCTTCCGTGGCCCTGCTTCGGCACGCCGGAACTCAAGCACCCGGGCTCGGCCAACCTGTACGACACCACGCGTCACGTCATGGACGGCGGCGGCAACTTCCGCGCGAACTTCGGCGTCGAGCGCAACGGCGTGAACCTGCTGGCCGAGGACGGCTCCGCCTCCAAGGGCGCGGACATCCAGACCGGCTACCCCGAGTTCGACCACGTGCTGCTCAAGAAGCTCGGCTGGTGGGACGAGCTCACCGAGGTCGAGAAGGCGGCAGCCGAAGGCAAGAACTGGAAGACCGACTCGTCGGGCGGGATCATCCGCGTGACGATGAAGAACCACGGCTGCCACGTGTTCGGCAATGCCAAGGCGCGGGCGGTGGTCTGGAATTTCCCCGATGCGATCCCCCAGCACCGCGAGCCGCTGTACAGCCAGCGGCCGGACATGGTGGCCAAGTACCCGACGCACGACGACAAGAAGGCTTTCTGGCGCCTGCCCACGCTTTACAAGACGGTGCAGGACAAGAACATTGCCGACAAGGTTCACGAGAAGTACCCGCTGATCCTGAGCTCCGGCCGCCTGACGGAATACGAGGGGGGCGGCGAGGAGACGCGCTCCAACCCGTGGCTGGCCGAGCTGCAGCAGGAGGCCTTCGTCGAGATCAACCCGCAGGCGGCGGCGGCGCGCGGCATCAGGAACGGCGACCGCGTCTGGCTGATGACGCCGACGGGCGCGCGGCTGAACGTGCAGGCGCTGGTCACCGAGCGCGTGGGGCCGGACACCTGCTGGATGCCGTTCCACTTCTCGGGCCGCTGGCAGGGCGCGGACATGCTGGCCTACTACCCGAGCGGCGCGGCCCCCGTGGTGCGCGGCGAAGCGGTGAACACGGCCACGACGTATGGCTATGACAGCGTGACGATGATGCAGGAAACGAAGACGACGATCTGCAACGTCGAACGGGCAGTCGCTTAAGGAGCACACATGGCACGAATGAAATTTGTCTGCGACGCCGAGCGCTGCATCGAGTGCAACAGCTGCGTCACGGCCTGCAAGAACGAGCACGAGGTGCCCTGGGGCGTGAACCGCCGCCGCGTGGTCACGCTCAACGACGGCATCCCGGGGGAGCGCTCCATCTCGGTCGCGTGCATGCACTGCTCCGATGCGCCCTGCATGGCGGTGTGCCCGGTCAACTGCTTCTACCGCACCGACGAAGGCGTGGTGCTGCACGACAAGGACGTCTGCATCGGCTGCGGCTACTGCAGCTATGCCTGCCCGTTCGGCGCGCCGCAGTTCCCGGCCGCCGGCCACTTCGGCGTGCGCGGCAAGATGGACAAGTGCACGTTCTGCGCCGGCGGCCCCGAGGCCAACGGCTCGCAGGCCGAGTTCGACAAGTACGGGCGCAACCGCCTGGCCGAAGGCAAGCTGCCGGCGTGCGCCGAGATGTGCTCGACCAAGGCCTTGCTCGGCGGCGACGGCGACGTCATTGCCGACATCTACCGCAACCGGGTCCTCAAGCGCGGCAAGGGCGCCGAGGTCTGGGGCTGGGGCACGGCGTACGGATCGAAGCAGGCCGGCCAGCCCGGCGGAGCGAAGTCATGAAGCACCACCTGACACTGATCGCGGCATTGGTGGCGGCCGCCGCGCTTGCGGCCTGCGGGGACCGGACGCAAACCCTCAAGAGCGGCGTCATCGCCGATTCCGCGGCCTTCCAGGGCACCGGCAAGCCCTACGCCGTGCCAGGCTGGAAGCAGGGCGACAAGGCCAGTTGGGAGCAGCAGGTCAAGACACGGACCCAGAACACCCAGAACGAGTACCTCAAGGTCAACTGAAAGGCGCATGATGCTGCGTTCATTGCTGCTGGCTGCCTCGCTGGCATTGTGCTTCTCCGCGTCGGCGCAGACCAGGCCGCAGGACGACCCCGTCCCCGCGGCGCCGGCCGCGCCCGCCGGGGCCAACGGCATCCAGGGCCAGAACATCTTCGACGTGAAGCCCGAGGTCAAGCCCGACGCGAGCTCCGACCCGAACTACATGAAGCAGAGCAATGCCGAGCGCAACAGGGTACAGCCCGGCAACAACGCGCCGATGTGGCGCGGCGTCGCGGCCGGCGTGGAAGGCTACAGCAGCCTGCCCAGGAGCCAGGCGCCCGAGGCGGGGGTGCTCATCCAGCCCCAGGTGCAGTATCCGGGCTCGCGCCTCACCACGGCGGGCGAGGCCTGGCGCCAGGTGCGCAACAACTGGATCATTCCGTACGGCGGCGCGCTCCTCCTGATCTCGCTCGGCGCGCTGGCCATCTACTACTTCGCGAAAGGGCCGCTGGGGCACCAGCCCGCCGTGGGCGGAGGCGGGCGCCGCATCGAGCGCTTCACGCCGTTCGAGCGCTCGGCGCACTGGGCCAACGCGATCGCGTTCTCCATCCTGGCGATCTCCGGCCTGGTGATGGCGTTCGGACAGTTCTTCCTGCTGCCCATCATGGGGTCCACCCTGTTCGGCGGCCTGACCTATGTGCTGAAGAACCTGCACAACTTCGCGGGCCCGGTGTTCGCGGTGTCGATCGTGATCGTGTTCATCACCTTCGTGAAGGACGAGTTCCCGCAGAGCGGCGACTTCAAGTGGCTGCTCAAGATGGGCGGCGCGTTCAGCAAGGTCGGCGACGAGCCGCCGGCGCACCGGTTCAATGCCGGCGAAAAGGTGATCTTCTGGCTGGGCGTGCTGCTGCTGGGCGCCGTCGTGGTGGGCTCCGGCCTGGTCATGGACAAGCTCATCCCGAACCTGGCCTACGACCGCGGCACCATGCAGATCGCGCACATGGTCCACTCGATCGCAGCGGTGGTGATGATGGTCATGTTCGCGGTGCACATCTACCTGGGCACCATCGGCATGCGCGGCGCCTACGACGCGATGCGCCATGGCTACGTGGACGAAGCCTGGGCCGAGGAGCACCATGCCTACTGGCATGAGGACATCAAGGCCGGCAAGATCCCCGCGCAGCGCAGCCAGCCCCTGGTGATCGCGGACGAGGTGGAAACGCCGCGCCCGGCCTGACGAGAGAACATGGAGAAACGAACATGAAACCGATCCTGTTGCTGGGCACCCTCGTGGCGTCGTGCGGCCTGGCTTTCGCCAAGCTGCCGCCCCCGGACGATGCCGCCAAGGCCAAGGCCGCGGAGACGTCCGCCAAGGCGGCCTGGCAGGCCAAGGTGGATGGCTACCAGCTGTGCAAGGCACAGGACAAGGTGGCCGCGCGCTATGCGAAGGGGGGCGCGAAGCCGGTCGCCATGAAGACGGCTGCGCCTGCTGCGCCGACAGCGTCTGCGGCCCAGCCCGCCGCGCCGGGCGCGACGCCGGTTGCCTTCAAGCCGCCGCCTCCGTGCCAGGATCCCGGGCCGTTCGCGTACAACCCGCCCGAGCAGAAGCCGCTGGAAACCGCCGGCGCCCATTCGCCGTCCGGCACGGCCGCCAGCCCGCCCAGTGTCAAGGCCCCCTCCGCCGAGATGGCGCCGGCGAAGAAGTAACCCCGGGTTGGGGCTTCGCGCCCGAAATGCCCCCGTCCTGACTCTCGCCCGGCCCGGGAGGGGACAATGCAATACATGCCCCTGCCAGTCCTCACCCAGGCGCGCGCGCCGCTCACGCAAGAGATCGAAACCGTCAACGAGCACGGCGAGCGCGGCGCGATCTCGATCCCGGCCGAACGGCCGCTCACGGTCTACGTGGACAAGCGCGAACTCGTCACGCTGATGACCCTCGGCGCGCAGCCCGAGTGGCTGGTGCTGGGCTACCTGCGCAACCAGCGGCTGGTGAATTCGGTGGAGGACATCGAATCGGTGACGGTCGATTGGGAGGTCGGTTCGGCCGCGGTCAAGACCCGCTCGGGCATCGCGGACATCGAAGCCCGCACCTCGCGCCGCGTCGTCACCACCGGCTGCGGGCAGGGCAGCGTCTTCGGCGGGCTGATGGATGAGATCGAAGCCATCGCGCTGCCGGAGGCGGCCATCACCCAGTCCCAGCTGTACGGCATCCTCAACGCGATCCGCCTGCAGGAGTCGACGTACAAGTCAGCCGGCTCCGTGCACGGCTGCGCCCTTTTCCAGGGTGACGAGATGCTGCTGTTCGTCGAAGATGTCGGGCGCCACAACGCGATAGACACCATCGCCGGCTGGATGTGGCTTCAGGGGACGGAAACCCTGCGCGGCGAAGACAAGGTGTTCTACACGACCGGGCGCCTCACCAGCGAGATGGTGATCAAGTCGGCCCAGATGGGCGTGCCCATCGTCGTCTCGCGCAGCGGCATCACGCAGATGGGCCATGCGATCGCGCAGCGGCTGGACCTGTGCGCGATCGGCCGTGCCACCAACAAGCACTTCCTCTGCTACACCTCGCCCCAGCGGCTGCGCCTGCAGCCGGAGCTGGCCGGTCCCAAGCTTCGCGTCGCCTGAGCCGGCCCCGGCCAGGGCCTGTGAACAGGCCCTAATCCCGGGATCAGTCTTCTCCGGTAAGCTGCCACCCATGACCCTGAACTCCTCCTGGCAGCTGGGCTGGCGCACCCTTTGGCGCGACCTGCGTGCCGGCGAGCTGCGCCTGCTGATCGTGGCCGTGACGCTCGCCGTGGCGGCGCTCACCGCTGTCGGGTTCGTCGCGGACCGGCTCAAGGGCGGGCTCTCGCGCGATGCCCGGCAACTGCTGGGTGGCGACGCGGTGGTGTCCAGCGACAACCCGACACCGCAGGCGTTCATCGACAAGGCGCGTTCGCTCGGGCTGCAGGGCGTCACGACGCTCACCTTTCCCACGATGGCGCGGGCGGACGATGCGCACGGCGGCGCGAGCAAGCTCGTCGCGCTCAAGGCGGTGCCGGCCGGCTATCCGCTGCGCGGCAACCTCACGGTGACCGGCTCCACGGAAACCCCTGGCGTCACCACCCGCGAGATTCCCGCCCGCGGGGAGGCCTGGGTCGACGCGCCTGTGCTGGACGTGCTGCAGCTCAAGATGGGGGACCCCGTGCTGCTCGGCGACGCCACGCTGCGGGTGGGCCGAATCATCGTGACCGAGCCGGACCGCGGCACCGGCTTCGTCAGTTTCGCGCCGCGCGTGATGATCAACGAGGCCGACCTTCCCGCCAGCAAGCTGATCCAGCCTGCCAGCCGGGTGAGCTACCGCTACGCCGTGGCCGGAGCCGATCCGCAGGTCGGCACGTTCGTCGATTGGGCGCTCGCCGAGGCGAAAAAGCCGGGGGTGCGCGGCGTGCGGGTGGAGTCGCTCGAAGGCGGGCGCCCGGAGATGCGGCAGACGCTGGACCGCGCCGAGAAATTCCTCAACCTCGTGGCGCTGCTGGCTGCGCTGCTGAGTGCCGTCGCGGTGGCGCTGGCCGCGCGGGGGTTCGCGGCGAAGCACCTGGACGATTGCGCGATGCTGCGCGTGCTGGGCCAGAGCCAGCGCACCATCGCGTGGAGCTACACCTTCGAGTTCGCGATGATCGGCGTGGCGGCCAGCGCACTGGGTGTGGCGATCGGCTTCGCGGTCCACTTCGTTTTCCTGGCCCTGCTGTCGGGCCTGGTCGGCTCCGAACTGCCGGGCGCGACGCTGTGGCCGGCGGGCTTCGGCCTGGGGATGGGGCTCACCTTGCTGTTCGCCTTCGGGCTGCCGCCCGTGCTCCAGCTGGCGCAGGTGCCGCCGCTGCGCGTGATCCGGCGCGACCTGGGCAACCTGAAGCCCGCGTCGGCGGCCGTGCTCGCGGTCGGCGTCATCGGTTTTGCGGCCCTGCTGATGGCCGCCAGCAGCGACCTGCTTCTGGGCGGCATCGCCGTCGGCGGCTTCGCGGCCGCGGCGCTGCTGTTCGCGGGGCTGAGCTGGCTGGCCGTGAAAGCCTTGCGCTGGTCGGTCAACGAGGCCACCGCGCCGCGCTGGATGGTGCTGGCCACGCGCCAGATCTCCGCGCGTCCCGCCTACACCGTCGTGCAGGTGAGCGCTCTGGCCGTGGGCCTGCTCGCGCTCGTGCTGCTGGTGCTGCTGCGCACCGACCTGGTGGCGAGCTGGCGCAAGGCCACGCCACCCGATGCGCCCAACCGCTTCGTCATCAACGTGATGCCCGAGCAGGGCGAAGCCTTCCAGAAGATGCTGCGCGAGGCGGGCGTGAAGCGCTTCGACTGGTATCCGATGATCCGGGGCCGGCTGGTCGCCGTCAACGGCCGGGCGGTGACGCCCGACGACTATGTGGAAGACCGTGCCAAGCGCCTGGTCGACCGTGAGTTCAACCTTTCGAGCAGCGCCGCGCAGCCGCCGCACAACCAGGTGGTGGCGGGGCGCTGGCAGGCCGGCGAGCGCGGCGCGATCAGCGTCGAACAGGGCATCGCCGAAACGCTCGGCCTGAAGCTGGGCGATACGCTGCGCTTCGACATCGGCGGCATGCAGGCGGATTCGAAGATCACCTCGCTGCGCAAGGTGGACTGGAGTTCGATGCGCGCCAACTTCTTCGTCATCTACCCGGTGCAACGCCTCGAGGACGTTCCCGTCACGTACATGAGTGCCTACCGCGCGCCGGAGCGCAAGGGTTTCGACAACGACCTGGTCCGCGCATTCCCCAACATCACCAACGTGGACATGACGAGCACCATCACGCAGGTGCAGGGCGTGATGGACAAGGTGATCCGCGCCGTGGAATTCCTGTTCGGCTTCACGCTCGCAGCCGGCGTCGTCGTGCTGTTCGCGGCCGTCACGGCCACGCGCGAGGAGCGCGCCCGCGAATTCGCGATCATGCGCGCCGTCGGCGCGAGCGGTGCGCTGCTGCGCCGGGTGCAGCGCGCGGAGCTCATCGGGGTCGGCCTGCTGGCCGGGTTCCTCGCCAGCATGGTCGCTTCCGTCGTCGGCTGGGCGCTGGCGCGCTATACCTTCGACTTCGACTGGACAGCATCCCCTTGGGTACCGCTGTTCGGCGCGCTGGCGGGCGCGGTGCTGGCGCTGGCGGCCGGCTGGTGGGGCCTGCGGGAGGTGCTCAGCCGCCCGGTGGTCGAGACCCTGCGGCGCGCGCCGGAGTGACCATCTCCCGCATGCCCGTCGAGGAAGAATTGCAGCCCGCCACGCCTTTCGAATGGATCGGCGGCGAAGCGAGGGTCCATGCGCTGGTCGAGCGCTTCTATGACCTGATGGACCTCGAACCGCATTACGCCGCCTTGCGCGCGGTGCATGGCAGCGACTTGGCGAAGGCCCGGCAGCACCTGTTCTGGTTCCTGTGCGGCTGGCTCGGCGGGCCGCAGCACTACACCGACCGCTTCGGCCACCCGCGCCTGCGCGCGCGCCACCTGCCGTTCCCGATCGGCATCCTGGAGCGGGACCAGTGGCTGGCCTGCATGGACCAGGCGATGGGCGAGACCGGGGTGCCGGACGCGCTGCGCGCGCGCCTGAAGGACAGCTTTTTCCAGACCGCGGACTGGATGGTCAACCAGGAGTTGCCGGTCCGGAAGCTGTCTTAGGGTCGCGGTGCCGGCGCGCTCGATGGCGCGTCACCGCCGCCGGTTGTCGCGCAGGAAAGCGAGCATCTTCTCGCGGTCGTAATCCTTGCCGGCTTCCAGTTCGCCCGTCGTTTGGGAGTGGATCAGCTGGCCTGTGCCATCCAGCACGAACAGATGCGGATACCCCGTGACCTTGGGCCATGAAGCGAGCAGGGCCTCGTTTCGATTCTGCGGTGACCAGTTCACCTTGACCCACACATAGTGCTCGTCCCGCAGGCGCCGCATGTCATCGTGCGTCCTGAAGAACCGGTCGAGCACGTGGCACCAGGTACACCATTTGCCGCCAACCTCCACCAGGACGTGCTTGCGTTGACGTGCCGCCAGCGCCACCGCAGCCGCAACGTCGGCCGCTGCATCGCGCCCGGGGTCGAAACTGTCGGACTGCTGGGATGGCGTCGCCCATGCCTGAGGCAGCGCCGCCAGCGCGGCGCCCGCAAGCAACAGTGTGCGCCTGTGCATGGCCTTGCGTCAGAAGCGAGATGAAATGCCGACGACCATGGCGCGTTTCGCGGTCAGCTGCACGCCGTTGACTTTCTGGTACAGCGGATGCTGGTAGAACGCATAGGCCCGCAGGGCGTCGGTGATCTGGTAGCTCATCCCGGGACTGAGATAGAGGGATCGGCTGCCGCTGTCGGCGGGTTCCGCGTTGATGCCCGAGTCCCGGCGCTTGACCACCGCGTTCAGCTGCGCGATGCCGGACAGCTTCTCGGTCAAGGTTTTCGCGAAGCCCAGATCCGCGGAAAGCTGGTTGCCCGGACGGTAGCCGTCGTGGTCTTTCAAGGCGTACTGCACCTGCGCCTGCGCGAACCACGACGCGCCCAGCTGCAACAACTGCTGGTGGAAGAAGGCGCCGAGCACCAGGTCTGTCGTGCCGGTACCGGGCTGCAGCGTGCGTTCCGCCTCCTCGCCGCCGCTGTTGGCGATGTTGTTGCGGCCGGTCGGCAGCTTCAGGCCCGCCATGAAACCGGCCATGCGCGGGGCGTCCTCGCTGCCCGACAGGGTGCGCTGGTACCGGCCGGTGACCCGCAGGTCGCCCAGTTCACGGAAGTTCCATTCCTGCGGCAGCTGCGCGCCGCGGTGGTTGTGGATGTGCAGGTGATCCCGGTCCACCACCGGCGCGGCGACCGAAACGCCCCAGCCGGATTCGAAGGTGTGGCTGAAAGTGCCGATCAGGTTGCGGTTGCGGGTGCGGACCTCGTCGTGGTGGCGGCTGATTTCACCCACTCCCACCTTGCTGGAGCCGGCGCGCGGCTGGTCCTGGACGATGTGCTCGTAGCGCAGGTCAAAGCTGCTGCCCGCGCCGATGCCCGCCGCCTCGGCGGCCAGGTCCGTATTGAGCGAGCAGAATGCGGCGCCGCAGCTGGCGTGCGCCGGCATGGACAACAGGCCGCCCATCGCGGCGGCCATGATCGGGAGGGAAAGGGAACGCATGTTGGAAATGTCCGGTAGGGGGCCGACAGCCCGCCGTGTTGATCGAATTCGGAATCACGCATCGAAGATGCATCTGCAAAGCACCTTCTCGGTTGACGCGAGTCAAGCGCTGTCGAGAAGAACGGCGATGTCCACGAGGCGGGCCGGGTCCGGACGGGCAGAAAGGTTTGCATCGAAGGCGATTATCTCCAGGCCCGCTGGCGCGGCTTGGCGTGCGGACGGCGGCTGGGCCCTCATGGATGAGCGCGCCGGCGGGTGGCCGGCCCCCAGCCGCTTGACCTAACGCAAGCGCGGAGCCCGGGGGGCAGGCGTATCCTTGGGGCCATGGCACTCTCCAGGCGGCTTCGGCGCTGGCTATCCGGCGCACTGGGCACGGCGATCCTGTTCACGCAGCTCGCCGTGGCCGCCTACGTCTGCCCGCCCTCCGATCCCGTGCACGCGGTGCCCGTGGCCATGGCGGGCATGCCGGATTGCCATGACGCGGAGGAAGGCGCCGACCCCGCCCAGCCGCAACTGTGCAAGGCGCATTGCGCCAACGAGGCGCAATCCTCGGTTCGGGCCGCTTCGCCCGACCTGCAGCCGAACCCGGCATCGGTCGCCCTGCTGCAGCGCGTGATCGAGCCGGTGGCTCCGGTGCTGTTCGCGATGTCCCATGCGCGCGCCGCGCCGCTGGCGGATCCGCCGGACCCGCTGCCCCTGTACCTCTCGCTTCTCGTTCTTCGCAATTGACCTGCGCAAGCCGCCGCGTGGCCTGACAGGCCGCGCACGCTTGTGTTCGTGGTTCGATTTCGGAGGATTTCCATGCGATTTCATTTGTCACTGGTATTGGCGCTGGCTGGCGTGCTCGGCACCGCCGGTCCCGCACTCGCGCAGGACGCCGCGCTGGGCAGCAATGTCCAGGGTTTGCTCGAACACGCCCGCGCGCAGAACCCCGAGCTGGCCTCGATGCGGCTCGAGGCCGATGCCGCCGCGCAGCGGGTGCAGCCGGCGGGCGCCTTGCCCGACCCGGTGCTGCGCGTCGAGCTGATGAACGTGAACAACTACGGCAACGACGCCGGGTTCAACCTGTTGCCGAACAAGGTGGGCGAGACGCGCTACACGCTGATGCAGATGCTGCCGGCCTGGGGCAAGCGCGACCTGCGCCGCGACGTTGCCGCGGCCGACGTCCAGCAGGCCACGGCGCGCACGGCAGGCGCCTGGACCGAGCTGGCCATGAAGATCAAGACCGGCTATGCGCGCTATTACCTGGCGTCGCAGAACGAACGGTTGACGCGCGAGATCCTGGACCTCATGGGGCGCATCGAGCAGATCGCGCAGGCGCGCTACTCGGGCGGGCTGGTGGCGCAGCAGGACGCCATCCGGGCGCAGATCGAGCAGACCACGATGCGCTCCGAGCTGATCATGCTGGACGCGGAGAAGCGCCAGGCGCGGGCGCGCCTCAACGCGCTGCTGGCACGCGACGCCGGGGCGCCGCTGGCCGAGCCGGTCGCGCTGCGGCCGCTGCCCGCCGTCACCGCGCTGGAAGCGGCCGCGCTGGCGCAACGGGCCCGAGCCGGCAACCCGCAACTGGCGGCCGAGGACGCCCGGCTGCGCGGCGCCGAGAAGGGCCGCGAGCTCGCGCGCCGCAATCGTTACCCGGACGTGACCTTGGGTATCACGCCGACCCAGATGGGCTCGCGCATCACCAGCTGGGGCGCGATGGTGGAGGTGAACATCCCGCTGCAGCAAGCCACACGCCGCGCCCAGGAGGCGGAGGCGGAGGCGATGGTCGGCGCCGCGCGCTCGCGCTTGCAGGCCGTGGCCAACCAGCTGGTGGGCGACCTGGGCGAGAACCTGGCGGCGCTGGATGCCGCGCGCAGCACCGAGGCTTTGGTGGCCAGGCAGTCGCTGCCGCAATCCGAATTGAGCCTGCGCTCGGCCATCGCTTCCTATGAAAACGGCAAGCTCGACTTCACCGCGCTGCTGGAAGCGCAGCGCCAGATCCGCAAGGCCCGCATGGACCGCCTGAAGGCGCAGGCCGAGGCGCAGATGCGCCTGGCCGAGATCGAACGCATCGTGGGAGAAGACCTGTGAAAACATCGAACATCATCCTGGCCGTCGTCGTCCTGGGCGCCGTCGGCGCCGGCTCCTACTGGCTCGGCGGCCGCGCGCACCCGGTGGGCGGCGACACCACCGTGGCCGGCGCCGCCCCCGCATCGGCTGCGAGCGCGGTGAAGAAACCCAAGCTGCTGTACTACCGCAATCCCATGGGCTTGCCCGATACCTCGCCCACGCCCAAGAAGGACTCCATGGGCATGGACTACATCCCGGTGTACGAGGGTGAGGACGAGGGCGCGGACAAGGGCGGCGCGAACCAGGTCCGCATCAGCACCGAAAAGATCCAGAAGCTGGGCGTGAAGACCGAGGCGGCGGCCGTGCGCACGCTCGGCAAGACCGTGCGCGCCGCCGGGCGCGTCGAGCCGGACGAGCGTCGTGTGTTTGCGATCGCGCCCAAGTTCGAAGGCTATGTGGAGCGTCTGCACGTCAACGTCACGGGCCAGCCCGTGGGCAGGGGCCAGCCCCTGTTCGAGGTGTACAGCCCCGAGTTGGTCTCCGCGCAGCGCGAATACGCCATCGCGGCACAAGGCGTTCGCGCGATGGAAGGCGCGGGCGGCGAGGCCGAGGCCGGCATGAAGCAATTGGCCGAATCCAGCCTGGCCCGGCTGCGCAACTGGGACTTGTCGCCCGAGCAGGTCGCTGCGCTGGTGAAGACGGGTGAAGCGAAGCGCACGATCACGTTCCGCTCGCCGGCCTCCGGCATCGTGACGGAGAAGAAGGCGCTCCAAGGTATGCGTTTCATGCCCGGCGACATGCTGTACCAGGTGACCGACCTCTCGTCGGTGTGGGTGATTGCCGACGTCTTCGAGCAGGACATCGCGCTCGTGAAGAACGGCGCCAAGGCGAATCTGAGCATCAACGCCTACCCGGGCAAGACCTTCGAAGGGCGGATTACCTACGTCTACCCGACCTTGAAAGCCGAAACCCGAACGATCCCCGTGCGGATCGAGCTTGCCAACCCGGGCCAGCTGCTCAAGCCCGCGATGTTCGCGCAGGTCGAGATACAGGCCGGCGCGAAGGCGGCTGTCCTGACGGTGCCCGATTCGGCCGTGCTCGACAGCGGCACGCGCCGCATCGTGCTCGTGCAGGTGAAGGAAGGGCGTTTCGAGCCGAGGGAAGTCAAGACCGGTGCGAGCAGCGACAACTACATCGAGGTGCGCGAGGGCGTGAAGGAAGGCGAACAGGTGGTGGTCGCGGCCAATTTCCTCATCGACGCGGAGAGCAATCTCAAGGCCGCGATCGGCGGGATGGCCGCGGCGGCCAGTCCGGCGGCTGCGGCGGCTCCGGCGGCTCCCGCAGCAGCCGCGAAGGTGGGTCACAAAGGTCAGGGCACCGTGGACGGCATCGACGCCAAGGCCGGTACCGTGAGCCTGAACCACGGCGCCATTGCGTCGCTGGGGTGGCCGGCGATGACCATGGAGTTCAAGGCCGCCAACCCGGCGTTGCTCAAGGACCTGAAGCCCGGCATGCCCGTCGCGTTCGAGTTCGTGGAGCGCGGGGCCGGCGAATGGGTGATCACGTCGATCGCCCCCAGGTGACCGGACGGACGCCATGCTGAACCGAATCATCCAGTGGTCGGGGCGCAACCCCTTCCTCATCCTGCTCGCCACGCTCTTCATCGTGATCGCCGGCGTCGTGGCCGTGATGAAGACCCCGCTCGACGCGCTGCCAGACCTCTCCGACGTCCAGGTCATCGTCTACACGGAATACCCGGGCCAGGCGCCGCAGGTCGTCGAAGACCAGGTCACCTATCCGCTGACCACGGCGATGCTCGCGGTGCCCAAGTCGAAGGTCGTGCGAGGCTTCTCGTTCTTCGGCGCGTCCTTCGTCTACGTGATCTTCGAGGACGGCACCGACATCTACTGGGCCCGCACGCGGGTGCTGGAGTACCTGAACTTCGCCTCCGGCCGCCTGCCCAAGGGCGTGACACCCACGCTCGGGCCCGACGCGACGGGCGTGGGCTGGGTGTACCAGTACGTGCTGCTCGCCAAGGAGAAGTCGCTGGCCGAGCTGCGAACGATCCAGGACTGGTATGTCCGCTACCAGCTCACCAAGGCGCACGGCGTCGCGGAAGTCGCGTCGATCGGCGGGTTCGTGCAGACCTACCAGGTCACCGTCGACCCGGTGAAGCTGCGCAGCTACGGCATCCCGCTGGCCAAGGTGTCGCAGGTGATCCGCGACTCCAACCGCGACGTCGGCGGCCGTGTCGTCGAGATGGCCGAGACCGAATACATGGTCCGCGGCAAGGGCTACCTGCGCGGCAAGACCGACATCGAGATGCTGGTCGTCAAGAGCATGGCCGGCACGCCGGTGCTGATCCGGGACATCGCGCGGGTCGAGCTCGCGCCCGACGAGCGCCGGGGCCTCGCCGAACTGAACGGCGAGGGCGAGGTCGTCTCCGGCATCGCCATGGCCCGCTACGGGCAGAACGCGCTGGAAGTCATCGGCAACATCAAGGCGAAGGTCGCGGAGATCTCGGGCGGCCTGCCGGCCGGCGTGACCATCGAGGCCGTGTACGACCGCTCCGAGCTGATCCACCGCGCGATCGACACGCTGACGCGCACCCTGATCGAGGAAAGCCTGATCGTCGCGGCCGTGTGCGTGATCTTCCTGCTGCACGTGCGCTCCGCGCTGGTGGCCATCCTGATGCTGCCGGTCGGCGTGCTGATCGCTTTCATCGCGATGCGGCTGCTGGGCATGAACTCCAACCTGATGAGCCTGGGCGGCATCGCCATCGCCATCGGCGCGATGGTGGACGCGGCGATCGTCATGATCGAGAACGCGCACAAGCACATCGAGCGGCTCAAGCCCGATCACACGGTGAAGGAGCGCGCCGAAGCGATGCTGGACGCCTGCCGCGAGGTGGGGCCGGCGCTGTTCTTCTCGCTGCTGATCATCACCGTGTCGTTCCTGCCGGTGTTCACGCTGGAGTCGCAGGAAGGGCGCCTCTTTTCGCCGCTCGCCTACACCAAGACGTTCTCGATGGCGGGCGCCGCGCTGCTGTCCGTCACGCTGGTGCCGGTGCTGATGATGCTGTTCATCCGCGGCAAGATCATGCCGGAGGCGAAGAACCCGGTGAACCGCTTCCTGATCTGGGTCTATCGCCCCGTGATCGCGTGGGTGATGCGCTGGAAGAAGCTCACCATCGTGCTGGCCGTTGCCGCCATGGCCGTGTCGATCTACCCGGCGTCGAAGCTGGGCAGCGAGTTCATGCCCACGCTCAACGAAGGCACGCTGCTGTTCATGCCGTCGTCGCTGCCGGGCATGTCGATCACCAAGGCGGCCGAGGTGATGCAGACGCAGGACAAGATCATCAAGAGCTTCCCCGAAGTGCATTCGGTCTACGGCAAGGCGGGACGCGCCAATACCGCCACCGACCCGGCGCCCCTCGAGATGTTCGAGACCGTGATCAACCTCAAGCCGCAAAGCGAATGGCGCCCCGGCATGACCACCGACAAGCTGATCGTCGAGATGGACAAGGCCCTGCAGTTCCCCGGCGTCTCCAACAGCTGGACGATGCCGATCAAGGCGCGCACCGACATGCT
>Ga0255338_1001808_pt1 | contig 36848 bp, 32 predicted proteins | sample MeOH1_35cm_T4_19_FD_203715 | JGI IMG/M metagenome (GOLD analysis project Ga0255338, IMG submission 203715) | Sandy soil microbial communities from University of British Columbia, Vancouver, Canada - MeOH1_35cm_T4_195 | ecosystem: Engineered > Artificial ecosystem > Sand microcosm > Unclassified ...
CAGGTGTCTGTAGTGACTCGTCATGCTGCTCCTGTCTTTGCGGTTGAGCAGTGTTGCACTTCACCCTTGAGACCGCCCTTACTTTCTCTTGGCGACGCAAGAGAAAGTGAGTCGCCCGCCGGGGCGACACCCGGCCGGCTGGCCTCAAGAAGACCCTCAACACCAACAGTCGCCATCAACTCAATAGCCGTCAGCCATCACAGCCCAATCTCGAAACTAAACAGGAATCGCCGTAGTCTCGAACACTTCTTTCAAACACACAAACGTGCGAATCTGCCTCACCCCCGGCAGGCCTATCAGCTGCGCCGCATGCAGTTCGTTGAAAGAGTCGATGCTCTGGATGCGCAGCTTGACGAAGTAGTCAAATTCGCCGGTCACCAGTTGCACCTCCAGACAGCCTGTCAGGCCGGCAACGGCTTTCTCAAAGGCTGCAAACGAGTCGGTGGTCGAGCGGTCCAGCACCACGCCGATGATGACCAGGCCGTTGTAGCCCAGCGCACGCGGGTTCACCAGCGCGACGGTTTTTCGGATCAGTCCCAGCTCCTTGAGCTTGGCAATGCGGCGCGAGCACGCGGGCGCGCTGAGGTTGGTTTTTTCGGCCAGGTCGATGTTGGGCAGGGACGCGTCTTGTTGCAGCAGCTTCAGCAATTTGCGGTCGATCCGGTCGAGTGTGATTTCCATGAGTGTATTGGTTAAATATTGCGTTAATTTTACAAAAATCGAAATTAATTTCCTAATGCAAAGAAAAATAGATTTTAAAAGAATGTGTAATTCTTAGAATTTGCAATTAATTTCTGGTGAGCTTGGCTACGATTTAATCACGACTGCGCAAGATATTTCAGCCAACCATGCCCTCCATTTGCGGCCATCACAGTCCACGCAAAGGGGGCCTTCACCGGAGCCACGACCATGGAACTCACGCTCAACCTCAAAAAGTTTCCCAGACATTCGCTGACCTTCGGCCCCACGCCCATCCAGCCGCTCAAGCGCCTGAGCGCCCACCTGGGTGGCAAGGTCGAGCTTTACGCCAAACGCGAGGACTGCAACAGCGGCCTGGCCTTTGGCGGCAACAAAACCCGCAAGCTGGAGTACCTGATTCCCGAGGCGCTGGCGCAAGGCTGCGACACGCTGGTCTCCATCGGCGGCATCCAGTCCAACCAGACGCGCCAGGTGGCGGCCGTGGCCGCCCATCTGGGCATGAAATGCGTGCTGGTGCAGGAAAACTGGGTGAACTATTCCGACGCCGTGTACGACCGCGTCGGCAACATCGAGATGTCGCGCATCATGGGCGCCGACGTGCGCCTCGATGCGGCTGGTTTTGACATTGGCATCCGCCCGAGTTGGGAGCAGGCCATGGACGATGTGCGCAAAGCCGGCGGCAAGCCCTTCCCCATTCCGGCCGGTTGCTCTGAACATCCTTATGGCGGCTTGGGCTTTGTCGGCTTTGCCGAGGAAGTGCGGGCGCAGGAAGCTGAACTCGGCTTCAGGTTCGACTACATCGTCGTCTGCTCGGTCACCGGCAGCACACAGGCCGGCATGGTGGTGGGTTTTGCCGCCGACGGCCGCGCCGACCGCGTGATCGGCATTGACGCTTCGGCCAAGCCCGCGCAGACCAAGGCGCAAATCCTGCGCATTGCGCAGAACACCGCCGGGCTGGTCGAGCTGAATCGTGACATCACCGCGAAAGACGTGGTGCTCGACACCCGCTACGGCGGGCCCGAATACGGCTTGCCGAACGAGGGCACGCTGGAGGCGATCCGCCTGTGCGCCCGGCAGGAGGGCATGCTGACCGACCCGGTCTACGAGGGCAAATCCATGCACGGCATGATCGACATGGTGCGCCGTGGCGAGTTCCCCGAGGGGTCCCGGGTGCTGTATGCCCACCTGGGCGGCGTGCCTGCGCTCAATGCCTACAGCTTCCTGTTTCGCAACGGCTGACCCCTGCCCAGGTGCGAGGAAGGAGTTCAGCAGGGGAGCCACACCGATCTGCGATCTGATTATCGAGAGAGCCTCGAAGAGCCGTGCGCCCGCATGGTCTCCGGGCAGCGGGTGTTGAGCCCACGTCGCTGCTGACAAGCTGTTGAGGAGACGTGCTCATCCTGGAGCGAGGGTTCGCTGTTGCAGCGAGGCCTTCGCGCATGCCAACCGCGGCTCTCGGGCCGCCATTGAAACGGTGGACAACATGATGAAACTGAAACTCGAAAACCTGGCAGCAAGCCTTGCTGTCTTCGCGGTGGTCCTGGCCGGGCTGCTGCCATGGAGCGGCGCCCGCGCACAAAGCTATCCGTCAAAGCCGATTCAGCTGGTCATTCCCTTTCCACCTGGCGGGGCGACCGACATCGTCGGCCGGCTTGTTGGCAAGAAGCTGGGCGAGCACCTCGGCCAGCCTGTGGTGATTGAAAACAAGGCCGGCGCCGGCACCGTCGTCGGCGCCGCCTTTGTCGCCAAGGCACCGGCCGATGGCTACACGCTGCTGATCAGCTCGGGGTCCACATTCACCGTGAACCCTGCGCTCAACCCGAGGCTGCCCTATGACCCGGTCAAGAGCTTCGAACCCATCGGCTTGGCCGCGCGCGTCCCTCTGATCCTGATTGCCAACCGCGACGTGCCGGTCAGCAACCTCAAGCAGCTGATAGTCGCCGTGCGCGGCACGCCGGACAAGTACGTCTATGGCTCGTTTGGCAGTGGCACGACGGGCCACTTCGCGGGTGAGTTGATGTGGAGTGCCATCGGCATCAAGCTGCTGCACGTCCCCTACAAGGGCAGCGCGCCGGCCATGAGCGACCTGATCGGCGGCCAGATCCCTTTCACGGTTGACACCGTGGCCGCGTCGCTGCCTCAACTGAAGGCGGGCCATGTCAAGGCCATCGCCGTCACGGGCGCCATGCGCGCCCCGCAGCTACCCGACGTACCCACGGTGGCGGAAAGCGGCTTCCCGGGGTTTTCCGCCGACTCCTGGCTGGCGGTCGTTGCGCCGCGCGGCCTGCCAGCCGATGCGAAGGCCAGGTTGCAAAAGGCGCTGGCCGAAACCATGGCCGACGCCGAGATCCGCGACAAGCTCATCGCCAACGGGCTGCAGCCCGCTTATGAGCCCGCTGCCGCGGTGGCGGCGCGGATCGAAGACGAGCTGCCGCGCATGCGCGCCGTGGCGCAACGCGCCAACATCCGGGCGGAATGAGGAATGAATAAGGCAACCGATGACAGCCTGGCCGTCCTGTCCGCCGTCGAACTGAGGCGGCTGATCGAGGCCAAACAGATTTCGCCGGTCGAGCTGCTCGAAGCCTGCATCGCACGCATCGAGGCGGTGAACCCCTTCGTCAATGCCGTCACGGCCACCTGCTTTGAGCGCGCACGCAGCGAGGCCAAGGCCGCCGAACGCGCCGTGCTCGAGGGCCGCTCGCTGGGCCTGCTGCACGGCCTGCCGATGGGCGTGAAAGACCTGGAGGCGACCGAGGGCCTGCTCACCACCCTGGGCTCGCCGCTGTACCGCGACCATGTGCCTACGGCCGACAACGTGCTCGTGGCGCGCTTGCGCGCAGCCGGCGCGATCGTGGTCGGAAAGACCAATGTGCCTGAGCTGGGCGCCGGCGCGAACACGCGCAACGCGGTCTGGGGCGCCACCGGCAACCCCTTCGATCCGAGACTCAACGCCGGCGGCTCCTCGGGTGGCTCGGCCGCGGCGCTGGCCTGCGACATGCTTCCGGTGTGCACGGGCTCCGACACCGGAGGTTCGCTGCGCATTCCGGCGGCGCTGTGCGGTGTGGTGGGTTTTCGGCCCTCTCCGGGCCTGGTGCCGAGTTCGCGCAAGCTGCTCGGCTGGACGCCGATCTCGGTGGTCGGGCCGATGGGGCGCAGCGTCGCGGATGCCTGCCTGCAGCTGGCGGCTTCGGCCGGCCCATCCGTGGGCGACCCGCTCAGCTACCCGGTGGACCCGGCCGGTTTCCTGGATCCGCCGGCGGTGGACCTTGGGGCCTTGCGTGTGGGTTGGACCGAGGACTTCGGCGCCTGCGACGTCGACGCCTCGATCCGCGGGACCTTTCGCCGCAAGATCGCATCGATGAAGCATCTGTTCCGCAGTTGCGACAAGGTGAAGTTCGAGCTGGGCGATGTGCACCGCTGTTTCGATGTGCTGCGCGCCGAGGCTTTCGTCGCCGGCACGCGCGATGCCTATGAACGCGATCCGTCAAGTCTCGGTCCCAACACGCGGGCCAACTTCGAAATCGGTGCCGCGATGAGCCTGCTTGACAGTGCCTGGGCGCAGGCAGAACAGACGCGCATCCTTGCGCGCTTCCATGCCGCGATGGCCGACTATGACCTGATCCTCGCGCCGACCACGCCGGTATCGCCTTTCCCCTGGACGACGCTGTATGCCGACACGGTCGATGGCCAGGCACAAAGCAACTACTACCGCTGGCTGGCGCTGACCTACGTGGTCACACTGACCACCTTGCCGGCCCTCAGCCTGCCGTGTGGACTCGACCACGCCGGCATGCCATTCGGGCTGCAGCTGATCGGCCGTTTCCGCGCGGACCATCAGGTGCTCGGCGTGGCCGCGGCGCTGGAGCAGGCCTTTGCCGGGTCTGACGAGCTGCGGCGGCCGCGTCCCGCGCTCGACCGCCTGCGCCCCGTCGAGCCCGCCCTGACCTCGATCGTGACGGCGCCGCCTGTTTTCGGCGGCGGCATTGGCGCCGCCGCAGCCCCGACGTCGGCGGCCTGAATGGGCACGCGGATGCTATTGAAATAATAGCTTCTTGCACCCATCCACAAAGGGTTAGAGCCCTATAACACTACATTTTCGACTGGAACACCAGTCCCGCATGCTCGCGCAGCGCATGGAACCGGATCTTGGGCCACTGCTGCTCCACCGCACGCAAGGTGGCGCTGTGGTCCACCAGAAGCGTGGGCGCATCGACGGCATCGAGCGCGACGCGGTGCGCGTTGGCATCCATGAATTTTTTCAACTCGTTGGCGTCTTCGCTGGTAACCCAGCGCGCCAGGTTGAAGTTGCTGCCCATGATGCGGGCCTTGACGCCGTACTCGTGTTCCAGGCGGTGGGCCACCACTTCAAACTGCAATTGACCAACTGCGCCCAGCAGCAGCACGGAGCCGGCAATGGGCCGGAACACCTGGATCGCACCTTCTTCACCGAGCTGCGTGAGGCCGGCACGCAGCTGTTTGCTGCGCAGCGGGTCGGCCACCTCGACGGAGCGGAACATCTCTGGCGCGAAGAAGGGCAGGCCGGTGAACTGCAGCGCTTCGCCTTCGGTGAGGGTGTCGCCCAACTGCAGCACGCCGTGGTTGGGAATACCGATGATGTCGCCGGCAAAGGCCGTGTCCAGCAATTCGCGGCGCTGGCTCATGAAGCTCACCACCGTGTTGGGCCGCAGCTCCTTGCCGCTGCGCACCACCTTCAGGCGCATGCCGCGCGTGAACTCGCCGCTGGCCACGCGCAAAAACGCAATGCGGTCGCGGTGCGCCGGGTCCATGTTGGCCTGGATCTTGAACACCACGCCGGAGAATTTCTTTTCGTCAGGCTGCACCACCCGCTGGATGGCTTCGCGCTCAGCGGGGGCGGGGGCCAGATCCACCAGCGCGTCCAGCACCTCCTGCACGCCAAAGTTGTTGATGGCCGAGCCAAAGAACATGGGCGTCTGTTTGCCGCTGAGGAACTGGGCGCGGTCGAATTCGTGCGAGGCGCCGGCGACCAGTTCTATCTCTTCTTGCGCCTGTTTGTATTCGGCGCCAAAGCGTTTCGCGGCTTCGGCGTTGTCCAGGCCGGCCAGAATCTCGTCGTCGCCGCCTGCTTTTTCTTCACCCGGGCTGAAGACGCGCATGCGGTCTTCACGCCGGTCATACACGCCGTGAAAGAGCTTGCCCATGCCCACCGGCCAGGTGAAAGGCACGACCGCCATGCCGAGCTCGCGCTCGATCTCGTCCATCACGCTCATCGGGTCCTGCACCTCGCGGTCCATTTTGTTCACAAAGGTCAGGATGGGCGTGTTGCGGGCTCGGCAGACCTGCAGCAGCCGGCGCGTCTGCGGCTCGACGCCGTTGGCCGCGTCAATCACCATCAGCGCGGCATCGACCGCCGTCAAGACGCGGTAGGTATCTTCCGAAAAGTCCTGGTGGCCGGGGGTGTCGAGCAGGTTGATCACGCAGTCGCGGTATTCCATCTGCATGACCGAGCTGGCCACCGAGATGCCGCGCTGCTTTTCAATCTCCATCCAGTCCGAGGTGGCATGGCGCGCGGCCTTGCGGGCCTTGACGCTGCCGGCGATCTGGATCGCACCGGAGAACAGCAACAGCTTCTCGGTCAGCGTGGTCTTGCCGGCGTCGGGGTGGGAAATGATGGCAAACGTGCGGCGGCGCTTGACCTGCTTGGCGATTTCGGTGGATTCGGACATAACCCGTAATTATCGGCGACGCGGCATGGCCCCCACGCTTTTCACTGCCTCTAATGCGCGAGGCCTTGCAGGGCGCTTGCGAGACGCTTCGCCTCTGTCGCCCGTCCAAGCCTGCGTAGGCAGGCTTGGAGCCGCGGGCTCCAGCCCCTCGGGGGTAACCCGTCCTGGGGTGGCCCGGCGCTGCGGCCGCTGGTCCCCATGGGGGCATTTTGTGTTCTTTGCGGCACTTAATCGGGTTGCCGTGCGAAACGCGGCTGCCGGATGCCGTCGATCACCACGTCTTCATTGAACATGGCCGCCGGGCGTACCCACAGGCCTTTTTCACCATAGAGCGCACGGTACAGGGTCATGGGCTCCAGGCTCTCGCTGTGGCGTACGGTGCCCACCACTTCATAGAGCATGCCCTTGTAATGCCGGTAGAGGCCGGGCGGTGTTTCAATGAGCGGCGGCAAGTGGTCGGACATGGTTCAAAAGGTTCAAAAAGCCCGTTGGGCGGGGTTTGCGGGGTGCAGTGGGACAATGGAGGGCTATGCATCCTAAAGCCTTACTCGATAGTTGTTCCGAGCTTCTCAAGCAGGTTCTCAAATTTGAACATCCCGCCGACATGGTGGTGTCGCGCTATTTTCGCGAGATGCGCCTCGGCCCGCGCGAGCGCGCCACCGTGGCGGAAACGATTTATGGCGTGCTGCGCAAGAAAAATCTCTATGCCTATCTTGCCCAGCACGGCAGCGGCCCGCCGGAGCGGCGTCTGGCCATTCTGGGTTTTGCCGCTGGCCGCGATTTTCTTCTGGGTGCGCTGACCGACCAGGAAAAGGACTGGCTGGGTCGCTGCGATCAGGTGAAGCCTTCGGACCTGATGGAGTTGCACCGCCATAACCTGCCGCAGTGGCTGGTGGAGCCGCTCAAGGCCCAGCTGGGTGATGACTTCTGGCCTCTTGTCGAAAGCCTCAATGCCCCGGCAGGGCTGGATTTGCGGGTCAATACCCTGAAGGAAAAACGGGCGGAGGTCCAAAAGGAACTGGGCAAGCATGCTATTAAGACAGTAGCGACGCCGTACTCCCCATGGGGCTTGCGCCTGGTGGACAAGCCGCAACTGGGCAAGCTGGACGCCTTCACGCGGGGTGCAATTGAAGTGCAGGATGAGGGCTCTCAGTTGCTGGCCCTGCTGCTCGACGCGAAACGCGGCGAAATGGTGGTTGACTTCTGCGCCGGTGCCGGCGGCAAGACGCTGGCCATCGGCGCCACGATGCGTAACACCGGGCGCCTCTATGCCTTTGACACCTCCGGGCACCGGCTGGATGCACTCAAGCCGCGGCTGGCGCGCAGCGGCCTGTCCAACGTCCATCCCGTGGCCATCGCCCACGAACGCGATGACCGTATCAAACGCCTGGCCGGCAAGATAGACCGGGTGCTGGTGGATGCGCCGTGCTCGGGTCTGGGAACCCTGCGGCGCAATCCCGACCTCAAATGGCGGCAGAACCCCAAGGCCATCGAGGAGCTGACGGCCAAGCAAACCGCGATTTTGCAGAGTGCCGCACGCCTTCTGAAGCCTGGCGGACGGCTGGTCTATGCCACTTGCAGCATTCTGCGTGAGGAAAACGAGGCCATTGCCGAGGCCTTCAGTGCCGCCAATAAAGAGTTCAACGTCCTTGAAGTGGCGCCCTTGTTGACCCATCTGGGGGTCGAAGGGGCTGAAAAACTGTGCCGGGGTCCCTATCTGAGGCTCTGGCCCTACCTGCATCAAACGGATGGTTTTTTTGCCGCTGTATGGCAAAAGTTGTGATATTTTTGGCTGAAATTGCAGGGAGATAGGCAAAAGTTACAGATTTATCCCGGGTTTTGGGAACTTCTGGTGACTTTGGGCCTTCTACACGGGACTTGGTATTTTGAGGCGATCCCATTACAATAGCGGGTTGTCTGGTGCAGCCATTGGAGACACGTCGGAGATGGATGAGCGGCTGGTGCAGATTGTTTAAAGGACTTCTATGATCTTTTTTGATGCCGCCATTGACTGGCTGGCTCATGGACTGGTAGCTGCCAGCTGGTGGCAAATTGTGTTGTACACCCTGGTGACAACGCACATCACGATTGCCAGCGTGACGATTTACCTGCACCGCCATCAGGCGCACCGCGCCATGGATTTGCACGCCCTTCCGGCGCATTTTTTCCGCTTCTGGCTCTGGCTGGGTACGGGCCAAGTCACCAAGGAGTGGGTGTCTGTGCACCGCAAGCACCACGCCAAATGCGAAACGATGGAAGATCCGCACAGCCCCCAGGCGCATGGCATCGAGACCGTGTTCTGGAAAGGTGCCGAGCTCTACCGTGCCGAGACCAAAAACAAGGAAACCCTGACCAAGTATGGTCATGGCACGCCCAATGACTGGCTGGAGCGCAATGTCTACACGCGCTATAGCTGGCAGGGTGTCGGCCTGATGATGATCCTGAACCTGGCACTGTTTGGCGCGGCTGGTCTTGCCGTGTGGGCGGTCCAGATGATCTGGATTCCCGTGACGGCGGCCGGCATCATCAATGGTATCGGTCATTACTGGGGCTACCGCAACTTTGAAGCGCCGGACGCCAGCACCAACGTTTCGCCCTGGGGCATCATGATTGGCGGCGAAGAGTTGCACAACAACCACCACACCTATCCCACGTCGGCCAAGTTCTCGGTCAAACCCTACGAGTTCGACATCGGCTGGGTGTATATCCGCGCCCTGGAAAAGGTCGGCCTGGCTTCCGTGAAGAAAGTGCCGCCCAAGCTTCAACTTGGGGCCATCCAGCCTGTGGCTGACGAGAAAACGCTCGAAGCCCTGATCGCCCACCGCTATGAGGTGATGGCCGGATTTGCGCGCGAGTTGCGCCGTGCAGGCAAGGCTGAAATTGAAGTCCTGAAAGCCCGGAAGGCGGATGTGTCGGTACTGCGCGCGGCCAATCGCTGGCTGCACCGCGATGATGACAAGGTGCCTGCAGCGGCCAAGCCGCAGCTGGCCCAGGCCCGCGCCGAGCATCCTGTGCTGGACAAGATGGTCACCATGCGTGAAGAGCTGCGCCAGATGTGGCTGAGCACTTCCGCCTCGCGTGAGCAACTGGCGACTGACCTGCAGGCCTGGTGCCACCGTGCCGAGGAAAGCGGTATTGCCGCGCTTCGCGAGTTTTCAATGAAACTCCGGGCCGCCCGCACCTGATGATCTGACGCTCAAAACGGGCTGGCCCCGTTCTGTCATTCCAGGCCGCCTCAGCGATAGTTCGCTCAGGCGGCTTTTTCATGGGCGGCTGTTTCCTCCGCCTGGATGCAGTGGTTTCTGGTGCTGCAAGGGGGCGGGCAACAAGCCCCGTTTCCTCTGTGCTGCTTGCCCTTTTTGGGCGCCAGTTTTTGGGGCGGAAGGTTGTGAGGGGGAGGGACGAAAAGTGCGTTCACTGCTCTCGCCGATCTCGCCATCTCGCTGTCGGGCGGCATGATGGGGGTGGTCTGGAGAGCGAGCAGGGGGATCGGGATCGAGGGGCATAAAAAAACCCGCTGGGATACAGCGGGTTTTTTGGCAGCGCATGGAGCGCTGCGGGGAGTCAAGCCTGAATTACTTCAGTTTGATTTCCTTGTATTCCACGTGCTTGCGTGCCTTGGGATCAAATTTCATGATCAGCATTTTGTCGGGCGTGGTTTTCTTGTTCTTGGTCGTCGTATAGAAATGACCGGTGCCGGCAGTGGATTCCAGCTTGATTTTTTCGCGTGCGCCTTTAGCCATGGTGCTTCTCCTTAGACTTCACCGCGGGCACGAAGGTCCACGAGGATGGCATCGATGCCTTTTTTATCAATCAAGCGCAGACCAGCGCTGGTGATGCGCAGGCGCACCCAGCGGTTTTCGCTCTCGACCCAGAAGCGGCGGTATTGCAGGTTAGGCATAAACCGGCGCTTGGTTTTGTTGTTTGCGTGAGAAACGTTGTTTCCCACCATCGGGCCTTTGCCCGTTACCTGACAGACGCGTGCCATGAGCACTCTCCGTAAAAAATTAGAAATCGGATGCTGGCCTCGAAGGGGGATGCCCTGCGGATGCGCAGCTAAGCCTTAAATTATAGCCTGAAAACCGACTTTCTACAAAACCGGCTCTTCAGAGCTGCCTGTGGATCGCAAAAAACACGGGCAATGGTGTAGCCGAACGTGCGGCTAAACCGCAGCACTGCCGCGCTGAATCAGCTGCTTTGTTCCAGGAAGCGCTGGGCATCCAGCGCTGCCATGCAGCCGGTGCCCGCACTGGTGATGGCCTGGCGGTAAACATGGTCCTGCACGTCACCGGCGGCGAACACGCCCGGCACGCTGGTCATGGTGGCAAAACCCTGCAAACCGGTTTTGGTGATGATGTAGCCGTCTTTCATGTCCAGCTGGCCGGCAAAAATCTCCGTGTTGGGCTGGTGGCCGATGGCGATGAAACAACCCTTGAGCGTCAGGTCCTGCGTCGTGTCATGCTGCGTGCTTCTGAGCCGCACGCCGGTCACGCCCGAGGCGTCTCCGAGCACCTGGTCCAGGGTGTGGTGCAGCCGCAGGTCAATCTTGCCGGCGGCCACTTTCTCATGCAGTTTGTCGATCAGGATGGCCTCGGCCTTGAATTTGTCGCGGCGATGCACCAGCGTGACCTTGCTGGCAATGTTGGACAGGTACAGCGCTTCTTCCACGGCCGTATTGCCGCCGCCCACCACGCAGACCTCCTGGTTGCGGTAGAAGAAGCCGTCGCAGGTGGCGCAGCCGGAAACGCCGCGACCCATGAATGCCGTTTCCGATTCAAGTCCGAGGTATTTGGCCGACGCACCGGTGGCGATGATCAGTGCGTCGCAGGTGTAGGTGCCGCTGTCGCCCGTCAGCGTGAAGGGGCGCTTGCTGAAGTCGACCTGGTTGATGTGGTCGAAGATGATCTCGGTCTTGAAACGCTCGGCGTGCGCAAGAAAGCGCTGCATGAGATCCGGCCCCTGCACGCCCTGCGCGTCGGCCGGCCAATTGTCCACGTCGGTGGTGGTCATCAGCTGCCCCCCCTGCGCAATACCGGTGATCAGTACCGGGTCGAGGTTGGCACGCGCTGCATACACCGCCGCGGTATAACCCGCAGGGCCTGAACCGAGGATAAGAACTTTGGAATGTTTCATGATAAAAAAGCAATTGGGAAAGTGTTAGAACTCGGGTAGAGTCGTGACGAACAAATGCTGCAGCAGGTAAAGCCTTGACGGTATTTGTTTTTCGCACGCTAAGGCCATTGTAAGAACTCGCGCGACTCGCCGTCGCTGCAAGGTTTGGAGAGAGTTGATATGACGACGATGGTGTCCAACCTGGAATTGATTCGCCGGGTGCCTCTTTTTTCGATGCTGACGGCCAACCAGGCTGAGTCCGTTGCAGATGGGGTGGTGAAACGCCGGTTCAAGCGGGGCGAGGCCATTGTGGAGCAGGGAAAAAAATCAAACGCCCTGTCCATCATCCTCACGGGCCGTGCGCGTGTCATCACCACCGACACCCGTGGCCGCGAGGTCATTCTGGCCACCATGCACCCCGGCGACTATGTGGGCGAGATGAGCCTGATTGACAACGAACCCCATTCAGCCACGGTGCGTGCCGAGGTCCAGACCGATGCCTTGATACTGGGCCAGCAGGAGTTTGCGCGCTGCCTTCCCGAGAACAGCTCCATGACCTATGCGGTGCTCCGGGGGCTGGTGCAGCGCCTGCGCCATGCAGACCGCAAAATTGAATCCCTGGCCCTGATGGACGTCTACGGCCGCGTGGCCCGGGCGCTGCTGGAGTTTGCCAGCAAGGACGCTGAAGGCAATGCCGTGATTCGCGACAAGGTTTCGCGCCAGGATCTGGCCAAGATGGTGGGCGCCTCGCGCGAGATGGTCAGCCGGGTGATGAAGGACCTGGAAGAGCGCGGATTCATTGAAACCCGCGCTGACGGTTCTCTCCTGGTGAGGGACCGCCTTCATTCGCTGGGTTGACGCCACCACCTCGCTGTCTTCATTACCCGTCCGCTCTTCACCGAAGTGCTTGCCAACTGCGGTAAGCTCTGAGCCGGTCCATGACTTACTCACTTGATACCCTGAACTCCAGAACATCCCCTGCCGCCGGCGTGCCCGGCGGCATCAAACGTTTCGCCCATGAAGTCAGCCTGATTCTGGGCTTGCTGGGCCTGATCTTCTGGCTGGCTGCGCTGCTGAGCTATTCGCCGCAGGATGCCGCCTGGTCGACCTCGGGCACGGCAGATGCTGCCAGCGGCGCGTCCGCAGCCGCCCGCAACTGGGGTGGGCGTCTGGGCGCGTGGCTGGCCGATGTGAGTTACTTCCTGCTCGGGTTTTCCGTCTGGTGGACGCTGGCCGCGGGTGTCCGCGTCTGGCTGTCTTCACTGGCGCGCTGGTTGCGCGGGGAGCCTCTGGCATCCGCCGCTTCCCAGCAGGCGGAGCGCATCAGGTTCTGGCTGGGGCTGTTGCTGCTGCTGATGGTCAGCGCCGCGCTGGAATGGTCGCGGCTGTACCGTTTTGAATTCCGGCTGCCGGGGCATGGGGGCGGTGTGCTCGGTTACCTGGTTGGCACGTTGGGCGTCAAATGGCTGGGTTTTGCCGGCTCGGGGCTCGTCTTCATCGCGCTGGGTGTCATTGCGGTGTCCGTCGTATTTGGCTTCTCATGGGCGCATGTGGCCTTGCGGATTGGCGCGTGGATTGACAACCTGATTGACTCGCGCCGCGAAAAACGCGAGATCGCGCAAGACCTGGCCTTCGGCAAACAGGCGGCGCGCGAGCGTGAAGAAACGCTGATCGACGAGCGCATCGAAATCGAGGAGCACCATCCGGTGCCCGTACTGATCGAGCCGACGCTGCCCGATATTCCGAAGAGCGAGCGCGTTGCCAAGGAGCGGCAAAAGCCGCTGTTCAGCGAGATGCCCGACTCCAAGCTGCCGCAGGTCGACCTGCTCGACGGCGCGCTGACGCGGCAGGAGACCGTGGCCCCCGAAACCCTGGAAATGACCTCGCGCCTGATAGAGAAAAAGCTCAAGGACTTCGGCGTGGAGGTGCGTGTGGTGGCCGCGGCACCCGGCCCGGTCATTACCCGCTATGAAATCGAGCCGGCCACTGGCGTGAAGGGCTCGCAGGTCGTCAACCTGGCCAAGGACCTGGCGCGCGCCCTGAGCCTTGTATCCATCCGGGTGATCGAGACCATTCCGGGCAAAAACTACATGGCGCTCGAATTGCCCAACGCCAAGCGCCAGTCCATCAAGCTCAGCGAAATTCTGGGCTCCCAGGTCTATAACGAGGCGAAGTCCATGCTCACGATTGGCCTGGGCAAGGACATCGGCGGCAATGCCGTGGTGGCCGACCTGGCGAAGATGCCGCATTGCCTGGTCGCCGGCACCACCGGTTCGGGCAAGTCGGTGGGCATCAACGCGATGATTTTGAGCCTGCTCTACAAGGCCGATGCGCGTGATGTACGCCTGTTGCTGATCGACCCGAAAATGCTGGAGATGAGTGTCTACGAGGGCATTCCGCACCTGCTGGCCCCCGTGGTGACCGACATGCGCCAGGCGGCGCATGGCCTGAACTGGTGCGTGGCCGAAATGGAAAAGCGCTACAAGCTCATGAGCAAGCTCGGCGTGCGCAACCTGGCCGGCTACAACGGCAAGATCGACGAAGCCAAGGCGCGCGGCGAATTCATCTACAACCCCTTCAGCCTCACGCCCGATCAGCCGGAGCCGCTGGAGCGCCTGCCCTACATCGTCGTGGTGATTGACGAGCTGGCCGACCTGATGATGGTGGTGGGCAAGAAGATCGAGGAATTGATTGCCCGCCTGGCCCAGAAAGCCCGCGCTGCCGGCATCCACCTGGTGCTGGCCACGCAACGCCCCAGTGTGGACGTGATCACCGGCCTGATCAAGGCCAACATTCCCACCCGCCTGTCCTTCCAGGTGAGCAGCAAGATCGACAGCCGCACCATTCTTGACCAGATGGGCGCCGAAGCTCTGTTGGGCATGGGTGACATGCTTTACATGCCCAGCGGCACGGGTTTTCCGATTCGTGTGCACGGCGCGTTTGTCAGCGACGACGAAGTGCACCGTGTGGTGGCCTACCTCAAGCAGCAGGGCGAGCCCAACTATATTGACGGCGTACTCGAAGGCGGCACCGTCGATGGCGAGGGCGGCGACTTGCTGGGCGATGGCGGGGACGCCGGCGGCGACAAGGACCCGATGTATGACCAGGCCGTGGAAATCGTGCTGAAAAACCGCAAGGCCTCCATCTCCCTGGTGCAGCGCCACCTGAAAATCGGCTACAACCGCGCGGCGCGCATGCTCGAGGAAATGGAAAATTCCGGACTGGTCAGCGCGATGTCGGGCAGTGGCCAGCGTGAAATTCTGGTGCCGGCCCGGGCGGAATGACGACAGGCCGGGGTTTACCTGGCCGATACATTCCTGAGGCAACCTATGGGTTCAGCCGGAGTCCTACGGCAATATCCAAAAAACCCGATGTCCTCCAACCCCTTCACCTGCCGCACCGGATAATCCCGAATTGCACCTCATCATGAACCACACTTTCATTGACATCCATCCGGGGCGGGTCTGGCCGGGCGCGGCCCGGGCTGCTTCGGCCGTCCTGATCACCCTGTTTGCCGTGGTTTCCACGGCAGCAGGCGCCCAAACCACGAGCGCCGCCGGCCTTGACAGCCTGGAAAATTTCATCAAGGCCACGAAGAGCGGCCGCGCCAGCTTCACCCAGGTGGTGACCAGTCCGGCCAAGGAGGGGCAAACTGCCAAGACCAAGACTTCCAGTGGCAGCTTTGAGTTTCTGCGGCCCAACCGCTTCAAGTTCATCTATAAAAAGCCCTTTGAGCAAAGCATCGTCGCCGACGGCCAGACGTTGTGGCTGCATGACGTGGACCTGAACCAGGTCACCTCCCGCAAGCTGGCGCAGGTGCTGAACGGCACGCCAGCCGCCGTGGTGGCTGCCGCGGCCGACCTCAAAGGCCTGGAAGCGGATTTCCGATTGACGCCGCTGCCGGAAAAAGGCGGGCTGCAATGGGTGCAGGCCGTACCGAAAACCCGCGAAGGCCAGCTTCAGAGCATCCAGGTGGGATTCAGGCCCACGGACAAGGGGAGTGAGCTCGCGGCGCTGGAAATCCTGGACAGCTTCGGTCAGAAGTCGGTCATGACTTTCAGCCAGTTCGAGATCAACCCCGTGCTGAGCCCGGCCAGCTTTCAGTTCAAGCCGCCAGCCGGCGCCGACGTGATCCGTCAGTAGCCGTGATGGCCAGGTGCATCACGCATTAACCAGATCCCAGATGGCTCCCAAGGCAGACACGCAGGTGCAGGCACCGCTGGCAGAACGACTCCGGCCCAAGACCCTGGGCGAGGTCATTGGACAGCAGCATCTGCTGGGCGAAGGCATGCCGCTGCGCATTGCCTTTGAATCCGGCGAGCCGCACAGCTGCATCCTGTGGGGGCCGCCGGGCGTGGGTAAAACCACGCTTGCCCGGCTGATGGCCAGCAGTTTCGATGCGCATTTCATCACCATCTCCGCCGTGCTCGGCGGCGTCAAGGACATTCGCGAAGCGGTGGAGCAGGCGAGCATCTGGCAGGGCCAGGGTGGCCGCCGCACCATTGTTTTTGTCGACGAGGTGCACCGTTTCAACAAGAGCCAGCAGGACGCCTTTTTGCCGCATGTGGAAAGCGGCCTGTTCACCTTTATCGGCGCCACCACGGAAAACCCCTCGTTCGAGGTGAATTCAGCCCTGCTGTCGCGCGCGGTGGTGTACGTGCTGCAGCCGCTCGTCGAGGCCGATCTCAAGAAAATCGTTGCCAAGGTCCTCGAAGAGCGGGCACTTCCGGCCATTGAAAGCATAGCGGATGACGCGGCCGATCGGCTGGTGGCTTATGCCGACGGCGACGCGCGGCGGCTGCTCAACACGCTGGAGTCCCTTGGCGTGGCGGCGCGCAGCGAGAAAATCACCGCGGTGACGGACGCCTGGCTGCTGAAAGTGCTGGGCGAACGGCTGCGCCGTTACGACAAGGGCGGCGAGCAGTTTTACGACACCATCTCGGCGCTGCACAAATCCGTGCGGGGTTCCGACCCCGACGCTGCACTCTACTGGTTCATGCGCATGCTCGATGGTGGTGCCGAACCGCGTTACATGGCGCGCCGGCTGGTCCGCATGGCCAGCGAAGACATCGGGCTGGCCGACCCGCGCGCCCTCAGGCTGGCGCTGGATGCCGCCGAGGTCTATGAGCGTCTGGGGTCGCCCGAGGGCGAACTCGCTCTGGCGCAGTGCGTGATCTACCTGGCGGTGGCGCCCAAGTCCAATGCGGTGTACAAGGCATTCAACGAGGCCAAGGCCTTTATCCGCAAGGACGGCACCCGCCCCGTGCCGCTGCATTTGCGCAATGCGCCGACCAGGCTCATGAAAGAGCTCGATTACGGGAAAGACTACCGCTATGCCCACGATGAGGCGGACGGTTTTGCTGCCGGCGAGAATTATTTCCCCGATGGGCTGCGAGCGCCCGACTGGTACCGACCCGTCAACCGGGGCCTGGAGATCAGGATTGCTGATAAGTTGAACGAGTTGAAACTGAAGAACAATCAGAAAAACTAATAAAAAACAAAACCGGCTGATAAAGTCTATTTTGGCGATACAAACCAACTTTCTCAAGGGTAAACCCCGCAAAAACGAGGCTGTTGGCCCGATTCTCGCTAATAACCCGTCGCTACAATTTGCGGATTAGCTCGCCACCCAACCCAGTTACCTGGTTTTGATAGGCGGGCTTTTTGTTAGCTCGCGCGATCCCGTGGTGATCCCATTGGTTCGCGGCCATTGTTGGCAAGAGGCAGAGTTGGCAAGTTCAATCAAACGGGAGAGTGAGTTATGGAAGTATTGCTTCAGCAGATCATCAATGGTCTGGTACTGGGTAGCATGTATGCCCTGATCGCCCTGGGCTACACCATGGTCTACGGCATCATCAACCTGATCAACTTTGCGCATGGTGAGGTATTGATGGTGGGTGCGCTCACCAGCTGGACCATCATCCGCTGGATGCAGGAGGCCATGCCGGGCACACCGGGCTGGCTGATCTTGCTGATTTCACTGCTGATTGCCTTCGTGGTGTGCGGCGCGCTGAATTTCGCGATTGAAAAAGTCGCCTACCGGCCGCTGCGCAATTCGCCCAAGCTGGCCCCGCTGATCACCGCCATCGGCATGTCGCTGCTGCTGCAGACGCTGGCCATGATGATCTGGAAGCCCAACTACAAGCCGTACCCAACCCTTTTGCCGACCGAGCCCTTCCAGGTGGGTGGCGCCGTGATCACCGTGACCCAGCTGTTCATTCTGGGTGCCACGGCGGTTTCCCTCTCGGTGCTGATGTGGCTGGTGCATTACACCCGGCTGGGTCGTGCCATGCGCGCCACCGCCGAGAACCCGCGTGTAGCGGCGCTGATGGGCGTGCGGCCCGACACCGTGATTTCCGCCACCTTCATCATCGGTGCCATCCTGGCGGCGCTGGCGGGTGTGATGTACGCCTCCAATTACGGCACGGTGCAGCACACCATGGGCTTTTTGCCCGGCCTCAAGGCCTTTACGGCAGCCGTGTTTGGCGGCATTGGCAACCTGGGCGGCGCCGTGCTGGGCGGCATTTTGCTGGGGCTGATTGAATCCATCGGTGCTGGCTACATAGGCCCGCTGACGGGGGGCGTGCTGGGCAGCCAGTACTCCGATATTTTTGCTTTTATCGTGCTGATTTTTGTGCTCACGCTGCGGCCCTCCGGCTTGCTGGGTGAACGTGTGGCCGACAGAGCCTGACCCCGCACTGGCTAAGGAGAATTCTGATGAAACCCAACAAACTCGCCACCTTTTTTATTGCCGGTATCGCGCTGCTGGTGTTGCCCCTGCTGTTGCAGCAGGGCGGTAACGCCTGGGTGCGCATTGTCGATACGGCGCTGCTCTATGTGCTGCTGGCCCTGGGCCTGAACATTGTGGTCGGCTTTGCCGGCCTGCTGGATCTCGGCTATGTGGCATTTTTTGCCCTGGGCGCCTATTTGTTTGCGTTGCTCGGCTCGCCGCACCTGGCGGAGGCGTTTCCTGCGATTGCCGCTGCCTTCCCCGAAGGCTTGCACCTGCCCATCTGGGCCGCCATTCCGGCGGCTGCCGCCCTGGCAGGGTTTTTCGGGGTGGTGCTGGGCGCGCCCACGCTCAAGCTGCGCGGAGACTACCTGGCCATCGTGACCTTGGGCTTTGGTGAAATCATCCGGGTGTTCCTGAACAACCTGGACCGTCCCATCAACCTGACCAACGGCCCCAAAGGCATCAACCAGATTGATTCGATGAAGTTTTTCGGCTTCGACCTGGGCAAGACGCATGAATTCCTCGGCATCGCGGTCAACTCGGTGTCGATGTACTACTACCTCTTTCTCGTGCTGGTGCTTGTCTCGGTCGTCATTTGCCACCGGCTGGAGAATTCGCGCATTGGCCGCGCCTGGATGGCGATTCGCGAAGACGAGATTGCCGCCAAGGCCATGGGCATCAACACCCGCAACATGAAGCTGCTGGCCTTCGGCATGGGCGCCACCTTTGGCGGTGTGTCGGGCTCGATGTTTGCTGCCTTCCAGGGTTTTGTCTCCCCCGAGTCGTTCAGCCTGATGGAGTCGGTCATGATTGTCGCCATGGTGGTGCTCGGCGGTATCGGCCATTTGCCCGGCGTGATTTTGGGCGCCTTGCTGCTGGCCGCCTTGCCCGAGGTATTGCGCCATGTGGCCGGTCCGCTGCAGGCCATGACCGATGGCCGGCTGGACTCTGCCATCCTGCGCCAGTTGCTGATTGCGCTGGCCATGATCGTCGTCATGCTGATGCGCCCGCGCGGTCTCTGGCCCTCGCCAGAGCACGCCAAGCCGCTGGTCGAATCCGTTAAAAGCTAAGGAGAATGGACATGAGCGATACCATTCTTAAAGTGGCCGGTGTTTCCAAGCGCTTTGGCGGCCTGCAAGCCCTGAGCGACGTCGGCATCCACATCAAGCGCGGACAGGTGTATGGCCTGATCGGCCCCAACGGTGCCGGCAAGACCACCTTCTTCAATGTGCTGACCGGCCTGTACACGCCCGACAGCGGCTCGTTCGAGCTGGCCGGAAAGCCCTACACTCCCACGGCGGTGCACGAGGTGGCCAAGGCAGGCATTGCCCGAACCTTCCAGAACATCCGCCTGTTTGCCGACATGACGGCCCTGGAGAATGTGATGGTGGGCCGCCATATCCGGACCAAATCCGGCTTGCTGGGGGCGGTGTTTCGCACCCCGGGCTTCAAGCATGAAGAGGCCGCCATCGCCAAGCGTTCCCAGGAACTGCTGGACTATGTGGGCATTGGCAAATACGCCAACTTCAAGGCGCGGACCCTGAGCTATGGCGACCAGCGCCGCCTGGAGATCGCGCGGGCACTGGCCACCGATCCGCAGCTGATCGCGCTCGACGAGCCGGCGGCCGGGATGAACGCGACAGAGAAGGTACAGCTGCGCGAGCTGATTGACCAGATCCGCAAGGACAACCGCACCATCCTGCTGATCGAGCACGATGTGAAACTGGTCATGGGCCTGTGCGACCGCGTGACCGTGCTCGACTACGGCAAGCAGATTGCCGAAGGCGCGCCTGCTGATGTGCAGAAAGACGAAAAAGTGATCACCGCCTATCTGGGCACAGGTCATTGAAGGAAGCAAGAACATGGCAAACACTCTTCTTAAAGTGACCGGGCTCAAGGTGGCTTACGGCGGCATCCAGGCCGTCAAGGGCGTTGACTTTGAAGTCAACGAAGGCGAGCTGGTCACGCTCATCGGCTCCAACGGCGCCGGCAAAACCACCACCATGAAAGCCATCACCGGCACCTTGCCGATGCTCGGGGGCGACATCGAATACCTGGGCAAAAGCATCAAGGGCCGGGGCGCCTGGGATCTGGTGAAGGAAGGCCTGGCCATGGTGCCCGAGGGCCGCGGCGTGTTCGCCCGCATGACCATCACCGAAAACCTGCAGATGGGCGCCTACATCCGCAGCGACAAGGCCGGTATCGTTGAAGACATCGAAAAGATGTTTGTGCTGTTCCCGCGCCTGCGCGAGCGCAAGGACCAGCTGGCCGGCACCATGTCCGGCGGTGAGCAGCAGATGCTGGCCATGGGCCGGGCGCTGATGAGCCGGCCCAAGGTGCTGCTGCTCGACGAACCCTCCATGGGTCTGTCGCCCATCATGGTCGACAAGATTTTTGAAGTGGTGCGTGACGTGTCTGCGCGCGGCGTGACCATCTTGCTGGTGGAGCAGAATGCCAGCCGTGCGCTCGGCATTGCCAACCGCGGCTATGTCATGGAGTCGGGCAACGTCACCATGAACGGCGATGCCAAGCAGCTGCTCAGCGACCCGCGGGTTCGGGCGGCCTACCTGGGCGAGTAATCTTCGGGTTATTTGTTGCCAAGCCAGTAAATACGGCTTTAGTCAGCTATTCAGTTGATAGCGGGTAGGCTCGGCTGAGGGCGCCTGAGGGCGGCTGGCCGGGGGGGCCGGCGGCAAGTAGCTTTCTTTTGCGTCGCCAAGAGAAAGTGAGTCGCCCGCCGGGGCGAGACCCGGCTGGCAAGCCTCAAGCAGACTAAGACTCGCCTCAGCCATCAGCGAGGCCCCGCGGGTAATTTGACCGAGATAAAACGGGTCGGATGTGTATGATGAACTGCACTCCATAGCCTCTCACCATGAACCCTGCCAAGGTCAGTTCGATCGAGAAAAATGGGTTTGCATTCACAAAAGCGGGCTGCTGTGTGTGGCTGGCCGGGCTGTTGTGCATGTTCCTGGCCTTGCCGCTGTGGGCTGCGCAGACTGTGCGGGTCGGCGTCTACAAGAACAGTCCGAAGGTGGACTACACGGCGGCCGGCAAATCCGAAGGCATTTTTGTTGACCTGATCGAGGCGATCGCCCGCAAAGAGGGCTGGACGCTCGAGTATGTCCCCGGGACCTTCAATGAAGGCTTGTCCCGACTGGCCAGTGGGCAGATTGACCTGATGCCCGACGTGGCGCTGACCAGCGAGCGCGAAGGGCTTTACGCTTTTCATGACGAATCGGTGCTGGCGAGCTGGAACCAGGTCTACGCCCAACGTGGCAGCGGGATACGCTCGCTGCTGGACCTCGATGGCAAGCGCGTGGCCGTGCTCGAGGGGTCGATGCAGCAGGACTTCATCAGGCAGATGATGGCCGGCTTCAGCATCACTGTGCAGCCGGTTCCGCAGCCAGACTTTGCCGCAGCCTTCCAGGCCGTGGCGCAAGGGCGTGCCGATGCGGTGGTTACCAACCGTTTTTATGGCGTGCGCCATGCGGCTGCCAGCGACCTTGAAGATACGGCCATCATCTTCAACCCCTCCAGGCTGTACTTTGCCGCACCGAAATCCGGCAACCCGGCACTGCTGGCCGCCATTGACAGGAACCTGGTGGAATTCAAGAAGGACTCGTCTTCTGTGTACTACCGCTCGGTGGAGCGCTGGACCACCGGTGACCTGCGCACCGTCTTTCCGCCCTGGCTGAAATGGGCCGCGCTGGCTGCGGCCGCGCTGCTGCTGGCGAGTGTTGCCTGGGGCGTAGTGCTGCGCCGCACCGCTGACAGGTTGAAGGAAAGCGAGCAGCGCCACCGCCAGCTGGCGGTGGAGCTGGGCCGTATCTTCGAAAATTCACTGGATGTCATCTGCATATTCAACGCCGGGCTGCGCTTTGTGCGTGTCAGCGATGCGGCGCAAAAGTTGTGGGGTTACCGGCCCGATGAACTTCTGGGACAGTCCTACATCGATCTGGTGCCGCCCGGGGATCGGGCCGTCACGCTGTCGGTCGTTCAGGAGATTCGCGAAAGCAGTTTCGCGCGTGACCTGGAAAGCACTTCCCTGCGCAAGGATGGCACGCTGGTCCACATCCTGTGGTCGGCGTTCTGGTCGAATACCGAGCAGCAGTGGTACTGCATTGCGCGCGACGACAGCGAGCGCAGGCGCTTGCTCGGCGAACTCCAGCGCCGCGCCGGGGCGCTGGAGCGCAGCACCGCGCAGCTGGCCCTGGCCAAGGAGGCGGCCGAGGCCGCAGACCGCACCAAATCGGCTTTTCTTGCGACCATGAGCCATGAACTGCGCACACCGCTCAACTCCATCATCGGCTTCACGGGCATCGTGCTGCAGGGCCTGGCCGGCCCGCTCACCGGCGAACAGTCCAAGCAGCTGGGCATGGTCCGCGACAGCTCCCGCCACCTGCTGGCCTTGATCAACGACGTGCTCGATATTTCAAAAATAGAGGCCGGTGAGCTCAGTGTTGCCAGAGCGCCGTTCGACCTGGCGGCGTCCATTGGCAAGGTCGGTGGCATTGTCCGGCCGCTTGCCGAGAAAAAAGGCCTGTCCCTGGATGTCACCGTGGCGCCGGATGTTGGCCGGATGACCGGAGATTCCCGCCGCGTTGAGCAGATCCTGCTCAACCTGCTGGGCAACGCCATCAAGTTCACCCCCTCAGGCGGAGTCACATTGGATGTGTCGCTGCTTGCCGGCGGAACCTCTGACCTGGCGCCGGAGACCGGCAGCACGGTGTGCCTGCGCGTCACCGACACCGGTATCGGCATCAAGCCCGAAGACATGGCGATGTTGTTCAAGCCTTTCCGGCAGGTCGATTCCACGCTGGCGCGCAATCACGAGGGTACTGGCCTCGGCCTGGCCATTTGCCGGCGCCTGGCCGAGCTCATGGGGGGGTAAGATCAGTGCGGAGAGTGTGTGGCAGCAAGGAAGCGTGTTCAGCGTGACGTTGCCACTCAGCCCCGTCCGGACGGAAAACCCATGACGAACAGGCAAATCCTGCTCATCGAGGACAACGAGCAGAACCGTTACCTCGTGACCTTCCTGCTGCAAGCACGCGGCTGGAACATTGTTCATGCGGGAGACGGTCCTGCCGGCATCGTAATGGCCGGCCAGCTGGACCCGGCGCTGATCCTGCTGGACATCCAGTTGCCGGGCATGGATGGTTATGCGGTGGCACGAGCGCTTCGCGCCACGCCCAAACTGGCGGCCACGCCCATGGTGGCGGTCACGTCCTATGCGATGCCTGGTGACCGCGAACGTTGCATCGAGGCCGGGTGCAGCGGTTACCTCGAAAAGCCGATTGACCCGCTGACCTTCGCGGCCGCCGTTGAGTCGTTCATTCTTCCGGTTGAGGGCAGGGCTGCCGTATGAAGCGCGTACTGATCGTCGATGACAACCCTGACAACCTCTACCTGCTGCGCATGCTGCTGCAGGCGCAGGGGCTTGAAGTGGAGGAGGCGCGGCATGGCGGCCAGGCACTGGCCAGCGCACGGCTGAATCCGCCAGACCTCGTCATCAGCGACCTGCTGATGCCCGAGATGGATGGCTATACGCTGCTGCGCCACTGGAAGGCCGATGAAAGGCTGCGCGTCATTCCCTTCGTGGTCTATACCGCCACCTACACCGAGCCCAGGGACGAGGCGCTCGCGCTGGAAATGGGTGCTGACGCGTTCATTCTCAAGCCTACCGAGCCGCAACCGCTGATTCAGCGTATCACCGAGGTTCTCGATCGCGCCGGTCAGGGCGGGCTGGCGGCGCCCCGTCAGGCTGGTGGCGAGGATGAGACCCTCAAGCTGTACAACGAGGTGCTGGTCAGGAAGCTGGAGCAGCGCAGTGAGCAACTGGAGCAGCGGGTGGCGGAACTCACCGAGACGCAGGCCCGCGTCCAGCGCCTCAACCGGCGTTATGCAGTGCTCAGCGAAACCAACCAGGCCATCGTTCACATTGACCGGCGCGATCTGCTGTTCCAGACGGTGTGCCGCATTGCTGTGATGCAAGGGGGCTTCAAACTGGCGTGGATAGGCATGATTGACTTCGGCAGCGGGGAGGTGGTGCCGGTGGCCTGGCACGGTGCCGGCCCCGAATGGTTTGCCGCCATCGGAAAGTTCAACCTCCGTGGGCCGAGGCGTACGCCAGCTGAAATTGCATTGGGAGAAGAGCGCATCTATGTGTGCAACGACGTGCAGGCCGATGCTGCGCTCGACCCCATTCGGGACAGCCTGCGCGAGGCCGGGATGCAGTCTGCAGCCGCGTGCCCTTTGTACATGGGGCAGCATGCCGTCGGTGTACTGACCCTGTTTGCCGGCGAGAAGGACTATTTCGACGAAACACTCCGGAGCCTGGTCGCTGAAATGGCCACGGATGTCTCGTTTGCCATGGAAAACTACGAGAAGGACGAAGTGCGCCGGCAGACCGAGGAGGAGTTGCGACGCCTCAACTCGGACCTCGAGGAGCGGATTCAGGCCCGCACGGCGGAGCTGGTGGCGGCCAATACCGACCTCGAGGCCTTCAACTATTCGGTGTCCCACGACCTGCGTGCACCGCTGGCGACCATCAGTGGTTTCAGCAGCATGGTGCTGAAAAAGAGCGAAGGAAAACTCGATGACGCCTCGCGGGGCCAGCTCAAACGCGTGCTGGTCAATGCCGAACGGATGTCCCGGCTGATCGATGACCTGCTCAATCTGGCGCGAGCGTCGCGTCAGCCCATGCAAACCGGCGATTTCGACCTGAGCGAGCTGGCGTTGAAGGTGGTCGACAACCTGCGCCACGCCGAGACCGACAGGCAAATAGAAGTCTCCGTGGCGCCCGGCCTGCGGGTCAATGCAGACCCCGGCCTGATGCGCATCCTGCTCGAAAACCTGATTGGCAACGCCTGGAAGTTCACCCTGCAGACCGTGCAGCCCCGCATCGAGATCGGGTCCGAGCCGCACGAGGGCGGCACATGCTATTTCGTGCGCGATAACGGCGCCGGATTCGACATGGCGGGTGCCGGCAAGCTGTTCACTCCGTTCCAGCGCATGCACCGCCTGGATGAATTCGAGGGTTCGGGTATCGGACTGAGCATTGTGCAGCGCATCGTGACCAGACACCGCGGCCGGACATGGGCAGAGTCCAAGCCCGGAGAAGGCACCACCCTGCGCTTTACGCTGCCCTGATCAGTCCACTTTCGCGCCGGAGGCCTTCACCACCTTCTCGTACTTCGCGAGTTCCGCCTTCATGAAGGCGCTGAACTGCTCCGGCGTGTTGGCCACAGGCTCGGCCATCAGCGCGGCAAATCGGGTCTTTGCCTCCGGGGAATTCAATGCGGCCACAAACGCCTGGTTCAGTTTGGCGATCACGTCTTTGGGTGTGGCGGCGGGCGCCACCAGGCCCCACCAGGTGTCAATGGAAAACCCCTTGAGGGTCTCTGCCACTGCCGGCACGTCCGGCAATACGGGACTCCGCGTGGCGGTTGTCACGGCGAGCGCCTTGAGCTTGCCGGCCTTGATGTTGCCCGATGCGGTGGCGAGGTTGTCAAAGTTGAAATCGACCTGGCCCGACAGCAGCGCCAGCTGCGCCGGGTTGCCGCCGTTATAGGGAATGTGCACCGCGAAAATGCCGGCCTGCGCCTTGAACATTTCACCCGCCAGGTGGCCGGCGCTGCCGTTGCCGCCGCTGGCGTAATTGAGTTTGGCCGGGTTGGCCCTGGCGTACTGGATCAGGTCGGCCAGGCTGTTGATGTTCAGTCGTTTTGCCGTGTCGGCATTCATGACCAGCACGTTCGGCACGCGCAGCATCTGCGTGATGGGCGCAAAGTCGGTGGCGGCGTTGTAGGGCATCCTGCTGTAAAGCCAGGGATTGATGGCATGTGTCGCCACCGCAGCAATGCCCACCGTCAAGCCATCGGGTGCGGCCTTGGCAATTGCATCGGCGCCGATGTTGCCCCCGCCCCCGGGGCGGTTCTCGATGATGACCGGTCCCAGGGAATCCTTGACGCGTTCGGCCATCAGGCGGGCTGTGACATCAATCGGGCCGCCCGGCGCGTAGGGAACGATGATGCGCATGACTTTGGGCTGAGCCAGCGCCAGCGATGAAGACAGGGCCAGTGTGGCGATGGACAGGCTCGCAAGGCCTTTGGCAAAAGAGCGCAGGGCAGGTCGGATATTCATGCCCTGTATTGTTGCAAAAAATGTCTGCAGGCCGGCGCTATGACATACCCGTACAGCATTGGCGATGCGTGCCCCGGCATCTGACCTGCGCAGAGGCGTGAACCTTCACCTCACACCACGGCTTCGGCTTTTTCCTTCTCCGTCACGAACGAGTCCGCATAAAACTCATCGGCAGGCAAGCCGGCGACGGCGTAATCGGCCTGCGCGGAGTCCACCACAATCGGTGCGCCACAGGCATAGACCTGGTGACCTGAGAGGTCGGGGAAATCTTCCAGGACGGCCCTGTGCACGAAACCGGTACGGCCCGTCCAGGCATCTTCGGCCAGAGCATCGGATACCACCGGTACATAGCGAAGATTCGGCATCTCCGCCACCTTGCCAAGCACCCAGTCGTTCATGTACAGGTCGGCAGGGCGGCGGCCGCCCCAGTACAGCACAGCGGGACGCGTGATGCCCTTGAACTGCATGTGTTCAATGATGGCCTTGATGGGCGCAAAGCCGGTGCCCGATGCCAGCAGCACCATGGGCTTGGTGCTGTCTTCGCGCAGGTAAAAGCTGCCGAAGGGACCTTCGATGCGCAGGATTTCCTTTTCTTTCATGGGGCCAAAGACATGCTCGGTGAATTTGCCGCCGGGCATGTACCGCACGTGCAGTTCCAGGCCCGGGTTTTCGGCCTGGGTGTGGGGTGCGTTACCCATCGAGTAGGCGCGACGGTCGCCATCACGCAGCAAAAACTCCACATACTGGCCGGCGTGGTACTTGAATACGTCGCTCGCCGGCAGTTGCAGCCGAATCACCATCACGTCATGGGACGCCTTGACCAGGCTGTTGACGCGGGTGGGCATTTTCTTGACGGGGAAGGCACTCTCGTCGGTCACCTGGCGCGACTCGATGACCACGTCGCTGTGCGCCACGGCGCAGCAGGTCAGGATAAAGCCACTGGCTGCTTCCTCGGGCGACAAAGCCTTGAGCTGATGCGGGCCGTGGGTCACGGTGCCTTCCAGTTTTTTGCACTTGCAGGAGCCGCACGCGCCGTCCTTGCAACCATACGGCAGGCCAATCCCCTGCCGAATGGCCGCGGCCAGCAGGGCCTCATCGGCATTGGCGGTAAAAGTCCGGCCGCTGGGCTGAACGCTCACGTTGAAACTCATATTCGGTATCCTTGCGGTATCTGTTACTTGACCTGGCTGGTTTTCCAGCGAACCCCCAATTTTGCCCTCAAACCTGAATCCCCTTGGCGCACTGCCTTTTCGCTTTCGCCGCGAACGCATCCTGATCGTTGGCTGCGGCGATATCGGCCTGCGGGTGGCCCGCCAGCTCCCCGCGCGCGTTGGCCTGATGGCCCTGACCTCATCGGCCGAACGCGTGCCCGCATTGCGTGCGCAACGCATCACGCCCCTGCTGGGCAATCTGGACGACAGTGCCACCTTGCGCCGCCTGGCCGGCCTGGCGACGCGCGTCGTGCACCTGGCGCCACCGGCTGGCGACAACCCTGACTGGCGCAGCGATCCGCGCACCCTGGCCCTGCTCAGGACGCTGCGTTTGCGCGGCCGGCCACAGTCGCTGGTCTATGGCTCAACCAGCGGGGTTTACGGTGATTGCCAGGGCGACCGGGTCAGCGAAACGCGGGGCGTCAATCCGAACACGCCCCGGGCCGTGCGTCGCGTGCATGCGGAAGCCCTGGTGCGCCTGTTCGGGCGCGCCACCGCCACGCACAGCCATATTTTGCGTATTCCCGGCATTTATGCGCCGGACCGCGAAGGCGGTACCCCGCGTGGGCGCTTGCTCAAGGGGACGCCGGTGCTGCGCGCGCAGGACGACGTCTACACCAACCATATTCATGCGGACGATCTGGCCCGTGCCTGCATCGCGGCGCTGTGGCGCGGCAAGCCGCAACGGGTGACCAACGCCAGCGACGACACGCAGATGAAGATGGGCGACTATTTCGACCTGGCGGCCGATCTGTACCAGCTGCCACGGCCTGCGCGCCTGCCGCGAAGCACCGCCAAGGAACAGCTACCGCTGATGCTGCTGAGTTTTATGGGCGAGTCGCGGCGGCTGGACAACCGGCGCATGAAAGAGGAGTTGAAGCTGGTCCTGCGCTATCCGACGGTGGAGAAGGGTTTGCAGGCTTGAGGATTGCCTCAATAGGCTTTCGTGAAGCCACCGTCGTGAAGGATGTTGAGCCCGGTCATGTGATCGGAGAACGGCGACAGCAGGCCCTCAACGGCAACGGCCACCTCATCGGGCGTGCCGTATTTGTGCAGGGGCACATTCGATGTCTCTTCGGCCAGGCGCTGCTCAAACGTCATCCCCGCGCTGGCTGCGCGCTTTTCAAGGGAAGCCCTGTAGCCGGGGGTGAGCGTGCCGCCCAGGGACAGCGTATTCACATGGATGCCCTGGTCACCCAGCGCGAACGCCAGCGTCTTGGCTTCAGCCAGCCAGGCGCAGCGGATCACGTTGCTGGAGGCATAGTGGCCCAGGACCTGCACCGATGAGATGCCGGAGATGATGACGATCTTGGCGCGTGCGCCCTTCGCCAGGTCCGGCTTCATCGCGGCGATGGCCACCTTGAGCAGCGACAGCGGGCCCACAAAACTGTTCTGAAAGACCTCGCGCCACTTGTCGCTGCTGGGCAGCGGATCGCTGGTGGGCGGGTCCTGTGGCGGCATCAGTACCGCGCCGTCCAGCGTCATCTTTCTTGCGGCCAGTTCCCTGGCAAATTCGCTGACCGACGCATCACGCGTCATGTCCACCGAAATCCATGCGTGGCTGCCGGGAGAGGCGCTGGACAGGTCAGTGCACAGCGACTGAAGTTTGTCGGCGTCGCGCGCCGCAAGCAGGAGGGAGTTGCCGGCCCTCGCCAGCCTGTGGCAGACGGCGAGTCCGATGCCACCGGTCGCGCCTGTCACCAGAATCATTGCGGGTATGCCGGACATCATCGACTCCTTCAGGAATGTTCCATACTAGTCTCAATGCCCGCCGGACACCACCTGATCTCGCCGGGCATCCATCAGCTGATGGCCTGTCTGCCAGCGGCCCGGCAACCGGGCGACCGCGCCCCCTTTGCACGGGAGGCATGGCGGCAGCGTGGGAGGGCGTTTGAGGTTATCGTCGGCTCCAGACTCACCGCGGAATTGCGAATTGCCCATGTCCAACGCCACTCATTTCTACGAACCCCGCCATGGCCACGGTTTGCCCCACGATCCTTTCAACGCCATCGTCGGGCCGCGCCCGATCGGCTGGATTTCGTCGCGCAATGCGCAGGGCGCACTCAACCTGGCGCCCTACAGCTTTTTCAATGCCTTCAACTACACCCCGCCCATCGTGGGGTTTGCCAGCATCGGCTACAAGGACACGGTGCGCAATGTCGAGCAGACGGGCGAGTTCGCCTGGAACCTGGCCACGCGGCCGCTGGCCGAGGCCATGAACCAGACGTGCGCTCCGGTGCCGCCCGAGGTCAGTGAATTCGGGCTGGCTGGATTGACGCCCGTGGATTCGCGCGTGATAGAGGTGCCAAGGGTCGCCGAAAGCCCGGTCTCGTTCGAGTGCCGCGTCACGCAGATCGTGCAGCTTCAGGGAGCCGACGGCGACAAGGTGCCTACCTGGCTGGTGCTGGGCGAAGTCGTGGCCGTGCACATCGCCCAGGCACTGCTCAAGGACGGTGTTTACGACACCGCGGCCGCCGGGCACATTCTGCGCGGTGGGGGACCCGGGGATTATTTTTCTATCGGACCTGAGCAGTTGTTCCACATGCGCCGCCCCAGGTAGGGTCGTATGTGAAAGCTTTCACCGGGGCAGTTTCCGTGCCCGTGTATTGAGCGGCAGGCGGCCGCGCCAATGGCTATGCCCTTGCATGGAAAAACCTGTCGGTTGAGGCAAATCGAGGAAGATTGGACTGGCCGTTGTGTGGAAACGGCGAAACAAGATCAGGGGGGGCAGCTATCGAATGTATAGCGCTAAACCGCTGGTGCCCGGGGCCGGAATCGAACCGGCACGCCTTTCGGCGGGGGATTTTGAGTCCCCTGCGTCTACCAATTTCACCACCCGGGCGGAAAGAAGCGAAGACCGAAATTATGGCACAGTGTGGCGTATGAACTATCCAACCATTGAAGACGCGATCGGCAAAACGCCGCTGGTCGCGTTGCAGCGCATTGCTGCCGCTGAAAACGCTGCGCGCAACAACGTCATCCTCGGCAAACTCGAAGGCAACAATCCGGCCGGCTCTGTCAAGGACAGGCCGGCGCTTTCGATGATCAAGCGCGCCGAGGAGCGCGGCGACATCAAGCCCGGAGACACCCTGATTGAGGCCACCTCGGGCAACACCGGCATCGCGCTGGCCATGGCGGCGGCCATCAAGGGCTACCGCATGGTGCTGATCATGCCGGAGGACCTGAGCATCGAGCGCGCCCAGACGATGAAGGCTTTTGGCGCCGAGCTGGTGCTCACGCCCAAGAGCGGCGGCATGGAACACGCCCGGGACCTGGCCGAGCAGATGCAAAACGAGGGCAAAGGCCGGGTGCTTGACCAGTTTGCCAACCAGGACAATCCGCGCATCCATTACGAGACCACTGGCCCCGAAATATGGACAGATACGTCAGGCAAAGTGACACATTTTGTCAGTGCGATGGGTACCACCGGCACGATTACCGGGGTTTCGCGCTACCTGAAGGAGAAAAATCCGGCCATTCGCATCATCGGCGCGCAACCCAGCGAAGGCTCGCGCATTCCCGGCATCCGCAAATGGCCGCAGGAATACCTGCCCAAAATTTATGACCCCAGCCATGTGGACGAACTGGTGCTGGTCAGCCAGCACGATGCGGAAGACATGTGCCGCCGGCTGGCGCGCGAAGAGGGTATTTTTGCCGGCATCTCCGCGGCTGGCGCCTGCTGGGTGGCGCAGGAAATCGCCAAAACCGTCAAGGATGCGGTGATTGTGTTCGTCGTGTGCGACCGTGGCGACCGCTACCTGTCCACCGGCGTCTTCCCCGCCTGATTCACCGTGAGTACTGCTTCAATTCCATATTTTGCCGGGGTTGTTTGCTATGCTAAATATAGCAAATGGTTGCGCATGGGGCATCAGCCATGACGCATGAATTCCGCTTTTGCCCCCAGTGTGCGACGCCACTGGCCGTGGTGGTGCAAATGGAGGACAGTGGGGAAAAGGCGCGCCTGCGCTGCCCGGCCTGCGATTACACCCACTGGAACAACCCTACGCCGGTGCTGGCGGCGGTGGTCGAATACCAGGGGCAGATTTTGCTGGCGCGCAATGCGGCCTGGTCCGGCAAGATGTACGCGCTGATCACCGGTTTCATGGAGGCCGGCGAAACCCCGCAGGACGGCATCCAGCGCGAGATCAAGGAAGAAACCGACCTGGACACCACTGCGCTGGACCTGATCGGGGTCTACGACTTTCAGCGCATGAACCAGATCATCATCGCCTACCACGCCGTCTGCCACGGCGAGGTCAGGTTGTCGCCGGAACTGGTGGATTACCGGTTGTACGATTTTGACAAACTCAAGTGCTGGCCCGCCGGCACCGGCTATGCGCTGGCCGATTGGCTGCGCACGCGTGGCTACGAGCCGGAGTTTCTGGCGTGGGACAAGAGGACGGAGTGAACGCGTACCCGCGGTGATTGGGGTGGTGGGGGCACCGCAGGCGGCGGTTTTGCGCTGCCCTGTTCGTGCTTAAAATAACAGCAACCCAAGGATAAGCATGCATATCGACAAAGAACTCGACACCCGCGGCCTGAACTGCCCGCTGCCCATCCTGAAAGCGAAGAAGGCGCTGACCGAAATGCAGAGCGGCCAGCTGCTGCGCGTGGTATCGACCGACTCCGGCTCAACCCGCGACTTCCAGGCCTTTGCCAAGCAGACCGGCAACGAACTGGTGGACCAGCAGGTCGCCGGCAGCGACTTCATTCATGTGCTGAAGCGGCGCTGAGCCTTGCCGGCCCGCGCGTGACGCAGGCCGCCGAGGTGATTACGCCTGTTTCCTGCGCTCCCGGCCCGACCAGCCAATCTGCAGGTTTTCAAGGTAATTCCTGAAATGAACACCCACTTCGGGATGTTCCAGTGCCAACTCCACCGTGGCTTCCAGGAAGCCCTCCTTGCTGCCGCAGTCGTAACGCTTGCCCTCGTATTGCAGGGCGTAAACGGCTTCCTCGGCCAGCAGGCTTGAGATGCCGTCGGTCAGCTGAATTTCGCCTCCCACACCGCTCGCCTGGCGGCGGATATGCTCAAAAATGGCGGGTGTGAGAATGTAGCGGCCGGCCACGCCCATGCGGGATGGTGCCACCTCGGGCGCCGGTTTCTCCACGATTTTTTCCACCTTCATGAGCCTCGGATTGGCGCCCGCGCTGACAGCTTGCGCCGCCACGATGCCATAGCGTCGCGTATGCGCCAGGGGTACCTCCTGCACGGCCAGCACCGACTGCTGAAGCTCCTGGAACTGCACGGCCATCTGGGCCAGCACCGGCAGGCCGCCCGGTGGGCCCACCATCAGGTCGTCCGCCAGCAGCACTGCAAAAGGCTCGTTGCCCACCAGGTGTTCGGCGCACAGCACTGCATGGCCGAGGCCGAGTGAACGGGGCTGCCGGACGTAGGAAAAATTCATGTCGTCTGGCTGAACCGAACGCACCAAAGCCAGCAATTCCTGCTTTTGGGCGACCTCCAGTTCGTTTTCCAGCTCATAGGCGGTATCGAAGTGATCTTCGATGGCCCGTTTATTGCGTCCTGTCACAAAAATCATGTGGCGGATACCCGCCGCATAGGCTTCTTCCACCGCGTACTGGATGAGCGGCTTGTCCACAACGGGCAGCATTTCCTTGGGCTGGGCTTTGGTGGCGGGGAGAAAGCGGGTACCGAGGCCGGCAACGGGGAAAACGGCTTTGTTCAAGGTGAATTTTGGCATCGACTTTGGTCAGTGAAAAAACTTAAGTGTTGCGGCTCCGGCAAAGCACACGAAGTCGGACGACATCCCGAGTCGGCGTGCGCGAACCGCGCAATGAACAGGATGAGCCGAATTGGCAGGGAAAAGGACAAAAAGGACAATTGGGTGGACATCTTACTTCTTGACGCATTGGTGCCGGAGGCTGTGACCTGGCTTCAAACCAGGCACAGCGTGGAGTACCGTCCCGAACTGGCTGACGACCTCATCGCCCTGCGCAAGGTGGCTTACAAAACCCGGGGCATTGTCTTTCCCCGGCAAACTGTTGTCACCCGGGGGTTTCTGGATTTCCTGCCCAGGCTCAGGGCCGTTGGCCGCCTCCACGTGGGCACGGACAACATCGACATGGAAGCCTGCAAGGAGCGGGACATCAAGGTCGTACATGCCAACAGCGCCAATGTACGCTCCAACGCCGAGTATTTGCTGAGCAGCCTGCTGCTGCTCTGCCGCCGCGGTTTGGTGTCGGCCCTGATGGGCCACAAGCACCCCAGCGCCCAGATAGGGCGCGAGCTTCACGGCAGCACCGTCGGCATTTTGGGCCTGGCGCCGGTTGCGCATACGCTGGCCGGCATGCTGAGCGGCCTCGGCGTTCGCCTGATCGGCTACGACCCGGCGGTGCACCATACCGCGCCCGTCTGGGAGCGTCTGGGCATCCAGCCCGTCTCCCTGCAGGAACTGGTGAGCCAGGCCGATGCGGTGTCGGTGCAGATGGTCTATGCCACGCGTTACAGGGGGTTCGTCAATGACAAATTGCTGTCCGCCTGCCGGCGCGAGCAGCTGTGGGTGGGCATCAGCCGCAGCGATCTGTTCGAGGAGGCGGCGCTGGCCGAAGCGCTGAGCGATGGCCGCATCGAGGCCTGCATTCTGGATGGCGTCGAGCCCGGCTTTGTGGGCGACACCTCGCCGCTCAAGGGCCTGAAGAACCTGTTTGTCACCCCGCGCCTGGGGGCTTACACGCGGGAGGCGCGCTTGCGTGCGAGCTGGTACGTGGCGCACCGCATGCATGAAGCCATCGGGTCGCCACAGAGCGGGCTGGATTCGCTGCCCGCCGCGGCCTCACCGTCGCAGTGGCCCGAACCGGACCTCACGGTGTAGGCGGCTGACCTGCCCCGGCGCCGGCACAGCGGCTCCGGCCTGCCTGTGCGCTTATGCGGTTATGCGCTTACGCCAGACGCGCCAGTTGCTCCCTGATTTTTTCCAGCGTCGCCGTGAAGTCGGTCAGGCGTTTTCGCTCTTGCGCCAGCACGGCAGGCGGCACCTTGCTGACAAAGGCTTCGTTGCCGAGCTTGGCATTGACCTTGACCAGCTCGCCTTCCAGGCGGGTCGCCTCCTTGCCCAGCCGCGCTTTTTCGGCGGCCACATCCACTTCCATGTGCAGGCAGACGTGCGCGTCGCCGACGACCGCGACAGGTGCTGCCTGGGCGGCGGCGGCCCAGGCAGCCTGGTCGTCAAACACCTTGACTTCGCTGAGCTTGGCCAATGATTTGAGCACGGGCGCCACACCGGTCATGAAGGCGGTGTCGCCCAGCACAAACAGCGGCAGGCGCGTGGCCGGCGAGACGTTCATTTCGCCGCGCAGGTTGCGGCAGGCATCGACCAGCGTCTTGAGCTTGGCCACATGCGCTTCGGCTTGCGCGTCAATCTTTTCCGGCTGGCTTTGCGGGTAGGCGGCCTGGCCGATCAGGGGGCCTTTTTTGAGGCCCGCCACCGGCGCCACTTTTTGCCACAGCTCTTCGGTGATGAAGGGAATCAAGGGATGCGCCAGGCGCAGCACGCCTTCCAGTGTGCGGATCAGCGTGCGGCGCGTGGCGCGCTTTTGCGCATCCGTGCCGGTCTGGATCTGCACCTTGGCAATTTCCAGGTACCAGTCGCAGAACTCGTCCCAGACAAACTGGTAAATGCTGCCGGCCACGTTGTCGAGGCGGTAGTCGGCAAAGCCTTTGGCCACGTCCGCTTCCACACGCTGCATGGTCGATGAAATCCAGCGGTCGGCCTGCGAGAAGCTCAGGTAGTTTTCAAACTCGCCGCCGGGTGCGCATTGCGCCTTGGTGTGCTCGGCCAGGCCGCAGTCCTGGCCTTCGCAGTTCATCAGCACAAAGCGCGTGGCGTTCCAGAGCTTGTTACAGAAGTTGCGGTAGCCCTCGCAGCGCTTGCTGTCAAAGTTGATGCTGCGGCCCAGGCTGGCCAGCGAGGCGAAGGTAAAGCGCAGCGCGTCGGCGCCATAGCCTGGAATGCCGGCGGGAAACTCCTTCTCGGTGTTCTTGCGCACCTGGGGTGCAGTCTCCGGCTTGCGCAGGCCCTGTGAGCGCTTGTCCAGCAGCGGCGCCAGTTCAATGCCGTCAATCAGGTCGACCGGGTCCAGCACATTGCCTTCGGACTTGCTCATCTTCTTGCCGTGGGAGTCCTTCACCAGGCCATGGATGTACACATGGTGGAAGGGCACCTGGCCGGTGAAATGCGTGGTCATCATGATCATCCGGGCGACCCAGAAAAAGATGATGTCGTAGCCGGTGACCAGCACGCTGGAGGGCAGGAACAGGTCCAGTTCTTTGGTCTTCTCGGGCCAGCCCATGGACGAGAAAGGCACCAGCGCCGAGGAGTACCAGGTGTCGAGCACGTCTTCGTCACGCGTGAGCTTCTTGCCGGGCGCCTGCTGCTGCGCTTCGGCCTCGTCGCGCGCCACATAGACCTTGCCGTCTTCGTCGTACCAGGCGGGAATCTGGTGGCCCCACCAGAGCTGGCGCGAAATGCACCAGTCCTGGATGTTGCCCATCCACTGGTTGTAGGTATTGACCCACTGCTCGGGCACAAACTTCACGGCGCCGCTCTCGACGGCGTCGATGGCTTTTTGTGCGATGGATTTGCCGGTCGGGTCCTGGTCGCTGACCTTGGTCATGGCGACAAACCACTGGTCGGTCAGCATGGGCTCGATCACCTGGCCGGTGCGGGCGCAGCGCGGCACCATGAGCTTGTGCTTCTTCACCTCCACCAGCAGGCCCAGCTCTTCGAGGTCGGCCACGACCGACTTGCGGGCATCGAAGCGGTCCAGGCCGCGGTATTTTTCGGGCGCGTTGTCGTTGATGGCGGCATCCAGCGTCAGCACGCCGATGATGGGCAGCTGGTGGCGCTGGCCCACGGCATAGTCGTTGGTGTCATGTGCGGGCGTGACCTTGACCACGCCGGTGCCGAACTCCTTGTCCACATAGTCGTCCGCAATCACCGGGATCTCGCGGTCGCACAGCGGCAGCTTCACGCGCTGACCAATCAGGTGCCTGTAGCGTTCATCTTCGGGGTGGACCATCACGGCCACGTCGCCGAGCATGGTTTCCGGGCGGGTGGTGGCAACCGTCAGGGAGCCGGAACCATCGGCCAGCGGATAGCGGATGTGCCAGAGAAAGCCGTCTTCCTCTTCGCTCTCTACTTCCAGGTCGGACACGGCGGACTTGAGGATCGGGTCCCAGTTGACCAGGCGCTTGCCGCGGTAGATCAGCCCCTGCTCATACAGCCG
>Ga0255338_1001809_pt1 | contig 36810 bp, 28 predicted proteins | sample MeOH1_35cm_T4_19_FD_203715 | JGI IMG/M metagenome (GOLD analysis project Ga0255338, IMG submission 203715) | Sandy soil microbial communities from University of British Columbia, Vancouver, Canada - MeOH1_35cm_T4_195 | ecosystem: Engineered > Artificial ecosystem > Sand microcosm > Unclassified ...
TCGTGCGCGCTACCCTCCGCACCGGAGGGCAGGTGAAGGTCCTGGCCGTCCCCGCGGACGCGGTCCAGACGTACGAAGGAAAGTCGGTCGTCTTCGTGGCGGCCGAGCACCCGGGAGAGTTCCTGCCCAAGGAAGTGGAGACCGGCGAGACGGAGGGCGGGCTCACCGTGATCACCTCCGGCCTGGCGGCGGGCGACCGCGTCGTGACGCGGGGCGCCTTCACAGTGAAGGCGCAGGGCATGAAGAGCGAACTGGGGGAGGAGTAACGTGATCAACACCCTCATCCTCGCTTCCATCCGCCACCGCCACCTGGTGGTGATCCTGGCGCTCATGCTGGCCGCGCTCGGCATCTGGAGCGCCACGCAGCTCCCCATTGACGCGGTCCCGGACGTCACCAACAAGCAGGTGCAGATCAACACCGTCGCCCCGGCGCTCGCCCCGGCGGAGGTGGAACGGCAGATCACCTTCCCACTGGAAGTGGCGCTAGCCGGGATTCCGCGCCTCAAGGAAACGCGCTCCGTCTCGCAGTTCGGGCTGTCCCAGGTCACGGCTATCTTCGCGGATGACGCGGACATCTACTTCGTCCGTCAACTGGTGAACGAGCGGCTGCAGAGCGCCCGCGACCAGCTCCCCCCCGGCGCCACCCCACCCCAGATGGCGCCCGTAAGCACCGGGCTCGGCGAGGTGCTCACGCTCATCGTGGAGGGGCCGCAGTCGCTCATGGAGCGGCGCACGCTACTGGACTGGGTGGTGAAGCCGCAGCTCCGCACCGTGCCGGGCATCGTGGAGGTCAACAGCTTCGGCGGAGAACAGCAGCAGTTCCAGGTGCTGGTAGACCCGCAGAAGCTGCAGTCCCACCGCCTCACCCTCCGCCGCGTGCAGGAGGCGCTCCAGGAGAACAATCAGAACGCGGGCGGGGGCTACCTGCGCCGCGGCGACGAGCAGCAGCTCGTGCGCGGCATCGGCGTCATCCGTGGGCTGGACGACATCCGCACCATCGTGCTCGGCGCCGAGGGCGGCACCCCCATCTACGTCCGCGACGTCGCGGACGTGCGGCTCGGCTCGGCCATCCGCCAGGGAGCGGCCACCACGGACGGCAAGGGGGAAGCGGTCCTCGGCATCACCATGCTGTTGATGGGCGAGAACGGCCGGGTAGTGGTGGAGCGCACCAAAGACCGCCTGGCGCAGATCGAGAAGAGCCTCCCCGCGGGGACGAAGCTGATCCCGTTCCTCGACCGCTCGGAGTTGATCAACCACACGCTCAAGACGGCCACCTGGAACCTGGTGGAGGGCGGCGTGCTGGTGGTGCTGGTGCTCTTCCTCTTCTTGCTCCAGCTCCGTGCCGGGCTGATCGTGAGCAGCGCCATCCCCCTCGCGATGCTGTTCGCGATCATCGGCATGAAACAGTGGGGCATCTCCGCGAACCTGATGAGCCTGGGCGCCATCGACTTCGGGCTGATCGTGGACGCGGCGGTCATCATCGTGGAGAACTGCGTGCGGCGCCTCTCCGAACAACGTAAGGCGTTGGGCCGCGACCTCACGGAGCCGGAACGGCTCGACACCATCTACGAGGGCGCCGTGGAGGTGCGGCAGGCCAGCCAGTTCGGGGAGCTGATCATCATCGCCGCGTACCTGCCGATCCTGACGTTGGTGGGGATCGAAGGGAAGATGTTCCGGCCGATGGGGCTCACCGTGATTCTGGCGTTGGTGGGAGCGCTGCTCGTCTCTCTCACCCTGATCCCGGCTCTCTGTGCCTTCTTCCTCCGCGTCCGCAGCGAGCGGGAGAACCCGGTGGTTGAGCGCCTCGCCCACCGGTACGAGCCCGCACTCCGCTGGGCGGTGAAGCATCGCCTCGCGACCGTCGGCGCGGCGCTGATCTTCTTTCTGGCCTGCGCGTCCCTCTTCCCCCGCCTCGGCTCCGAGTTCATCCCAGAGCTGGATGAAGGCGCCATCGCACTCAACGTCTTCAGCCCGCCCAGCATCTCGCTGGAGAAGGCGGTGGAGCGGGCCGGTCAGGTGGAGCGCACGCTGAAAAGCGCCTTCCCCGACGAGATCGACCGCATCATCACGCGGATCGGGCGGCCGGAAGTGGCCACCGACCCGATGCTGCCCAGCCAGAGCGATGTGTTCATCTCCCTGAAGCCGCGCGCCGGGTGGAGGAAGGCGCACAGCCGGGAAGAGCTGGTCGAAGCCATGGCCAAGGTCATGGAGGACGTGCCCGGCGTGGGCACGAGCTTCAGCCAGCCGATCAAGATGCGGATGAGCGAGTTGGTGGAAGGGATCGGCATCCGCGCGGACCTCGGCATCAAACTGTTCGGCGACGACATGGACGTGCTTTCCGGCAAGGGGCAGGAGATCGCCCGGATACTCCGCTCCGTGCCGGGAGCGGCGGACGTATCCGTGGAGACCACCGAGGGCCTCCCGGTGCTGAACCTCACCGTGAAGCGCGAGGAGATCGCCCGGTACGGCATCAACGTCGCCGACGTGCAGCGGGTGATCGAGGCGGCGGTGGGCGGCACGGAGGCGGGGGAGATCGTGCAGGGCAACCGGCGGTACGACCTCACCCTGCGCCTCGCCGAGCCGTACCGCCGCGACGCTGAGGCCATCGGGCGCATCCTGGTGCCCGCGCCGGGCGGGGAGCAGTTGCCGCTCGCCCAACTCGCGACCATCGAGAGCGTGGAGGGCCCGGTGCAGGTGAGCCGGGAGAACGGTCAGCGACGTGTGGTGATCCAATCCAACGTCCGTGATCGCGATCTCGGCGGCTTCGTGCAAGAAGCCGAGGCACGCATCGAACGGGAAGTAAAGCTGCCCACCGGTTACCACCTGGAGTATGGCGGCACCTACGAGCACCTCCAATCCGGCCGCGCCCGCCTGGCCCTGGTGCTGCCGGTCACGTTGGGACTCATCTTCCTGCTGCTGTTCACCACGTTCGGCAGCGCGCGGCAGGCGGCGCTAGTCTTTACCGGCATCCCGTTCGCCGTCACGGGTGGCATCCTGGCGCTGCTGGCCCGCGGGATGCACTTCAGCATGTCCGCTGGCATCGGCTTCATCGCGCTGTTCGGCGTGGCCGTGCTCAACGGGGTGGTGCTACTCACGTTCATCAACCACCTCCGCGCGGAAGGCACGCCGGTCGGCGCCGCCGTGATCCGCGGCTGTGTGGTGCGCCTGCGCCCCGTGTTGATGACCGCCGCCGTCGCCGGCATCGGCTTCATCCCCATGGCCCTGGCCCACGGAGCCGGCGCCGAAGTGCAGAAGCCGCTGGCTACGGTGGTCATCGGGGGGCTGATCACCTCCACCGCCCTGACCCTGTTCGTGCTGCCCACCCTCTACGCCTGGTTCGAGCGAGACGAGGATGCTTAACCGACTCATTCGCGGTGTTTTGCCTCTGTCCCAATGGGTAAAGGCGAAGTAGATGGACACACGGACCGCGGGACAGGCCGCTCGAAAGGCGCTGACTGTAGGTCTCGGGGTTAGGAGTAAATGAGATGATCGATAGCAGGATGAGTCTGGACGAGCTGCACTTCGGGACGGACGAGGAAGTTGAAGAGCTTCCATTGCGCGTGGTGCCGGACTGGGATGAGCAGGCAAAGCGCGCCAAGGACATGTGCGCGCTCATCGACCGCCACCTGGACTACGAAGCCCGGGGACGGCTGCTCTCCAACCTGCGGGACTTCCGCCCGCAGCACCTCTGCCCGGAGCAGCGGGTGCAGATGATCAGTGACATATACGGGGCTACCCGGTAGTCCCCTTGAATAGAATCGGATCAGCAACGGCCGGCCCCGGAATACTCCGACGGCCGGCCATGCCGCACTTTCCAGATCGCTGGAAGTGCTATCGGCCTCATCACGATCATCAATCGACATAGCGAGCGCTTCCCGGAGAGAATACTCTGGGAAGCGCTCTGATATTGGGAGGCCGGCATGAAACTGCGCATCGAATACTGCACCGCTTGAGGGTACGTGCCCCGGGCCGTCGGCCTGGCAGAGTTGCTCCTCGGACAGTTCAAGATGAAGATCACCTCCCTGGAGATCATCCCCAGTTCCGGCGGGGTGTTCGAAGTATGGCGAGACGGCGAGAAGATCTTCTCCAAAAAAGCAACCGGCCGGTTTCCCGAATGGGAAGAGATCCGCGACGCGCTAAGTTAGGTACCGTTTCCAGAACGGGGAAGGCTCCGGTCACCCTGCCCTGGAACGGATAGGCAGGCGTTTTGTGCGCTGATCGATCTTTTGCTGCCTACCTCACATGACCTCTTGCTATCCCGCAAAGTACCGGTAGCAAGGGCCGGGTGCCCCCTGGGCGTATGGACCGTTCGGTCCCGGACGCCGCCATCGTTCGTGGCGCGCACGCCTACCGGGAGAAAGCTCAAAGTTCGAACGAGGGACACGCCCACTTGCTACGGGTTCCGCTGACAACAAAACGGGGCCGTACCACCGCCACGCCGAGGAAACTGTGCCCATGGACATCCAGAAATCGCCGTGGGTCATCTCCGCGCTGGTACTGTCGGTCGCGGCCCTGCTGACACCCGAAAACCGAGCCGCCGCCGGAGGCGCGGATGTGCGTGTAACACCCGCGTCGATTCCGGCGGACCGGCTGCGGCAGCCCGCGGAGTTCCAGATCGAGCTGGGGAAGTCCCTCGCTCGTCCCGGGCTGGAAGTGGAGCTGATCCTCGCGATCCCGGGCGGCAGCTCCCGTGCCCTCAAGGCCCGCTCCGCGGTCGGGCGCACCTTCCGCGTTACGGCGCCGCCGGTACCGGCGGACGAGCCGGCGCGGGTCCGCCTCACCTTGCTTGATGGTGATAGTGAAGCGGTGTTCACTGCCTCGGACCGGAGCTTCACGGTGGGCGGAAAACTCACGCGACTGAGCAGCATCCGCCGGATCGAGTGGGGCGACCCGGCGCACGTTTTTCCGCGCGCAGGTGAGCCACTTTCGGGATCCATCAAGGGCCTGGAGCGCATCGAGGGACAGGTGGCGGGCACCACGGTGCAGTTCGAAACGGCCCGCGCGACCCGCATGCTGGTGGGAGAAGTTCTGACCGCGGTGCCCTCCATCATCTACCGCGTGGTGGTGAAACAGAAGCAGAAGGTGGTCGGCGAGCAGTTGGGCTTGCTCACGGTCTCCGCTAACGCAGCGCCTGCGGAGGCCACAGCGGTCAAGACCAGCCCCGCCATTGCCTTCCAACCCGCGGTCTCATACGAGGTGCCTGGCGCAAAGGACATCATCACGGCGGGTGATCTAGACGGCGACCGCCGGCCCGACGTGGTTATCGCCGCCGACCAAGAGCTCGGCATCCTTTACGGCCGTGGCGATGGGACGCTGGAGCCCTACAAGACTCTGCTCCCATGGACCGCCAAGCCCGCGAACCGCGCACTGGCGGACCTGAACGACGACGGCCTTCCCGAGATCGTCTTCCGGGACGAAGTGGGCCGGCTGGTGATCCTGAAGAACCTGGGCGACCGCCGCTTCGCGGAGCCTCGCTTCCAGGACGTGGGCGGCGGAGGCGCGATGGAAGTGGCCGACTTCAACGAAGATGGCCGCCCGGACCTCGCGCTCACCTCCGGGAGCTACGGGCGCGGTCTCGTGAAGATCTACCTCGCAGAGGCGGACGGCACGTTCACCGCCCACGGCGACGTGTCCGTACTTTCCTATGCAGAGTCCATTGCCGTGCGCGACGTGAATGGCGACAAGCACCTGGATCTGGCGGTTGGCTACGTCACCTCCACCGTGGACCGGAGCGGCGTTTCCCTTTTCTACGGAGACGGCGCCGGCAAATTCACGAGTGGTCCCAGCTACAACATCGGCACTCAGAATATGCCCGGAGTGGCGCTGGAAGACCTGAACGGAGACGGGAAGCCGGACCTGTCCGTAACCCACTACTGGAGCGGCCAGGTCGTCGTGTTATTCAACAAGGGCGACGGAAGCTTTTTGCAGTTAACCCGCTATCCCGCAGGCAGCTACCCCATCCAGATCCGACCCGCGGACTTCAACGGAGACGGCAAGACGGACCTGGTGGTCCCGAACGCCGGCAAGGGTCAGGTCTCTGTCTTCCGCAACCGCGGCGACGGCACCCTCCACGATCCGCTGGTTGTCTCCTCCGGCGGAGAGAACTCCCGGAGCTGCGCCATCGCGGACTTCAATCGAGACGGCCGACCGGACGTGGTAGTCCAGCACGAAAGCAGCCGAACGGTGGGCGTACTGCTGAACAATTCCGGTAGTTGAGTTATCCCCGGGGCTGGGTCCCCAGGCACCATCAGAACGTCAACACCCGCTCCGGCCGGGCCATCACCCCCCGCAGGTAGCCCGGAAACGGCACCGCTCGCCCGGACTTGAGGGCGGCGTGAACCCGGCCATAGTCGTCCGCCAGGTAACCCACCAGCGCTTCCCGCGTAGCCGGAAGCGCCGTCCGCTTACCCAGCGCCCAGGCCTTTACGGTACCCACGTGCTGACCATCCAGCGCCAGTGGTCGACCCGCCACGCGCAGTTGCACCAGGCGAGGCGTTCCGGTATCGAGCGCAGCGGCACGCGCTTCGGCCAAGGGGAGCGCGGTCGTCAGCAGGGAGCCGCCGCCCTCCCAGAAGGTGAGCACGTACGGCACCGCGCGATCCGGCCGGACGGAGATCGCCCCGTAGATCGGTAACGTGGGATGGGCGTAAACCGACTCATAACGGTCCGGCGATCCCTCCACTCGCAGCGTTCCGAGCGGCTGATAACCCAGGTCACGCCACTCCCGATCCAGGTCCGCGGCCGGTCCGGAGGGTGTTCGCCAGCCACTCGCCCACTCACGCGACGGCGGGCGCGAGTAGAACCGGGCCACGCGGCCCTGCTCCCGCTTCCAGCCGATCAGCGCCAGCACCATCAGCAACACCACCGCCAAAAGCGGATACCACAACGGATTCACGACGAGTGCCACCCCGACCAAAGCAAGGGCCGGCGCCGAGAGCGGCAGCCGGCCTGATCGATCCACTACCGCATACCTGCAATTGCGGGTGAATTAAACCGGAACGGCCCCAGCCCCAACCCCTCCCCATGCTGTCGCATGGAGAGGGGGAGTCGGGTTGCTGAATTCGAATTATGTATCCGACTAACTGCTAGCCTTGGGCACCCAAATCTTGACGACTAAGGCTTAACGCCCCGGTAGGCTTCGTCCAGCACCTCGATGGTGTGTTTCACGGGGGCCTGGTTGCCCCGCGCCCGCATGCCGGCCTCGATCCAGGAGTGGCAGCCGGGGTTGCCGGTAACCACCACGTCCGGCTGCACGGCAAGGACGTTCGTGACCTTTTTCTCCTGAAGTTGCGCGGCCAGCTCCGGCTGCAGGAAGTTGTAGATGCCGGCGCTGCCGCAGCACCAGTCCGGATCTTTGAACTCCACCAACTCCAGGCCGGGGATGGCTTTCAGCAGTTCGCGGGGAGCGGAGCGCACCTTCTGCGCGTGTGCGAGGTGGCAGGCGTCGTGGTAGGTTACGCGCCTGTTGTAAGGCTGGGTCGGCGGAATTAGCCCCAGGTCCGCCAGGAACTCGCTGACGTCTTTGCACTTGGCCGCGATGGCCTCGCCGCGAGCGCGCCATTCCGGGTCATCGTGGAACAGCTCGCCGTACTCTTTCATCGAGGAGCCGCAGCCCGCGCTGTTGATCACAATGGCATCAAAGTCCCGGCGCTCGTACTCCTGGATGAGCGCCTTTGCCCGAACGCGGGCGTCGTCCAGGAAGCCGTTGTGCATGTGGAACGCGCCGCAGCAGCCGGCGGAGCGCGGCACGGTGACGTCGCACCCGTTCTCCGCGAGGACGCGGATCGTCGCGTGGTTCACGCGCTGGAACAGCACCTGCATCACGCAGCCGCCCAGCACAATCACCTTCGCGCGCCGGGTGCCCTTGGCGGGGGTGAAATCCGGCAGCGGCTGGACCTTCGCGCTGGCGTCCTTCGGGATCGGCATCTCCGGCGCGTGCTCGCCGAAGAGGAACTTGTTTACCATCCCCACCGGTCCGCCGCCCTTGCCGAAGATACCGGACATCATCCGCGCGCCGAACATCGCCGGGGCAAGGACGGACGGGTTGGTGAGCATGTCCAGCAGCACCCGCCGGGCGCGCCGGTCCTTCGCGGGCCGCGGGAACTCCTTCTCGATCTTGCCGCGCGCCGCCGTCAGCCACTCGCCGTAGTGTACGGCCGAGGGACAGGCGGTCTCACACGCACGGCACCCGAGGCAGCTATCCAGGTGGGCGACCACATTCTCGGTGAGCTCGGTCTTACCCTCGGCCAGGGCGCGGATCATGTAGATCCGTCCGCGGGGGGAATCTGCCTCGTTGCCGAGCAAGTCGTATGTCGGGCACACGGAGAGGCAGATCCCGCAGTGGACACATTCCAGCAGGTCTTCCGGATCGACCCCGGGCAGCACCCTGAGCTCTTTGGTGTTACTCATCCTGATCCAATTCGTTTCCAGCGTCCGCCGCCCGCGTCACTACAATCCGCCCACAAAGCGGCCGGGGCTGAAGACCCCTTGCGGGTCCAGGGTGCGCTTGATGCCTTCCAGCAGCCGCCGCTCCGGCCCCACTTCGCCCCACGGGTCCAACTCCCCCACCAGCGCCTCCGGCAAGCGAGGAAAGACACAACTCGCTCCCGCAGCCTTCGCCAGCCCCCGGAGCGACTCGGCGAGGGCGGGACTCCCTTCCGGCGCCAGGGCGTACACCCTTCCGTACACGGCATGCGCCTGCACCACCGGCACGTGTCCCGCCTGTTGAATGATCGCAGCCGCCCGGGCGGCCAACTCCGTGACTTTGGAACTGACCGTCCCTATTCGAGCTACGAAAGGGAGAGCGTGCGGCGTTTCTCGCAAGTTTTCCAGCAGCGCCGCGCCGTCATTCTCGGAGAGCCGAGCTGCACGTGCGCCCAGTCCCTGGGCCAGGGAAGTAAGGTAGTTAATCTGCCAGTCAATCGCTTCCGGTACGTGTAGGAACTGCACGAACAGCCGCCACGGCCCGTCGCCGTCTCCAGCAAGCGGCCCACTCAGCTCCACCACCGACGGTAGAAGGTCCGAATTTCGAATGCCGGCGATCACCTGCTCCGCCTGTTCGGGGGTGGCGCAGGCCACGCTGCAGTAGCCGGCGACACCCGGCACCGGCATCACCTTAAAGGTGATCTCGGTGAGGAGGCCCAGCGTTCCGAAGGAGCCGGTGTACAGCTTCGGGAGGTCGTATCCCGCCACGTTCTTCACCACCAGACCGCCCGCGCGCACCTCTTTGCCGTCGATGCCCACCACCCGGCAGCCGATCACCCAGTCGCGCGGGGTGCCATGGCCGGCGCACCAGGGACCGAACGCAGCCGACGCCACCGTCCCGCCGACAGTAGCTCGCGATGCGGCCGGCGGATCGAGCGGCAGGAACTGCCCGCGCGTGGCAAGCGTCGCCGCGACTTCGGCCATGGTCACGCCCGGCTCCACGGTGATGGTCATGTCGTCCGGCTGGTAATCGACCACCTGGTCCATGCGCCGTGTGGAGAGTACCAGGTCCAGGCGCGAAGAGCGCCGGCCGAGCGGCATCTGCGTTCCACCGCCGTACGGCACCAGCGACCAGCCCCGCTCCGCCGCCAGCCGGATCACCGCCGCCGCCTCGTCGCGCGTGCTTGGCACTACCACGGCACCAGGCAGCACGCCGCTGACGGCATACTCGCCCGCAGCCGCCCCGGCCACGACGTTCTCCACCCCAACGATCCGCTCTAACTCCGCCGTATCCATGTCAGTTATTTCGTTCCGAGTCCCGCATTCCTGGTTTCGAGGTGCGGCTTCCAGCGCGAGAAGAGTCATTGCGAGGAGCAAAGCGACGTGGCAATCCCGCCCGACTTCGGCAAAGCCAGACCCTCCCGCCAGCAAATCCAGCCTTCCGCCTGGCGATAGCCTAGCAGGGCAACTTTGATGTAGCCAGCGGTTCCACCCCCTGGCGGCCCCGGATGAGCAGTGCCTTCGCCCAGCGTCCCAAGCAACGCCCAACACCTCGATCTTTAGAGTGCCACCGATTTCCGCTTCTTCATGATCACTTCCATGCAGCCATGGCCGGAGGGGAACATCTTACCCGGATTGCAGATGCCTTTCGGGTCGAAGACCGCTTTAAGCTGGAACATGACTTCCAGGTCCTTCTCGCTGAACTGGCAGGAAGAGTAGCTGCTCTTTTCGATGCCGATGCCGTGCTCGCCGGTGATGCTGCCGCCGTAGGCGACGCACATTTCGAGGATTTCCTGACTGGCGGCCATGACACCCTGGACCTGTTCCGGAATCCTTTCATCGAACAGGAGGAGCGGATGAAGATTGCCGTCCCCGGCGTGGAAGACGTTGGCGACTTTCAGCCCGTGGTGCGCCACGATGCGGTCGATCTCTTTCAGCACCACCGGCAGCTTGGTGCGGGGGATCACCCCGTCCTGGGTCATGTTGCTGGGAGCCAGCATCCCCGCCGCTCCGAAAGCCCGCTTGCGCGCCTTCCACAGCGCGTCTCGCTCCGCGCCCGAGGCAGCGGTACGGATCTCGCGGGCGTTGTTGGCGCGACAGACTTCGAGCACCCGTTCACGCAAGCCGTCGATCCCCGCTTCCAGCCCATCCAACTCGATGATTAGGCAGGCGCCGGCGTCCAGCGGGAATCCGAACTTGAATGCCGCCTCTACCGCCTGGATGATCAGCTTGTCCATCATCTCCAGCGCGGCGGGCACGATCCCGGCGGCGATGATGCCGGACACGGTGTTCGTGGCGTCTTCCACGCTCTCGAACACCGCGAGCATCGTGCGGACCGTCTGCGGCAAGCGCACCACGCGCACCACCACTTCCGTCACGATGCCGAAAGTCCCCTCGGAGCCGACGATGACCCCCACCAGGTCATAGCCCAGGTGATCTTCTTCCTTGCCGCCCAGCTTCACTATCTCGCCGTCCGGCAGCACCACCGTCACGCCGAGGACGTGGTTCACGGTCACGCCGTACTTCAGGGTGTGGGGGCCGCCGGAGTTGTTCGCTACGTTTCCGCCGATGGTGCAGGCCATCTGGCTGCTGGGGTCCGGCGCGTACTGGTAGCCGTCGCCGCCGATCGCGCGGGATAGATTCAGGTTGACCGCGCCTGCTTCCACCGTCATCCGGCGGTTGCGGAGATCGATCTCCTTGATCTTCTTCATCCGGGTGACGGCGATGATGACGCCGCCTTCCACCGCCAGCGTGCCGCCCGCCAGCCCGGTGCCCGCCCCACGTCCAATGAATGGAACGCCGTATTTGGAGCAAAGGCGCACCACCGCCGAAACTTGCTCCGTGGTGGAGGGCAAGACCACCACCTCCGGGTGCCGCTTCTGGAAAGTGAAGGCGTCGCACTCGTAGACGAGCGTCTCATCCTTGCCCGCCAGCACGGCCTCAGGGCCGCAGATCCGGCGCAGCTCGTTCAGGAATGCGGCGTCGATCGGGGAACGTTCACTGCGGTTCTCGGTAGCAATCATTCCATTCGTCCTACCCATCGGGGAGCGTCAAGCGTTGAACGTTAGGCCTTCAGACTGGTCTTTCCTGAAAGCGCTCCCGTTAGCTCGCCGACGCATCGAGGGCCATGCTGCCGGAAGCTTCTTGACGCTTAATGCCTAATGCTCTTATGCCGTAACCGGCTCTGCCACCACTCCTTTGCGTGCCGGAGCATCCTGGGTGATGCGCTTGCCGGCTTCTAGCCAGGCAGTGAGTCCGGCGACTGCCAGCAGGAGGAGGAGTTGGATCTGGAACCCACTGCTGGAGGTCTTGTGCATCGACTGGAATACTTCGGTCTGTCCGGCCGCCTTCGCGGCCAGCATCGCCGGGTAGAGCGAGAATGCCAGCCATGCAGCAACCACCCACGCGCCCGCGGTCAGTGCGGCGCGTCCCAAGACCCCCCGGCGGCAGATCGGCGTCAGCATTCCGGAGCCCAGCCCGCCGATCAGCATCAACACGCCGGAAATGAGCACCACCCAGTTGAACCGGCCGAACGCCACGTTCATCACCTGGCTGGCAAAGTCGTACAGGGGCATACCGGCGTGCGTCTCGCCGAGCGCCTTGGCCTGGCCGAAGACCGAGGGCGCCACCACCGCGCCGACGATGAGAATCCCGCCCAGCCAGAGCGTGAGGCCGATCTGGTGGATCCAATGGAAAATGGTTGCAGTGAAAGCTCGCATAACAACTTCATTATAACCGGGCGCAGGTGGTAGCACGGCCCCGGGATACGCGTTCGGCATTCCACCCACTATCCCTCCCGCAGTTCTCCGCAGCGGTGCGAGGCGCGGCAGGAGAGAGCCGGCGGCGCCTCAAACAGACTGGTTGTCAGGTGAGGATACTCCCGGGTCGAGCATCCGACTTTTTCCAAGTATGGCCGAGCTATCGTCCAGAACTCATTCCCTGCGCGACCAGGGTCTTCAGGCGCTGCGAGACGGGGATGATACCCACGCCATTGACCTGTTGACGCGAGCAGTGCTGGCGGACGACCGGGACGCGGAGGCCCGCGCCTGCCTGGGAATCGCCTACAGCCGCAAGGGGCTCCACGAGCAGGCGATCCGGCTGCTGCAAGAAACGGTGGGCCTGGCGCCGGAAAGCCCGAACTTCCGGTTCAACCTCGGCGTGGCCTACGACCGGGCCGGGCAGACTGAGCCGGCGCGCGCAGCATTTTTGGCAACGCTCCGGTTGGCGCCAGACCACGTGCAGGCGCAGCAGCGATTACAGGCGCTCCCCCCGCCAGCCGAGCCGGAGCCAGCACCCGTTGCGGAGGCGGATCCGGCGACCTTTGTCTCCCGGGCCGCGGCTCCCGACCCGCCTCCAGACCCAGCGCCGATCCCGGTTGCCCTGCGCGTGGCGTCGCAGCCACCGGTCGTGCAACCCGCGTGGCTGCCGCAGGACGTCGATCCCACTCATTCTTTCGGCTATGCGCGCCATCGTGCGGGCACCATCGGCGCTATAGGGATTACCGGTTATCTCTTGCTGCCGGTCGGGCTTGGCTGCGGTTTGTTCGGGATCGCGTCACTGGTGCTGGGAATCTCTGCGTGGGTGATGGGAAACCGGGACCTGGCGCAGATGGCCGCCGGCGAGATGGACCCCTCCGGGCGCAAATCGACGGCGCGGGGACGCACCAGCGGGATTGTCCTGACTATCTTGTCCATAATCGACATTCTGGCATTCCTGGTGCTCCTGATCGCGCTCATTGCGTCCGGCAAGCTGCCGGGGATGGGGGCTCATTGATGCGGAGCAACGTTCATTCCGGCCCATTGCCTCCCCTCAGCCGTCGAGAGATGCTCCGCATCGCCGCCCTTTCCGGCGCGTCCGTGCTGGCGCCGCACAAGGCACGAACCGAGGAGAAGAACAGATCCATGCGCCCCCGCCTAGCCGCCGTGGTGACCGAGTACCGGGTCAACTCCCACGCCGACGTCATCGTCACCAAGTTCCTGGAAGGCTGCAAGGCCGTGGACCTGGACTTTCACCCGCAGATCGAGATCGCCTCGCTCTACCTGGATCAGACGCCCCCGAACGACACGGGCGTGGAGATGGCCCGCCGCCACTCAGTACCCGTCTACCCCACGATCGAAGGCGCGCTGACGCTTGGAACCGGGAAGCTGGCGGTAGACGGCGTACTGCTGATTGGGGAGCACGGAAGCTATCCCTACAACGAAGTCGGCCAGCACCTCTATCCCCGCCGCCGGTTCTTCGAGGAGGCCGTGGCCGTGATGCGGAAATCCGGGCGCGTGGTGCCCACGTTCAACGACAAGCACCTCTCGCAGAGTTGGGTGGACGCGAAGTGGATCTACGACACGGCCCGTGAGCTGAATCTCCCGTTCATGGCGGGCTCCTCGATCCCCCTGGCCTGGCGGAAGCCGGAGTTGGAGCTTCCCGTGGGCACGGAGTTAATGGAAGCCGTGGCGGTGGGCTACGGCGGCACCGAGGCGTACGGCTTCCATACTCTGGAAGGCCTGCAATGTATGGCCGAGCGCCGCAAAGGCGGCGAGACGGGGGTCAAGAGCGTTCAATGCCTGAAAGGCGATGCCGTCTGGACCGCGGGAGACCAGGGTCGCTGGAGTTGGGAGCTACTCCTCGCCGCGCTCTCCCGCAGCGAAAAGGCCGCGGTCTCCGGCGCTACAAAAGAAGAGATCCGCCAGAAAGCGCATGAACCGGAGGCATTCCTCATCGAATACCGGGATGGTTTCCACGGCACCGCGCTCATGCTGTATGGATTGGCAGAAGAGTTCTTATTCGCCGGGAGAATACGGGGAACATTGGAGCCCGTTTCCACGCATTTCTGGCTCCAAGACGGAAAGCCGTTCGCACACTTTGCCCGCCTCTGCATGGCCATTGAGCGCATGGTCCTCACCGGCGTTCCACCGCAACCGGTAGAGCGCACGCTGCTGACTACCGGAATTCTCGACGCCGTGATGCACTCGCGCGCGCAAAACGGAGAGCGCCGTCTCACGCCGGAGTTGGCGCTCAACTACTCGCCAACAATTGTGCCCCGGTAAGCAGGAAAGCGCCTCTGTATTTAGAACATGTTGACACTGCCGTGGGAGGGTCCCCGCAGCAATCAATGACTGGTCGCACCGATCAGATCTAAGTTTCAGATCGCAGTAATCGCATATGGAATCCCCCGTATCCTCCCTCCGGCAGCAAGGCATGCAGGCCTTGCAAGAAGGCAACCTGGATAAGGCCGTCGACCTCCTCGCGCGTGCCGTCATGGCAGACGACAAGGACGCCGACGCCAAAGCGTTGTTGGGGATCACGTACAGCCAGAAGGGCCTGCACGCGCAGGCCCGTCGCGCGCTGGAAACGGCGGTCTCCAACGATCCGACGAACCCCAACTATCGCTTCAATCTGGGCGTGGTTCTGGAGCGCGCCGGTGAATTAGGCGGCGCAGCCGTCGCCTACCGGGACACCCTCCAGGTCAGTCCCAGCCACGCGCAAGCCAAAGCCAAACTTCAGGCGATGGGTCCGCAGGTCCATCAACTATTAGCCAACGCGCCCAAGTTGAACGTGCCCCCGGCCGGTCCCGGCGGCCCCGATCCGCAGGCCGCGCCTCCCCCGCCGCCGATGGCTCCACCCATGGGTGCGCCGCCCATGGGCGCTCCGTCGATGGGCGGATATCCACAGCCGCCACTGGGCGGCCCTCCAATCGGAGGGCCGCCGATTGGTGGCCCTCCGATCGGGGGTCCCCCACAGGTAGGCGGATACCCGCAGCCGCCGATGGCCGGACCGGCCGGCTATGCCGCCCCGCCGACGATGGGGATGCCGGCTACGGGAGGGCCTCCAGGCACCATCCAGTGCCAGTACTGCCACAGGTTCGCCAAGCTGGGCATGGTGTGCGAGTTCTGCTCCCAGCCCCTCCCGCCGCCTCCGCGCGTCGTGGCGCCCCCACCCACCATGGGAGGCCCGATGGGAGGACCGATGGGGGCACCCATGGGTACTTCCGTCCCTGGGTACGCGGCCCCAGGGAAGTGGGGCTTCGAGTCCGGGATGACCAACAGCGAGGCGTTCGGGAAACGCTGGACCGCCGCGTTCATCGATGGACTCATCATCCGGGGAGCGAGCTTTGCGATCCAAATGGGCGCCAACGGCAAGGGGCAAACAGCCGAACTGACCGCGTTAGGGATCGTCATCCTCATCAGTGTCGGCTATTACGTAGGGATGATTGGCCTCTCCGGGCAAACGCTGGGAAAGCGGATCATGGGGCTCCGGGTTGTGGGACCGGACGGAGATTCGCCAGGCATCCTCCGAGCGCTTCTGCGAGAGACGATTGGACGGTTCTGCTCGGCGATCGTCTGTATGCTAGGTTACCTGTGGGTCCTCTGGGATAGTGAGCAACAGGCCTGGCACGACAAGATTGCGGGCACGCACGTAGAACACACCTGAGCTGAACGCGCCTGGAAGGCGAACCACTCTACGCCTCGCCAGTGGGGTGTTTCGCTTTCCAGGTACTGTTGCAATCCAGGGTTTAGTAGAAATTCCAGGTGGGTAACACTGCCTTACGCTGCGCGAAGCAAGCTCCTGACGAGCGTTTTGACGGCTCCCCATCGCGTGCAGCGAACAGAATCCAGGTCCGCCATTGGCAGTCGCTCCCCTTCCGCTGCAGCGAACTACCACCCGATGGCAAAAAAGGCAGCAGAGCGGCAGGAACCGGGCTGCTGCGTGACGAACTACAGGCCAACAATAAGCAATCCCCTGACCCCATCCATGCTTCGGTCAAGCCGCACTCCGCGCCGGACCGGTGCGGAGGCTGGACGCGGTGCCAGGGAAAGAAAAAAAGCTCCTGGAAAATCCCACGGAGGTCCGCCGTAGCGGTGTGTGTGTGCTGCTGATGCGCGCCCTAACGGGCTCGCCAGTATCCTGAGTTGGAGGCCGTTCCGAGGCAGGGATGAGGGAACTATTCAATCCACATAACCCGACCGCGATCAGCCATCCGCGCTACGAGCGATTGGCAGATTACGAGGTCGTGCGGCTCGCCCAGGCGGGCCGCCAGGATGCGGCAGAGCACATCCTTTACAAGTACCGAAACCTGGTGCGCAGCAAGGTTAAGTCCTACTTCCTGGTGGGCGCGGAACGGGAAGACCTGCTGCAGGTAGGAATGATCGGGCTCTGGCAAGCGATCATCGACTACCGCCACGACAAGGCCACTTCGTTCCCGGCATTTGCGAAGGTTTGCATCCACCGCCACATCATTACCGCCATCAAGGCTGCCACCCGGCAAAAGCAGGTGCCGCTAAACACCTCGCTTTCGCTGGAGGTCCCCGCGGACGACGATTCGTCCGAGTGGAACATGGCAGACGTGCTGCAGTCCGGTGATGAGTCGGACCCGGAAGAGGTCATCCTCCGACGGGAAGACAACCTGCGCTTGCATTCGCTGCTGCATCAGATGCTCAGTGAGTTTGAGTGGCAAGTGTTGTCGGGGTATCAAATGGGTAAGTCTTACCGCGAGATTGCTAAAGAGCTGCGCTGTAAGACGAAATCTGTGGACAATGCCCTGATGCGCATCAAGCGGAAGGTCACCGCCGCCAGTGGCGAGGGGGTGGACTGGCCGTTTGTAGGTTAGGGCTGGCTTTACGGCCGGCTGAAGTGCTCGGTTCCTTCCGTTTCTTCACAAGCGCAGGTACACCGATGGAATCATCCGGTCACGCGGACGGGCGCATGACCCCGGAGCCGACACCGCGGAGAGAGGCTTTGCGCCTCATCATCGAGGTGTTCCGGAACGGGCAGCAAGCGGCGGCGGACCTGCGCGACCGTGTAGACGGCCTGACGCCGAGCCAGTTGGAAAAGGAGTTGGAGGGCATCGAAGTTTCGATGCTGTCCCAGATCTCTAGGATCTGCAACGTGTTCGAGGAGACTCACACCACGCTGCAGCGACAGTAACACCCGGTATCGCCATCGGGACCATGACGAAAGCCCCTCCCACCCGGGAGGGGCTTTCGTCGCTTTCCGGTGGATCAGTTGTTCAACAGCCTGGCCACCAATCCGAACCGCTCCCTGTCGGTCGCGGTTCGGATTGGTGGTCGTCGGCCGCTTCGTAACTGTTCGGATCGCCCCGGAAGTCGGAGGGGAATGCCCAGGGAAGTTGCGCCATAGCACAGTGAGAACCACACGCGTCGTAGGCACAATAAGTGTGTCGTTACCCACTGCCGCCGAGGAGCTTGAGATGGCCAACGTTCTCACGTTTGTATGGATCGTAATCGCATATGTCGTCACCTCTACCAGTTTAATGGTGTGGACGGCCCTCATGCTGCCCACGCAGGTAGAGCGCGCCCGTCAGCGACTGGAGACGCGGCCCGGTCGCAGCTTCGTGCAGGGGCTGGTGTTCTGGCTGGTTACGGTATTCTTCGCCGTCTCGATGATCAAAGAGGGCAAGGCGGCACCGCTTCAGCTCATCGGCTGGATCTTCATGGCCCCCGCCCTGGCCTCTTCCGTGGTCGGCGGCGCAGCCTTCGCGCAATTGGTCGCCGCGCGCATCCGCCCGCAGATGGCCAACGACGCGCCCCTCCCCGCCCTCATCGGCGGCGCGCTCTGCACCACGCTCTCCGGGCTGCTGCCCATCATCGGCTGGGTAGTTTTCCTGCCCATCGTTAGCTTCATGGCCGTAGGCTCCGGGGCTGCCGGAATCTTCGGGGGCCGCCGGGCTGCCAAGCGACAGGCACAGCCCGTGACGGTGCCGTCTCCGCTGCAAGACACGAGCGGTTTCCTTCTTACCGAGCACCAGGGATAGTCGGGACGGCTGTCGACCTTCTATCGGGGCCATCGTCATGAAACTCACCCGCGCTCAATTCCTCGGCGCCGCCACCGCCACCGTCGGTGGGCTGGCGCTCAGCGGCTGCACCGAGATCACCCGGCGCGTCTCCAGAACCTCGCTGCCGGAACAGATCGGCACCGTCGACGTGGAGGCTTCGGATCCTGCGTGGCGGGCGCTCAACCGGATGGCCTACGGTCCCCGGCCGGGTGACGTGGAACGGGTTCGCCGGATCGGCGTGGACGCCTACGTGGAAGAACAGCTCGCGCCGGAGCACATTGAGGAGCCGTGGGCGGCCTGGATGCGCCTGATGCCGCTGGACACGCTGGACCTGGACGCAGCAGACGCGGAGGACTTCGAGGTTGCGAACTACCCCGAAGTGGGCAAGGGGCAGAGCGCCATCGAGCTCCAGCAGGCGTGCCTGCTGCGCTCCGTTTACAGCGCTCGGCAGCTCGAGCAGGTGATGGTGGAGTTCTGGAGCGACCACTTCAACATCACCCAGCTCAAGGGCGAGTGCTCCTGGCTGAAGACCGTGGACGATCGGATCATCCGAAAGCACGCCATGGGCAACTTCCGCGAACTGGTGTCGGCGTCCGCGCACAGCCCGGCCATGCTCTTCTACCTGGATAACGACAAGAACCAGAAGCGCGACCCCAAGACTGGCTCGGGAGCGAACGAGAACTACGCTCGCGAATTGCTGGAACTGCACACCCTCGGCGTGCGCGGCGGTTACTCGCTGAAAGACATCCAGGAAGTGGCGCGCTGCTTCAGCGGCTGGAAGTACAAGAAGGGCCTGCAGGCGTGGCCCGGCGACTTTACCTTCGATGTCGCCCGGCACGACGCGGGGCCGAAGCGGGTCCTCGGCGTACCGATCCCGGCGCGGGAAGGCGCGGACGGCGTGAAGGACGGCGAGCAGGTGATCGACATCGTGTGCCGCCATCCCAGTACTGCGCGCTTCGTCGCCCGCAAGCTCTGCCGCCGGTTCGTGGCGGACCGGGGGCCGGAGCCGCTGGTGGAGCGCCTGGCTGCAGTATTCCAGAAGACGGATGGGAACATCAAGCAGGTGCTCTCCACCCTCTTCCACAGCGACGAGTTCCGTCACGGACCCACCCAGAAGTTCAAGCGACCGTTCGACTACACGGTTTCGGCCCTCCGCGCCCTGAACGCGGATACGTCCGGGGAGGGGGTGCTCCCTTACCTGGAGCAGATGGGCCAGCTTCCTTACAAGTGGACCATGCCGGACGGCTATCCGGACCGTTTCGAGGCGTGGACGCCCAGCATGCTGGCGCGCTGGAACTTCGCCGTGGACCTGGTGCAGGGCAAGATCAAGGGCACCCACGTCCAGCCCGGCGCCCTCGCCGAAGCGACGAAAGCGAAGGGACCCACGGAGCAGTGCCAGGCGTTGAGCCGCGTCATTCTGGGCAAGGCGCTGCCCGAGGCGCAGATCCAGCGGATGGCGTCCCTCGCCACCAGCACCGCACCGCAGGCGATGGAAGTGGCGGCGAGCCAATGGGCAGCGCTGCTGCTGGCCGCCCCGCAGTTTCAATGGCGCTAGTCGGGGAGGGAATTTGAAATTGCAAATCTACAATTGCAAATTTCAAATTGGATCTCTCCTCCCAACACCTGGCCCAAGAGAAGTAGGCGTTCACGCGAAGAGGTACTGGCGATGGCAAACGGAACCCTGAGTCGACGGGAGTTACTGGCGGGGAAGCGGCCGGCGCCGCGCCTGACCTTCCAGCCGGTACAAGGGCCGAAGGGGGACGTGCTCGTCGTGATCTTCCTGCGCGGGGGGATGGACGGGCTGCACGCGGTGCCGCCGCACGCGGACGCGTCTTATCGAGAGCAACGGCCCACACTCGCCATCGCGGAGCCGGGTAAGTCCGGCGGCGCGCTGGACCTGGACGGCTTCTTCGGGCTGCACCCGGACCTGGCGCCGTTGCAAGAGATCTACCAGGCCAAGCAACTCGCGCTCGTCCATGCCGTCGGCAGTCCGGACTCCACCCTCTCGCACTTCGAAGCCATGCAGACGATGGAACGCGGCGTCTCGGACGGCACCACCACGGCCAGCGGCTGGATCAGCCGGCACCTGGCCAGCCTCGACAGCGACCACGCCTCCCCCATCCGCGCCATCGCGTTCGGCGATGTGCTGCCGAAATCGATGCAGGGCAGCATCGGCGCCATGGCCATCCGCAACCTCTCGGAGTTCCGCCTGAACGTGCCGGATAGCTGGGGCGGCGGCTTCCGCGACGTGCTCTCCGACTTCTACGGCTCCGGTCCGAACCCGGCGCGGGTGGCGGGTCACGAAACGCTGCAACTCCTCCGCAGCCTGGAGAAGCTGGACGCCAAGAGTTACCAGCCGGAGCGCAACGCCGTTTACCCGAAGACGGACATGGGAGAGCGCCTCCGCCAGGTGGCGCAGCTGATCAAGGCCGAGGTGGGCCTGGAGATCGCCGAGGTGGATCTGGGCGGTTGGGACGCCCACGTGGCGCAGCCCACGCTCATGGCGGGCCTGATGAAAGAACTGGGCGGCGCCATGCACGCCTTCTGGAGCGACCTGGGCGACCACATGCAGCGCGTCACCGTGGTGGCAATGTCCGAGTTCGGTCGCCGGGTGCATGAGAACAGCGCGCTGGGCACGGACCACGGCCGCGGCACCGCCATGTTCCTGATGGGCGGCGCCATCCGCGGCGGCAAGGTCTACGGCCGCTGGCCCGGACTGAAGAACGAGCAGCTAGACAAGGACGGCAACGTCCGCGTCACCACCGATTACCGCGACATCCTGGGCGAGATCGTCACCCGCCGCCTTCACAACGAAAAGCTGGGTGAGGTGTTCCCGCAATATCTGCCGGCGTATCTGAATGTAACTGTCTGAATCCGGTGAGAAGTCGTAACTATCCGGCGAACAGCGGCGTTTGAATCAGGAACCACTCATTGGCGAGTGCGCTCGCAGGTCGCGGGGGAGTAAACCATGCCGGAAGTGTTCCATATCGTCCCCGCGTCGGGACGCGCGATGGGGTACTTCACCCTCTTTGCCGTTCTGATGCTGGGAATGGCCGCCATGTTCGGCTACTTCGCCCTGGCCAGCCGCTCCGCGCAATTCGAGCTCTCTGCAAATGGGCTCGCCATCCGCAGCGCGGTCTACGGCCGAACCCTCGCCGCAAGCGCACTCCTTCCCGAGCAGGCCACCGTGGTGGATCTGCGCAGTGATCGAGAGCTCCAGCCCACGCTGCGCACCAACGGCATCGGCATGCCGGGTTATGCCGCCGGCTGGTTCCGGCTGCGGAAAGGGGAGAAGGCGCTCCTCTTCGTCACGGATCCCAGCCGCGTGGTCTACCTCCCCACCCGGGAAGGCTACTCCGTGCTCCTGAGCGTCACGGAGCCGGAACGGTTCATTGAGGCGCTGAAAGCCGCGCCGCGCTGAGTTACGCTTCTCGCTTGAGGGGTCATCCCGCGTAGCGAACGGTCGCCGGCCGCTCGGGCTACCGTGTATCGCAGCTGGCTTCGCACCGCCGGCGTCGTGGGGGACTCCGCTTTGCGCATCGAGCTATAAGTTCGGTGGCTCGAACGGCCGGCGACCGTTCGCAACAATCGCTGAGCCAGGCGCCGGCTTCTCCACTTGCCTGGGAGTTGCCGGCGCTTGGCCCGGTTAGCGGCTTGCGGCCGTCCGGCCCGGCGCGGGCTCGGCGGCGAGGACCAGCGCCATCGTGGCCCAGCAGGCGGCGGCGTGCGAGACGTACTGCGACTGCCCGTAGGGGAACTCCATGTCGAAATAGTTGTTGCCGGGAATGGCCCGCTTGTAGACGTACCACGTCCCATCGTCTTCCTGGGTGCGAAGCAGGAACTTCACGCCGAGCTGGTAGACCGGATCCGCCACGGGGAGATCGCCACCCTGCGCCAGCGCGAACAGCGCGCTTCCGGTGGCGTAGGCGTCGCTCCGAGTACCGCTCGTCTGCGCCCAACCGCCGTCCGCTCGCTGGCCGGCGCGTAGCTCGACCAGCGCCTTTTGCCGCTCCGCAGGAGAGGCACCCGCCCACTTCAGGCCCAACAGGCGGAAGACCTGGTCCTCAGTGTCCCTGGTCGGGGCCGTGAGCAGCCATTGTTTGGCGCGGGATACGTGCTGGTCGGCTTCCGCAGCATACTGCTTCGGCGCGTAGGTGCGGATCGCACGGACCGCCATCGCCGTCATCGTGAAGAAGCTGGATTGGACCGGTTCACGCACCAGACCGAAGCGCCAGTCGCCGTCCGGGGTCTGCGTGCGGGCCAGCACCATCGCCGCGGCACCCAGTGCATCCGTGGCCGGCACCTGATTCTCCGCAAGGCCCAGCATCAACGTGCCGTTGGTGGAAGCGAGGTCGCCTACGTCCACGATCGGCACGTTCTTGATCTCGGCAGGATCGGCGAGTGCGCGGTCGAGCAGCGGCTTGAGCCCGTCGAACGAGCCAACGACGACTTTCTCCCGCTGCTGTGAAAAGGCGGTGTCGATTGAGAACCCGCGAGCGTGGGCGAAGGCCGTGGTCATCCGGGCGATGCCTTCGTGGTGACAGGAGATACAGCCGGTGCGCTTGGCAAAGACCTGCATCCCGTGCTCCACCTGCCGGAGGCTGGCCTCAGCCGCCTGCCGAGGCGTGCGAGCCGGCGCGGAAACCGGTAAGACCGCCTTCGCGCCTTTCTCCCGGAGAGCCTTAGCCGTTTCCGCGTAGCCTCGACGCTCCGCCAGTGCCAGCGCCGTGCGACCCTTCGCGTCCTTCGCTTCCAACTCGGCGCCGTGGGTGAGCAGGGCGCGAGTCACTGCCGCGTGGTCGCCGTAAGCCGCGGCCAGCAGGAGCGGCGTCCGGCCCTGCTTGTCCTTCGCCCGAGGGTTGGCTCCCTTCGCGAGCAGCAGCGAAGCGACTTCAGCGTGGCCGTTGACCGCAGCATGCATCAGCGGAGTCCACCCGTCCAGGTCCGCGACATCCACCTTAGCCCCCGCGGCGAGCAGCACGCGGACCGCCTCCCCGTTCCCGGCCCGTGCGGCGTAGGACAGGGCCGTGGAACCGTGATTGTCTGCGGCGGCGAGGTCGGCCTTCTTCGCCAGGAGTTCCCGGACCACTCCCGCCTCACCGGCACGCGCGGCCAGCATGAGCGCGCTGATCCGGTCCGGTCGCGAGGTGGAGACGCTGGCGCCCTTCTCCAGCAGCAGATGCATGACTTCCGGCTTGCTCCGGTAAGCCGCAAAGGTGAGCGGGCTGCCGAACGGCGTGTTCGGGTTCAACTCCGCGCCCGCCGCGAGGAGGTCGTTGACGAGGTCGACGTTCCCCGTGCCCGAGGCGATCATCAAGGCGCTCATCCCGATGGTGTTACTAGAATTCGGGTCCGCGCCGCCGGCCAGGAGCGCCTTGACGGCCTCCCGGTTCCCCTGTCCGATGGCGAGGAACAATTCGGGACTGCGCTTGCCCGGAGCGGACTGGGCAGAGCATGGCAGAGCCGTCACGCCGAGCGCCAGCAGTGAGAGTGAAAGGGAAAACGTACGGGCCAAGCGTTGCATAACGACCTCACAACGGGGATACGGGTTAGCTGACGCACTAATGTTAGCATTCGGCCAACTCCAAGAAGTGTGAAACAATCCACACGACCGAGGTTTCGCTTCTCACAGAATGGCAGCCAGATTCCCGGTCACACCCCGAGGGGGTGCCCGGAGAGCAGGAGTCCGCGGTTCCTACACGGAAAACACCCGAGCGATGGCGCAGCGGAAGCGGCGAGGCGAAGAGTGGCTCGACATTGACACCACGCACTTTGGGGAGATCGAGATGACGACACGAGTCCGGGTTTCTCGCCGGGGACTGCTGGCCGGACTGGGAGCAGCGGCGATGATAGAGCAAACGGTCACTCCCGCACAGGCGGAGTCCGGAGAGCGCGGCGGGCCTTCCAAGAAGAAGCTGCTGGAATGCCTGGGCGGTGAGTGGCCGAAGGGTGGACCACTGGACGCAAAGGTCGAGCGCACGGAGCAGAAGGACGGCTACCGCCTGCAGCGGATCACCTATCTGGTGGAGCCGGAGGAGCGCATCGCCGCCTACCTACTGGTGCCGGACGGCATCACGGCGAAGAGCCGGCCCGCGCCTGGAATCTGCCTCTGGCACCAGCACAACGGCGCGTACGACATCGGCAAGGACGAGCCGGCCGGCCTGAAACAGGGGCCAATGCACCAGACGGGGGTAGCCCTGGCCCGCGAAGGCTACGTGGTGCTCTGCCCGGACGCCGCGGGTTTCGGCGAGCGCAACCACCACGGAAAACTGAACGGCCGCAACCTGGAGCACTACCTCTTCGGTCGGTATGTGGTGGAAGGCAAGTGCCTGGCCTGGAAGAACATCCTGGACATGCGCCGCGCCGTGGACTACATCGCCAGCCGCCCTGAGGTCGATGCGGAGCGCCTCGGCTGCTACGGGCACTCGATGGGCTCCACGCACACCTGGCTGGTGGGGCCCTGGGAGCCGCGCCTGAAGGCGCTGGTAGGCAACTGCTGCATGCCCACCTACGCGGCGATGGACCGCACCGACCTGATCCACTGCTTCCCCAACTACGTTCCCGGCTGGCGGCAGTACGGCGACATCCCGGACATCGTGGGGCTGATCGCTCCGCGGGCGCTGCACCTGAACTTCGGCGAGACGGACGACGGCAGCCCCATCCAGGAAGTGAAGGCCGGCCTGGAGACCATCCGCAGCGCCTATCGCTCAAAGAAAGCGGAAGATCGCTTCACCTACTACATAGAGCCCGGCTCCGGCCACATCCTGAGCGACGAGATGTTCCAGCGGGTGAAGGCGCACTTCGCGCGCTACTTGAAGACCGCATAGGGCAGGCGGCACGCTAACCGATGCGGATAATGGCCCGAGGTCGGATCAATTTGAAATTGCCAATTTTCAATTTCAAATTTTAAATTGACCGGACCTCGGGCTGCTCTTCCATGCTTCCAGCCGTGCTCAACGACGTGTGAACCACTGCCAGATCCACATCCCCACTGAGGCGAGCACCGAGAGCACGATGCAGGTGACGATGGGGAAGTAGACGCGCACGTGCTCCGTTTCGTAGCGGAAGTCACCGGGGAGGCCGCGGAACCCGGCGCTGCCGAGGCCCCACACGGCGGCGCCGGCCAGCGCCAGCAGCAAGCCAGCGATAACCAGAAACTTGCCCACGTCGGTCATGCGGTTGCTCCCCTATTGCCATAACGAAGCAATTTTACCCGGAACTGGCGCCCGGCGGAGGGTCTTCGAACCACTCGCCGGGGGTGAGCACCGGCACACCCAGTCGGTGCCGCACGCTCAACAGGTGCTCGTCCGAGGTGACCAGCGGAACCCCGCACGCCTCCGCGAGGGACGCAAACTTGCGGTCGTCCGGATCGACGATGAAGCCGAATGCTTCCGGATGGGTCTCCAGGTCGCAGCGGTCTTCCTCGCGGAACAGCTCGGCGAAGCGCTCCCAGGCGAGGGGCGGGATCTTGCGGATCACGCGCTCCGTCTCCCGGCGGGTCGCCTCGTTCCACACGGGCCGCAACTCGCCGCTTCGGACTGCATCCAATAGGCGGCCGGAGGCGCTGCCCGGCCTGAACCCCGCGGCGACAAAGAGGTTCGTATCCACGACCACCGCCCGCGGCCTCAAGTGGTAGGCTCCGATACCGCCGCGGTGGTGTTGAAGAACTTCCATGCCCGATCCATCGCCGCCGCGTCCCCCAGAAGGTGGAGCGCGATCTCCGCGTGATATTGACCGTACCCGGCCAGGTACGGATACATCGCGAGTATTGCTTGTCGAAGCTCCTCGTCTTCGCACCCGAAGCGCTTCTGCACCAGCACGAAAGGCAGCCGCCCGGAGACCGGGTTGGTGAACACCACCCGCGCGAGCCGTGGCCGCTTCACGATCCGTCCAATCAGATCGAGCGCCTCGCGGGTGCGGCCCTGGTGTGCCAGGTCGAAGCGGAGATGGCACACGAGGTGCTCCGTCGCCTTCGCGTGGCGCTTCCAGTCGTCGCTGAAAGCGGTGGAAGCAGCGGCGGGGTGATTCATCGCACAGGTCCCCTAGAGGTTCGCTGGAAGCCGCCGAATACCGATCATTAGACCGGCGACGCAAGGCTAGCTGCTTTCAGGCCTACTAACACCAGGTTCTCGAACCTCGACCTGCCACCCTCCCACCCGTGCCCGGTTACGGGGAGGCCACCCGGCAAAGATGCGTCCGCCCACGGCTTTCCCCTCGTTCGAATATCGCTGTTCTCCCGTCAGGCACGCTCACAACTAACGAGCGAACAGCAAGAATCGAACCACGAGGGCCATCCCTTCGGGTTCGGTGGCGACCCGGACACAAAAAGGGGGTGGGACGATGCCGTCCCACCCCCGCTTTACCATGCTGAATTTCGCGACTGCGTTATGCGGACTGGGCGATCAACTGCCGCAGCACGAAGGGCAGGATGCCGCCGTGGAGGAAGTAATCCACCTCGATGGGCGTATCGATGCGGAGGGTGACGGGCACTTCCCGCGCCTCTTCACCGCGGCGGATGACCAGCGTCACGTCCTGCCGCGGGCGGATGCCGTCTTCCAGACCAACGATGTCGAAGCACTCGGTGCCGTCCAGTTCCAGCGATTGGGCGCTGTCACCGTCCTTGAACTGGCAGGGGAGCACGCCCATCCCGAGCAGGTTGCTGCGGTGGATGCGCTCGAAGCTCTGCGCGATCACCACGCGGACGCCCAGCAGGCGGGTGCCCTTGGCGGCCCAGTCGCGGGAGCTGCCGGTGCCGTACTCCTGGCCGGCGAAGATCACCAGCGGCACGCCGGCGGCCTGGTAGCGCATCGAAGCATCATAGATGCTCATCTGCTCGCCGTCCGGCTGGTGCTTGGTGACGCCGCCTTCGGTGCCGGGCACCATCAGGTTCTTGATCCGCACGTTGGCGAACGTGCCGCGCACCATCACGCGGTCGTTGCCGCGGCGGGAGCCGTAGCTGTTGAAGTCCTGAGCCTCGATGCCGCGCTCTTGCAGGAAGAGGCCGGCCGGAGAGCTGGGCTTGATCGCGCCAGCGGGGCTGATGTGGTCCGTGGTGACCGAGTCGCCGAAGATCGCCAGGGCGCGGGCGCCGTGGATCGGCTTCTGCGCGTCCGGCTCCAGGCCGAAGCGGTCGAAGTAAGGCGGCTCCTGGATGTAGTTGTTGTCCGGGTCCCAATCATACAGCTTGCCGGTGCTGCTCGGCACTTCGCCCCAGAGCGGATTCTGGCTGGTGAAGTCCTTGTAGAGGCGGCGGAACGTCTCGGGATCAAACGCCGTGCCAAGCACCGCTTCGATCTCGTCGCCGGCGGGCCAGAGGTCGCGGAGGTAGACCTCCTGGCCATCCTTCCCCTTGCCGATCGGCTCGTTCGCCATGTCGATGTCCACGCGGCCGGCGAGTGCGAACGCCACCACGAGCGGCGGGCTCATCAGGAAGTTGGCCTTCACGTTCTGGTGCACGCGCGCCTCGAAGTTGCGGTTCCCGGAGAGGACGCTCGCCATCACGAGGTCGTTCTTGGTGATCGCCTCTTCCAGGTGCGGCTCCAGCGGGCCGGAGTTGCCGATGCAGGTGGTGCAGCCGTAGCCCACCGTCTGGAAGCCGAGCTGGTCCAGGTACTCCTGCAGCCCCGTCTTGTTCAGGTACTCGGTGACCACGCGGGAGCCGGGCGCCAGGGAGGTCTTCACGTAGGGCGGCACGTCCAGCCCCTTCTCCACCGCCTTCTTCGCTAGCAGGCCGGCGGCCAGCATCACGCTGGGGTTGGAGGTGTTGGTGCAGGAAGTGATCGCCGCGATGACCACACCGCCGTGCTTGAGCTGCACCCGCGCATCCGGGTACTCATCCGGATCGTTCTCCACCCGGTCCGGGGTGGGACGGTTCTGCATCATCTCCACCTCGGTGTCCGTCGAGGTGTTGCCCATGCTCACGTGCTGGTTGATCGGCAGCGGAACCGTGGACGGCTCCTGGTCGCCGCCGCCCGTGAGCGGCTCGGTGAGGTGGTGGCCGCGGATGCCCGTGAGGACGGTGAAGCTCTTGCCGTCTTCTTCCAGCGGCTTGTTATAGCCGCTCCGCTGGACGGGGGCGTGGAGGAGTTCGTGGAAGCGATCCTTCACGTCCGACAGGTTGATGCGGTCCTGCGGGCGCTTGGGGCCGGCCACACTGGGCTGCACGTCGGCCAGGTCCAGTTCCAGCACCTTGGTGTAGTTCACCTCGCCCTTGCGCGGGATGCCGAACATCCCCTGCGCCGTGTAGTACTGGCGGATGGCGTCCACCTGCTCCTCGCTGCGGCCGGTGGCGGCGAAGTAGCGGCAGGTTTCTTCATCGATCGGGAAGAAGCCGACGGTGGCGCCATACTCGGGCGCCATGTTGCCGATGGTGGCCCGGTCGGTGGCGGAGATGGAGGCGGCGCCCTCGCCGTGGAACTCCACGAACTTACCCACCACCTTCTCACGGCGCAGCATCTCGGTGATGGTGAGCACGAGGTCGGTGGCGGTGACGCCGGGCTTCAGCGAACCGCTGAGGTGGACGCCGATAACGTCCGGCGTGAGGAAGTAGACCGGCTGGCCCAGCATCCCGGCTTCCGCCTCGATGCCGCCCACGCCCCACGCCACGATGCCGAGGCCGTTGACCATGGTGGTGTGGGAGTCGGTGCCCACGAGGGTGTCCGGGTAGTGGACGCCGTCCTTGTTCAGCACGCCCTTGGCCAGGTACTCCAGGTTTACCTGGTGGACGATGCCGATACCGGGAGGCACCACGCTGAAGCCGTTGAACGCCTGCATCCCCCACTTGAGGAACTGGTAGCGCTGCCGGTTGCGGCGGAACTCGATCTCCATGTTGCGCTCGAGGGAGTCGGCGCTCTCGGAGTAGTCCACCTGCACGGAGTGGTCGATGACCAGGTCCACGGGCACCAGCGGCTCGATGATGCCGGGATCTTTGCCCATGCGTGCGGCGGCGGAGCGCATGGCGGCCAGGTCTACCAGCAGCGGCACGCCGGTGAAGTCCTGGAGGAGGATACGCGCCACTACGAACGGGATCTCGTCGGTCCGCTCCGCGTCGCCCTTCCAATTGGCGAGGCGGCAGATGTCCGCTTCCGTGATCCGGGAGCCATCGTAGTTCCGCAGCACGGACTCCAGGACGATGCGGATACTGACGGGCAGCGTGTTGATCGGCCCCACGCCCGCCGCGTCGAGCTGCGGGAGGGAGTAGTACTTCCCCGTCAGCCCGTCGCCGTAAGTGAACTCCTGAAGCGTTCCGAATACGTTATGCAAATCCGCCATGGTCCATCCGTTCCGTGGTCTACTCGCCGCGATTGACGCCCGACACTCTCACCTGGTCAATGGGGTTGCGCGCATGTCCCCGTGCGTTTCCGGGGCGAGGCGCGAGGCGGGAGAGGGCACCCTTAGTCGTATCTCAGAGCTCCGGCGCAGGTGCTCCCGGAGCCCGCTGGAGTGGGGGCATTGCACAGTTCGCTGTTTTCGATGCGGTAAGGAGGCGAGTTGCCGCCCTAAACGTGCCGAGAAACCGCGTTTCGAGGGTCTCCGGAAGGGGGTGGTTTGTGCCTGGCGTTGCAGCTTTTTGCAGCTTTTTGCACTCCTTAGGAAAATGGCTCCGGAGGGTCACCGTAGAGACGCAAAGACGCAGAGAGGATAAGGGCGACGGGCTGGGCGTTCAGGCATTCAGGCATTCAGGCATTCAGGCATTCAGGCATTCAGGGGCTTGGTGGTAAGGGATGGGGCATTGAAGGGCTCTGTGGGCGGGGTGAAGGTGCGAATAATAGTTTGTATTTTAACTGCAGGCCTGGCTGTGGTCAAGCGCTTCTCCGGTTGACCGGCGGCGGGGGAACCTGACTTAGTGGCACGCTTTCGTACGCCCGTATTTACTCGTCGCGGGACCGCTAGCGGGGGTGGGCACGTGGGTGGACGCCCGATTCCGGCTGCGCCGGGTCTCCCGGATCGAGGGCATCGACCCGGCGCTAGCCGAGGACCCGCCTCCTCCGGGTGCCACTCCCGTTCGTTCCCTCCCCCATTGGCTGACTGGTGCTCAGTCGCCGCTTTCTTGGCTGTCCTCATGCCACCAGCCGTGTTTTTCCAAGAAGATAGCGTGGGCACCCGGTTGAGCGGATGGTATGATGTCCGGTAACAGTTGGGTTTCATACCGAGTGGCCCAGGCAACTAATATCTACGAGCACGGCTACCGGTCCCCTTCCGAGACTGGAACTGCGATTGAATTTCCCCACCCCTAAACTGGCGCTGGCCGGCGGTCTGCTGCTGTGCCTCGGGGTCAGCGGATTACTGCTTCAGCCGCGTGGGGGCCGCGCGAGGGTGGCATCCGCCGTTGCGACGAGCGCGATGGACGGGGACGCTCCCGCGGACGCGCGGTACCAACGAGCCCTGCGCGCCGGGCTGAGCCACGACTATCGGGCATCGTACCGGCAGTTCCTGGACCTGGCGGCGGCGGAGCGGGGGACGAATACCGGCGCATGGTCGCTCTACCAGGCCTCCCTGGCGGCAGAGGCGCTCAAGGATGCGCGCGGCCGGGAGGAGCGGCTGGAAGAGTTGCGGCGGGAGTATCCCGCGCACCGGCTGGCTCTCCACGTGGCCGCGGCCACGCTACCCGCGCGGTCCCGGCGACCGGCGGCGGACTGTGGGCCGCGGGCGCTGCTGTACCTGTGTGAACAGGCGGGGATCTCCGCCACGCTGCCGGAACTGCGGAAAAACTGCGGGACGGACGCGCACGGCACCACGCTGGCAAAGCTGGCGGCGGCGGCGCGCGGCCGGGGCCTCCGGACCTCCGCGGTGCGGGCGGACGCCGACTTTCTGCGCCGGGTGGGGGGCACCGGCATTGCGTGGGTGAATGGGGACCACTACGTGGCGTTCGAGCCGGCGCCCGGCAAGGACCGGATCTCCCTGACGGACCCGAACCTGGAGGCGCCCCGCGTGGTGAGTGCGGCGGAGTTGGCGAAATCCAGCCAGGGCATCCTGCTGTTCGTGGCCTGGGGCGACCGGGCGCTGCCGAAGTAAGACGACTGATGAGGGTGTGACGGAACGAGCGCGAGGGTGACGGAGTAGGGCCATACCCGCTGACCAAGCAGTCCGCTCGGCCCGGGACAGGCGGCAATACAGCCGCCCGGGGGACGAGCATGCTGCGACGAATGAAGCGGACGATGACGGCGCGGGTGGTCTCGGGAGCCTTGATCGGCTGCCTGGTATGGCTGGCCGGTCCGTGCCAGGCCGGCTCGGCCCTCGTGGCCGGAGCGCGCGCGCGGGAGCAGCACGGCCACGGCCACGCTCGGGTGCTCACCGCGAACGAGCTGGAAGGCATCCGTGGGAGCGCCACGGGGCCGGGAACGCCGCGTCCCTGGCAATACGCTCTCCCCGTGCTGGGCGGCTACGGACAGCTCAATGCCCAGACCAAGAACCTGCACGTAGCCATTCCTGTGGTGAGCATCCCGGGGCTCAACGGAGGGCTGAGCCTGGCGCTCTACTTCAACACCGCGGCCTGCACGCAGAGCTTTTTCCCGCCCGCTACCCCGCCCATCGCGAACGGCTGGACCCACACCTATAACGTGTATCTCCAGGGCGCGGGCACCACCTCGGTGACGGTAGTGGAAGGGGACGGCAGCAAGAACACCTTCAGCCAGAACATGAACGGCAGCTTCACGGCGCCGGCCGGCGTGTGGGACACCCTGGTGTTGAACGGGAACAGCACCTATACGCTGACGCGCAAGTCCGGACTGCAGCTCAACTTCAACAGCAGCCACAAGCTCGCGACGCTGGTGGACCGCAACGGCAACACCACCACGGTGGCGTACAACGGGGCGGGACACGTCTCCACGGTGACGGACCCCTCCAGCCGGCAGCTGACCTTCAGCTATAACGGCAGCAACCTGCTGACCTCCGTAACGGACCCCGCGAGCCGCACCTTCTCCCTGAGCTACACCAGCAACGCGCTGACGCAGGTGACCTACCCCGCGCCCGCCACCGGCGTGGCCCAGCCGTACTTTGCGTTCACCTACTCCTCCTTTTACGGCACCCTCGCTTCCTTTCGAAACCGCCGCGGCTCCACCTGGAGCATTACCAGCGGCGGCGGGGGTGGAGACATGCAGGCGCCGTACCAGATCACCAACCCGGACTCCACCACGTTTATTTTTGGCTCCGCCACCAGCGTGACTCCCGAGTCCGGCGTGCCCCAGAGCTGGACCACGGACGGCAGCGGCAACCGCAGCTCCGTGACCACCGGCACCTCCATGACCTATTCCGGCGCGGCGATCGTGACGCAGTGGACCTGGGACAGCGCGCGCAACATGCTGACCCGGACCACACCCGGCGGCAACGTGTGGGAATACACCTACGACAGCCGGGGCAATGTGCTGACGGTGGAAGACCCGCTGACCGCGGCCGACCCGGGCGTGGTGAAGGAAACGTACACCTACAACAGCCTGGACCTGCCCGCCACCCACCTGGACGCCCTGGGCCACGAGACGGACTTTGCCTACGACACAAATGGCAACCTGACCACGGTGACCGACCCGCTGCTGTATGACACCACCCACACCTACAGCACCGCCGGGCTCAAGCTGACCACCACAGACGCGCGCGGCAAGGTTTGGTCGTTCACGTACGACAGTTACGGCAACGTTACTGAAGCAGAGGACCCACTCGCTCACGCGACCACGACCATGTATAACGTGCTAAGCTTGCCCAGCGGCACCAGCAGTGCGGCCGGAGTGGACGAGGCGCTGACCTATGACGGCCTGGGGCGCCTGAAGCGGATCACGCATGAGGACAGCTCGTACCTGGAAGCGACCTACGACGGCGAAGACGCCGTGCTCACCCTGCGGGACGAGAACGGCAAGGTAACGACGAACGCCTACAACTCCCTGGGCCGGCTTACCTCCATCACCGACGCGCTCTCCCGCGTAACCAGCTTCACCTACAACGCGATGGGCAGCCGGACCAGCCTGACCAACGCGCGGAGCAAAACCACGACCTTTACCGTGGACAACGCGGGCCGCGTGATCCTGACGGAGTACCCGGACGGCACCGACGAAGCGGTGACCTACGCCGCGGATGGGCAGGTCGGCACCCGCACGGACGGTCGAGCGTACGAGACGGATTACACGTACGACGACGCGGGGCGGTTGACGGGCATCACCTATCCCACGGGCACGAACACTACCTTTGCCTACCTGGCGAACGACGCCAGGTCCGAAATGACGGACCGCAGCGGCACCACGCAGTGGGTGTACAACGCGCGGGGTGAGGTAACGCAGGCGGACAAGCCGCAGGGCACGATCAACTATGCATATCTCGCCACCGGCCAGCGCTACAGCGTGGGCCGGAGCGGCGGCGGGACGACCTACTACACCTACGACGACGCGGGACGCCTGACGAGCCTGACCAACGGGAACAGTGAAACGACCACTTTCACGCTGAACGCCGACGGGCAGACCACGCAGCAGACGCACGCCAACGGTACGAAGGCGCTGTGCACGTATAGCAGCACCCGCGGCTGGCTGACGGCCCTGGAGCACCAGCAGAGCAACAACACCTCCCTGGCCCGCTACGAGTACACCCGCGACGACACCGGCCGCATCACTACGGACACCCAGGTGAGCGACCATGCCGTAGCCTACACGTATGATGACTGCTACCAGCTCACCGCCGAGGCCCGCACGGGCACCAACGCCTACTCGATCAGCTACACCTACGACGACGCCGGCAACCGGCTGACGAAGGTGCAGGGAGGGGTCACGGAGAGCTACACCTACGGCGACAACAACCAGGTCTTGACGGCAGGCAGCAAGAGCTACGGGTACGACGCCAACGGCAACATGACGACCGTCACCGTGGGAATGGCGACCACCACGCTGGCGTGGGACTACAACGACAAGCTCACCGGCATCACCTACCCGAACAGCTCCACCAACACCTTCGTCACCGACGATCTGGGGCAGCGCGTCAGCAAGGTCGACAGCGCGGGCACCACCAACTACCTGTACGACGGCGACCGGGTACTGGCCGACAGTCGAGCGGACTACACCAACGGAGGGGTCACCGGGCTGATCAGCGAGCGGGCGGGGAGCGTCAGCAAGATGTATCACGGGGACCAGCTCGGCAGCACCCGGGGACTCTCCAACGGCAGCCAGGCGATCACGGACGCCCGGGAGTATGATGCGTGGGGCCTGACGGTGGCCACCAGCGGCGGCACGGCCACGCCCGCTGGCTTTGTGGGCGGACAGGGCTATCAGACGGATGCGGACAGCGGCATCATGCTGCTAGGTGCGAGGTACTACGACCCGAGTCTGGGGAGATTCATCAGCCGGGACCCGGTTGGCTACAGCGGAGGGTTCAACCTCTACTCCTACTGCCTCAGTGACCCAGTCAATGGGACCGATCCGAGCGGGCATTTTGCCGCCGTGTTAGCAGCCTTTCTCGGACTTGGTCTCTTGTTACAGGTGCTCATCGTTGTTACTGTGATCACAGTGGTTGCGGTAGTCGCTTACGTAATAGTTCACACAATAGCATACTATATCAATCAAACCGCAATTCAAAACGCATCGAAGGACGGAACACTAACCGATGAGGAGAGGCAAGGACTTCAGGATATTGCGGACAAACATGGTACGGAAATAACAGTTGATGGCAGTAGAGGCCGTGGAGAGGGCACGAATGTAGGCTCTGACCTACCCTATGGACACGGCGATGACCATCAGAGCGACATTGACATTCGCATCGATCCAGATCTTGAGATAGAAACGGGCGGAGAACTTAGTGACGATATTTACAATAGATTCCCCAAACCGTGGGCTGACGTGCGCCCACGAATTTCTCCACCCGACCCAACCAAAACAATAGGTATCCGGCCGAAGTAATGATTACAGGGAAGGTCATCCGATGAGTATCTCGGGCATCGACTCGGATCTACCGTGTGACGTGCTGGGTGTGATTTCTGATTTTGGTGAGGAGACGATCACCCTCGCAGTCGTCGAAGTCGATCCAGAGCCAACACAGACGGATAAAAGGGCCAGAATAGCATCAATGGTTTCGGACATCTGGCGAGACGTGACGCAACAACTGCCGAGCATTCGAGGATCGCGGCTGCTCTGGAGGAGCTTCTATCTCATTCTGCCTGGATCTGAGGTCTTGAAACTGCAAGCGGTACTGGAGAAGACTCTTACTCGAGTCTCGAGCCCGGCATTTCAGACCTTGTGCGTGCTCGCGACAGCTTCCGGGGTCGCGGAGCAGAAGATCAAGGTCCTTGATCAAATGACGTGTGAAGTTACTTCCACGCTCAATTTCGGATCCAACTCTGCTTTCTCGACGCGGCTCTTCAACGGTGAAGTCTGGCTGCCGGAGGGGTAACCCGCGAGTTTGGGTGGGGTCGCCCGCGGAGCAGGTCTCAGTTGCTGTCCTTCCGGGCCCTCACCTTGGCGTTCTTGAAGCGACTGTAGAAAGCCGTAGCTCGTGCGTGCCTCCTCATGGGATTGGCCAATTACTGTTACGATAGAATTAGTATTGGTATGTACATACTAAACCATGGTTTAGTATGGCTAGCGGCGACTAAGGCCTATCCGGAGGATCAATATTGGTCCAGATGGGATTGGATGGACAGTTGTTTCGGCGCCTGTTACGGAGCATCGAGCTACATGCCCGAACAACCTACAGAAGTTGTAATCCTGTCCGTACAAAGTGATGGGGGGATTATCCTCGGTGAGGAGAACATTCCTCTCGACCACTGGTACGACGATCTTCATCCTTTAATTGACGACCCGACAGAGCGGAAGGCCCGAGGCGTCCGCAGCATCGAAGGCACGCAGGTCGACTCGCGCGGCGTCGTGAGCAAACGATGGCGTGTCTTGTATGACGCCGACGGTAAGGTCGAAGACAGCACAGAACTCCCAATAGGTGATTAGCTGGCGAATAAAGTAGGGCAACAATGAAGCTGTGGTTCGGTCCTTTGCCGTTACGAGTAGCGCCACCAATCCCACCTACCCGAACGGCAGCACCAACACCTTCGCATGGGTCACCTGGGGCAGCGCGTCAGCAAGGTCGACAGCACGGGCACGACTAACTACCTGTATGATGGCGACCGCGTGCTGGCGGACAGCCGAGCGGACTACACGAACGGCGGGGTTACCGGCCTGATCAGCGAGCGGTCGGGGAGCGTCAGCAAGGTCTACCATGGAGACCAACTCGGCAGCACCCGCGGGCTCTCCAACGGCAGCCAGGCCATCACGGACGCGCGCGAGTATGACGCTTGGGGCCTCCACAGTTGCTATCAGGGGAGCCAAGGAAACCGCCGCTAGCGGAGCCCTCGCGGCGCGAGGGGATGGGAGTACGGAAGGCCAAATGGCTCGACGCTCCCGGATTTCCAAACACGCGAACGCGGCCGGAACGAGGAGAACCGGCGCGCGAGCGGGGATGCGGCACTCTTATTCGTATCTCAGAGGCCTTGCCCCGGTGCGACGTGCCTGCGCCGCGGCTATGGGAGGACGGTAATCCGGTGCGTCAATCCGGATGCGCACCGCTGATCTGCCGCAATTCGTCCAGGCGGACCCGGTAGCATGCGGGACAGAACCCGTGCGAGAACTTCAGGCCGGCGT
>Ga0255338_1001810_pt1 | contig 36808 bp, 34 predicted proteins | sample MeOH1_35cm_T4_19_FD_203715 | JGI IMG/M metagenome (GOLD analysis project Ga0255338, IMG submission 203715) | Sandy soil microbial communities from University of British Columbia, Vancouver, Canada - MeOH1_35cm_T4_195 | ecosystem: Engineered > Artificial ecosystem > Sand microcosm > Unclassified ...
GATCACCGGGGCGATGATCATCTTCACCAGCTTGATGAAGGCGTCGCCCAGCGGCTTCAGCGCCTCGCCGGTGGCGGGCCAGTAGTGGCCGATCAGCGCGCCAAGCGCGATCGCGACCAGCACCTGCACATAGAGCTGCGTCCAGAGCGGCCGCTTCGTAAGCGGGACCTCCGCCGTCCTGATCCCCGCCACGCGACTCCCCTCGTCCGAACTTGCGTAACCCTAGCGGGCGCGGGCTTTCGAAACATCCCCGCAAAACGGATGGGCGAAAGTTCGAAAACAGGGGATGCTGACGCCTGAAGAGTCCGGACAGACGGACCTGTGGGACTTGGGGAGGATGAAGATGACTTCGCTGGATCGTCGCGGCCTGTTGCTGGGCGGAGCGGGACTGATGAGCCTCGCGGCCCTGCCCGCCCTCGCCAGGATCGCCGTTCAGCCGCCGGCCTCGGCCGGGTTCACCGCCGCGGGCGTCGCCGACCTGAACGCCCAGATGCACGCCCTCGTGGACCAGCAGAAGCTGGCCGGCGTGGTCACCCTGCTGGCGCGCAAAGGCAAGGTCGTGAACCTGGACGCCTACGGCAAGCAGGACGCCTCGGCGTCCACGCCCATGGCGGTCGATTCCATCTTCCGCATCGCCTCCATGACCAAGCCGGTCACAGGCGTGGCGATGATGCAGCTCTGGGAACAGGGCAGGTGGAAGCTGGACGACCCCGTCGCCAGGCACATCCCCGAGTTCGCCGGCCTGAAGGTGAAGACCGCCGCCGGCCTGGTCGATCAGACCAAGCCCATGACCATGGCCCAGCTCATGAGCCACACGGCCGGCTTCGGAACCAGCGGGGTGTACGAGGGAGCCAAGGTCAATCTGCGCGAGACCGACCTGCAGGGCATGGTCGACAAGCTCGCGAAACTGCCCCTGGAGAGCCAGCCGGGCACGGACTGGGCCTACGGACCCTGCGTCGATCTCCAGGGCTATGTGGTCCAGAAGCTGTCGGGCAAGTCGCTGGACCGCTACTTCCAGGACCACATCCTCACCCCTCTGAAGATGCCCGACACCCAATTCTGGGTCGATCCGACCAAGACGGCCCGCGTGGTCCGCGTCCACACCTATGACGCGGCCGGCAAGATCATCCCGGATCCCGCCGCCGAAGCCCTGCCGCCCGAGCGCCGGCTGCCCACCCGGCCGCCACGCTTCCTGGCGGGCGGCGGCGGCCTCTTCTCCACCGCGCCCGACTACTACCGCTTCTGCCAGGCCCTGCTGCAGGGCGGCGAGCTGGAGGGCGCGCGGGTGCTGAAGCCCGACACCGTCAAGCTGATGCGCAAGAGCGTCCTGCAGCCCGGCGTCGGCGTCGACCTCTACGGCCCAGTTCAGAAGGGGTTGGGCTTCGGCATGGACTTCGCCGTGAACGAGCGGCCCGATGAGAGCGGCCTGCCGCACGGCCAGGACAGCTACTGGTGGGGCGGCGCCTTCGGAACCTGGTTCTGGATCGACCCGACCCATGACGTGGTCTTCGTCGGCATGATCCAGAACGTCCGCGGCTCGATCCCGGGCGGCGGCACCCCCGATGTCCGCTCGATCTCCCCCAAAGCGGTTTACGCCGCCCTCTCCGACCGGAAAGGCTGACCATGCGTCGCTTGCTGCTTGGCCTCGTCCTCGCCGCCCTCGCCACCGCCGCCTCGGCGCAGGTCGCCTACAAGGCGCCGCGCAACGGCGTCGGCCAGCCCGACCTCGAGGGCGTCTGGACCAACGCCTCGCTCACCAGTCTTGAGCGCGGTCCCCAGTTCAAGACCCTCACCATCACCGACGCCCAGGCAGCGATGGTGGAGCAGATGCGCGCCAGGATGATGGACGCCCAGAACCGGCCCACCGACCCGAACGCGCCGGCGCCCACGGCCGGCCAGGACCCGGGCGGCTACAACTCGTTCTGGATCGATGCGGGCAAGCGCATGGGCCGCATCAACGGCCAGGTGCGCACCTCGTGGCTGATCGACCCCGCCGACGGCAAGCTGCCCTACCGGCCCGAGGGCTGGAAGCTCTACCAGGACACCCTGAACAAGGCCCGCAACACCTTCGACGGGCCCGAGGCGCGGCCGCTGGGCGAGCGTTGCATCCTGGGCTTCGGCTCCACGGCCGGCCCCCCGATGATGAACGTGCTCTACAACAACCACTACCAGATCCAGCAGGCCAAGGATCACGTGGTCATCGTGGTCGAGATGAACCACGACGCCCGCATCATCCGCTTGAGCGACAAGCGCCGCCCGCCGGCGCACATGCGCATCTGGATGGGTGACTCGATCGGCTGGTGGGAAGGCGACACCCTGGTGGTCGAGACCGTCGGCTTTCATCCCGACGAGTCGCTCAGGCCCTACTTCGGCGCCAGCCTGTTCCTCTCGCCGGGCGCGAAGGTCGTCGAGCGGTTCACCCGGGTCGCCAAGGACCAGATCCTCTATGCGTTCGAGGTGGACGATCCGGCCGTCTACACCAGGACCTGGAAGGCTGAGATGGCGCTGAACGCGGCGCCGGGGCCGGTCTACGAATATGCCTGCCACGAGGGCAACTACTCCCTCCCCGGCATCCTGGCCGGCGCCCGCAAGGCCGAGAGCGAGGGCAAGGCCCCCGAGAGCGTGGACCTCTCCGAGTCCGGCTCAGAACCACGTTAGGTCGACGCGCCGGCCGCCGGCGGTGAGGCCCTTCAGCCGGGCCTTGCCGTCGGCGCCGACCGAGACCACGGCCGAGCCAGTCGCTGCGCCGTCGCGGGTGGCCAGCATCACCTTCTGGATCGCCTCGGCCTGTTCCTGGTCGGTGTGCAGCCGGTCCACGCCCAGGTTCAGGATCACCCACGTCGTCTCCGGAGCCCCGCGGGCCAGGCAGTCGATATCGCCGCGCACGGCCACCTCGCCCAGCTTCAGCGCGGCCTCGCGGCTGAGCGCCGCCCCCGTGGCGACGTGATGGTCGCCCTGCCGCCGCAGCGCCACCCAGGCGTCCGTGCGACGGGAATAGCCGCCGCTTCCGGGCGGACATGGCGTGCCGGTGGGGAACTCGGAGCGGAACTGGAAGCGGACGTAGTGCCCCGTGAGCAGTTCGCGCGGGTCGTAGCCGGTGATGGGCAGCACGACCTCCTGGCCCTGCGCCCGCGCCACGCCCTCGCGCACCACCAGCCCCACCAGCGCCCAGGCCAGCACCGCGGCGGCCGCAACGATCCGGACGGGAACGGACGGAAGCTTCACGCCGCCTTCCTCCCGCGCATCGCCCAGGCCACCGCCAGCGCCACCAATGCGGCGCCGCCGAACACCGCCGCCGACGTCATCAGCCCGACCCCCAGGTTGAACAGCAGGCTGGCGCCGGCCGCGAACAGGCCGATCACCCCGGCCGCGGTCACGGGCGCGTGGCGGTCATGACGGCCCAGGACCACGACGCCCGCCGAAAGCGCGAGCCAGGCGATCGAATGGCCGACGCCCTTGAGATGGTCGCCGAAGCCGGACGCGCCGAACCAGACCAGCGCGCCCCATGTGAACCAGCCGTAGAGCACGCCGGCCGGCCCCTCGAACCGATCGCGCAGGACCCGCGCCGCCGCCGCACCCGCCGCCAGCACGGCCGAGGCGCTGAGGAACACCATATCGGCCCGGCTCCGCAGGCTGTCGTCGAAGGTCATCACCGCGAGGATCGCCGCGATCCCGGCCACATGCGCCAGCGCCTGCGAGCGCCAGGCCAGCGCGGCGGCGACGCCCATTGGCGCGGCGACGACGAGCCAGCCCAGCCAGGCCGCCTGGCCGCCCGCGAAACTGGACCGATTGGTGAAATCCCCCAGCGCCAACAGCGCGAGACCCACGGCCGCCGCCCAGGGCGAGCGCCCGGCCAGGGCCAGCAGCGCCGCCGCGAGGCCCGCTGCGCGGAGGGCCGCTTGGGGGTCGCCGGCGATGTCGAAGATCTGGCCGGTCAAGCCGATGGCCGCGGCGAACACCAGGGCGGCGACGCTCAGCAACACATGGCTGGTCACCAGACGGCCCCCCGCGCTGGCCCAGGCCGCGCCCCCCGCCGCACCCAGGAACACCGCCAGGACCAGCCCGAAGCGCGCGATCCGCGGAATGTCGGACCAGTTCGCCGCCACGAAGGCGATCATCGCCACGCCGGCCAGCAGCCCGCCGATGATGGCCAACGCCGTCGCGGCGTCCAGCCGCCGAGCCTCGCCCACGGAGCCGAGGATGGCGGCGCGGCTCTCCGCGGGCACGAGGCCGCGGCCGATCCATCCCTCCAGGTCCTGTTCCAGCCTGCGCCTGTAGCTCGCCATCCGCCCTCCGAGGCGCGGAGGGTGGCCGACCCGGCGCGCCGGGGCAACGCCCGATGATCCCAGACCGCTCGCACACCACGCTCGGTGAGCCACGTTCTCCAGACCGTTGCTTCAGAAGGACAGTCGTTCGAAAAGCACCGGTATACGTAACCGGACTTATTGACGTGACGTCCGCCATGCCGGACATTCGAATCCAAGCGTCGGTAAAGACGCCATTCAAAACGGGCTTGGGGGAAACGTCAGATGTTATCCAGGAAGAGCATTCTGCTGTCCTGCGTTTGCGCAGCGACGGCGATTAGCGGCATGGCCGTTTCGACAGCGGCCTTCGCGCAAACCACCGAAATCGAAGAACTGGTGGTCACGGCCGAAAAGCGTGAGCAGTCCCTGCAGGACGTTCCCGTCGCCATCTCCGCCTTCACCGACGAACGTCGGGAGCTGGTGGGCATCAACTCGGTCCAGGACCTGACCAACTTCACGCCGGGTCTGGCCTATTCGACCAACAACGACCGCATCAACATGCGCGGTATCGGCCGCTTCACCAACAACCGCTCCTCCGAGGGCGGCGTGGCCATGTACTCGGACGGCGTCTACACCTCGTCGGTCACCCAGTTCGCCAAGTCCACGCTGTTCGTCGACCGGACGGAAGTCCTGCGGGGCCCGCAGGGCACCCTCTATGGCCGCAACTCGATCGGCGGCGCGATGAACATCATCTCGAAGCGTCCGACCGACGAGTTCACCGCCGAGGTCCGCGGCAGCATCGGCAACTACGACACCTGGGCCACCGAGGCCGCCATCTCGGGGCCGCTGTTCGGCAACATCCAGGGCCGCCTCGCCGGGACGTACAGCTCGCAGGGCGACGCCTTCTTCAAGAACCTGAACCCGAACGGCAAGGACGAGGGCGGCGCCGGCGACCAGTGGCAGGTCGAAGGTCAGCTCCAGGGCGAGCTGGGCGACGGCAAGCTGCAATGGTGGGTGAAGGCTGAAACCGTCGAATGGCACAACCTGGGCCGCGGCCCCGGCGGGCGCACGACCGCCCAGTACGGCATCCGCGACAACACCTCGCCGTTCCAGGCCACGCTGACGCCGAACGCGGCGGGCTTCGGCCTTCCGCTGGCTCTGCCGGGTAACACCTGCCAGTTCTGCTTCAACAACGACGACGGCAACTACATCAATCTCGAGAGCAACACCTACGCCGCCAACGTCACGCTGCACCTCGACAACTTCGACATCAAATACATCACCGGCTTCACCTACTACGACTACAGGCTGCAGACCGACCTGGACGGCACGTCGCGCCAGGCGCCGTTCCTGCTGCCGGTGGCCGCGGGGCAGAACCTCCTCTACTACCCCCGCCGCCACAACCAGTACCAGGAAGAGGTCTGGTGGTTCTCGAACGAGCTGAACTTCGCCTCGACCTGGGACGGGCCGCTGCAGGGCATCCTCGGCGTCTACCAGTTCCGCGAAGGGTCCAACTACACTCTGTCGGACGCGCGTTACGTCGACGATCCGCGCTTCGAAAGCCCGACCGGTCAGACCGGGGTGGCCATGGCCCCGAACCCGCTGCGCCGCTACGGCTACGGCAGTTCGGAGAACGTCAGCGAGTCCTACGCGGTCTTCGGCCAAGCGGACTACAAGCTCACCGAAGAACTGAAGGTCACGGCCGGGCTGCGCTACACCTATGACCGCAAGCGGTCGTTCGAAAGCGCGCGGCTGATGTGCCTCTACAGCGCCACGAGCTGCCCGATCAGCCGCGTCACCGGCCGCCCGGTGGACATCACCAACGCCGCGGCGCCGGGCGTCAGCACCGACCCGTCGGTCTACCTGCCGGCCTTCACCGACCCCACCACGGGCATCCGCCACCGGGGCCTGAAGAACAACTGGAGCGGGCTCACCGGCGCGCTGGGCATCGACTGGCAGCCGGACCCCGACACCCTGGCCTATGCCAAGTACACCCGCGGCTACAAGGCGGGCGGCTTCAACTCGGGCACCACCACGCTGACGCCGAACGTCACGACGGAAGAAGAGACGATCGACGCCTACGAAGTCGGCCTGAAGAAGACCTTCGGCGGCAGGTTCCAGGCCAACGCCTCGGCCTACTACTACGACTACCAGGACATCCAGATCCCGATCTCCGGCCGGAACCCGGACACGGGCCTGACCGTCACGCGCTTCTTCAACATGCCGAAGGCGCGGATCGTGGGCTTCGAGCTGGAGACCATCTGGCAGCCGATCGACAACCTGCAGATCCTGGCCAACTACTCCTACCTGAACGCCGAGTTGAAGGAGGCCTGCTGCTTCATCGACCCAGACGACCCGCAGGGCGGCGCGGCTTCCCAGGCGCAGGATCTCAAGGGCGCCAAGCTGCCTTCGTCCACGCCGCACCGCTTCACGGTCAATGCCAACTACACCTGGAAGCTGGATCCGGGCAACGTGTCGGCCTCGCTGACCTACGTCTGGAAGGACGCGACCTACTACTCGATCTTCAACGAGTACTATAACCGCGCCAAGTCGTGGGATCAGGTCGACGCCCGCGTGCTGTTCAACGACGCCGACGACCGCTTCACGGTCATCGCCTTCGTGAAGAACGTCTTCAAGTCCGAGGGCGTCAGCGGCATCGACGGCGACCGCCTCGACACCGGCCCGAACGGTCTTCGCCCGACGGGCGACGCCTTCGTGAACCAGACCGTCTCCTACGTACCGCCGCGCACCTACGGGGTGGAGCTGCAATACCGCTTCTAGTCGACCCTCCCGGTCGACCAGCGAACGCCCCGGCCGCAAGGCCGGGGCGTTTTGCGTTTCGACGCCCGGTCACCGGCTCGGTGACGGTGGGTCTCGCGGTCTAGCGGCAGGCCGCGATCACGCGCTCCAGGTCCTCCAGCCGCTCCTGGCGCAGGATGCGGCCGGCCGCCATCAGCTGATAGCGGTCCGCCGCGCCCGGGGCGGCGCGCAAGGCGCCGTCGGTGTCGGGATAGCGCGGCGGCGGCCCCAGGGTCTTCGGCACGCAGCTCTTGGGCGCCGGCGGTGGAGGGGGTGGCGGGGGCGGTGGCGGAGGCTTCGGCAGGGTGACGACCGGCGCGGGCGCCGGAGGCGGGGCGACCGGCGGCGGCTTCTGTCGGCGCAGGGTTTCGCAGCCGGCCAGGGCCAGCGCCGCGGTCAACGCTACCGCTGTTGCTCTCATGCGACTCATTTCTTCAGGTTCGACAGCACCGCCTGGTCGGCGCTCTCCATGCGGGCGCAGGCGTCAATGCCTTCGGGCTGCTGTTCCAGCAAACGGCGCGCGCCCTCGGACGTCGATCCGCGCGCGGCGACCTCGGTCGCCGGGGCCTGACGCGCCTCGCCGACCGCCTGGCAGGAGGCCAGCTCCATGCGGAAGCCCGCCTCGGCGCGCTCGGACGCGCGCGTCAGTTCGGCGATTCGCGTCTCGTAGCGGGCCCTGTCGGCCTGCCGAGCGCTGGACACCACTCCCAGGGCGACGGCCAGCGCCAACGCCACAGCGATTGCAATCATACCCGTCGCCGGGTTCACCAGGAACTGCCTAAGTCCTGCCAGCATATTCCGTCCCTAAGCCCGGCCACCCCTCCCATTAGGCAGCGCTGCTGTGGCCATTTCACGGCTGATAGGACCCTGGCCGCGTCCCCGCGTGGCCGGATCGGCCGTGATCCTAGCATGTTTGTAGGTTTTCATTTCGTGACTCCTCGCCCCACCCGCCGCCTTGGAACATTGGTGCGATCCAGTCATTGTTAAGCTCATGGGAAAATGGGTCGTCATACTTCTCGCCGCCATGGTCGGCCTGGCCGTGCTGGGCTTCCTCGTCGACGCGGCGCGCTTCATCGCGGGCGTCCTCTTCGTGGGCTGCCTGCTGGTTCTGGCCGTGCGCTTCTTCACCCGCAAGCGGAGCTAGCCGTCCAGTTGGGCGCGGGTTGCTAGTCGCGCCTCAACCGGCGCGAGGCGCGCGCACGAAACAGCCGCGGCCCGCCGCCTTGAGGTCCGCGCAGAACCGGGCCGCGTCGGCGGCGTCCGCGAACCCGCCCACCACGGCGCGGCGCCAGGTCTTGCCATCCACGCGCGCCGTCTCGACCCAGGCCTGACGACCGCCCAGGCTCGCGCCCAGGGCGGCGATGAGCGCGCGAGCCTCCGCCTCGGAGGGCGAGGCCCCGATCTGCACCAGCATGCCGCCGCGCGGCTTCGCGGCGAGCTGGGGAGCAGGCTTCGAGACGACGGGCGCGGCCGACGGGGGCGCCGGGGCGGCAGCAGCCGCCGCCGCGGGCCCATCCGGCTGGGCCACCTTCAGGGCTGGCGTCTGGAACGGTCCCTTGAAATCCTTCTCGCAGGTCGAGCGCCAGGCGGCGTCCAGCGCGGTCCCGGCCTCGGGCGTGCGCCACTCGGTCTCGGCCGCCCGCAGCACCTTCCGTTCGCCCAGCAGGTTGCGCTCCTGGTAGCCGGTGGTCTCGCCCAGGCGCACCCGGCGCGCCTTGCAGTCCGCGCTCATCGACACATGCCAGGAAAGCGCTCCGGTCCGGGCATGGGTGTCGGCGCTCAGGGCCTCGGCGCGGATCACCACCCGCGGCTCCGCCCCCGGGCCGGCCGGGAAGGTCGAGACGATCGACGTCAGGGCCTGCGGCGTCACCGCCACCACCCGGTCGAAGCCGATGTCGGTTTCCCGCCGCAGCCACGACAGCAGCGGCTCGCGGTCCAGCGATGATGGAAACACCACGGGATTCTGCGCGGCGGCCAAGCCCGCTCCGGCCAGCCAGACGCTCGCCGCGACCATCGCAACGCCGGTGAAACGCATAACCTGAACCCCTGAAACCGTGCTCGCCGGCAACCTGTTCGGGAACCGCGCCTGACGCAAGCAGGACCCCTTCCGATGGCCGGGAAATACCGCTGTTGCCGTTAACCCTCCAGCGACGGCGCGAAACCCCCAAAATGGGTAAGCAAGCTGCGCCGCTGGACGCTCAAACTGCGAACGACTCTCGAATCGGCGGAGTCTGGTTAACGGTTGGCGGGCACGATCCAACTCTTGCAGGCGCAGAAGCCACCCCCGCTGGGGTGGCGGCGCAGTGGGGCGTGATCAGTGGGCAAGGGTTCTGACCGGACATTTCGCAGCCTGCGCGGGCTGGAAAAGACCGCGTCCACCAGCCGCGTCCTGAACCTCGCCGCGCTGTCCGCTCGCAACGCGGGCAACCTGGAACATGAGAACAGCCCGTTCTTCGTCGCCTCCAGCCTCAACGGCGCGGTGATCCTGCGCCATCGGCTCCGCGATCAGGAGCGCGAATCCTTCGACCGCATCCGCTACACCGCCACCAAGCTGATCATACCCTTCGAAAGGTCCGACCTGGGTCTGGGCGGTCGGTCCGTGTTCGTCTCCGAGCGAGGCTGGCTGGACGCCTTCGAGGAATTGCGCGGCGAGGCGCCCGACTTCGCCCGCGATGTGGCGGTGCTCGAGGCCATCGACGAACTGCCCTCGCTGGATCCGTTCCTGCTGCGCGAGCACATGAAGCGGCGCGGCTTCGACATCAGCCCCAGCCACTTCGAAATCTCAGCCCCGGACCTGGCCAGGATGCAGCGCTTCGTGGGCGCCGAAATCGCCAAGCTGATCGAACTCGCCTATCGCGACACCGAGGGCCAGGAGGGCAACATCACCCGCCTGGTCGAGGCCCTGCTGTCGGCCCGCACGGACGACCGCCTGGAGCCGCTGCGCCTGACGCTGCGGCTGGAGAAGGAGAACTACAAGGAAGGCATCTTCGCCTGGAAGGGCTTCCTCTATTACAAGTGGGTGCTCAACACCCTCTGGGCCAACCTGCGCGACGTGTTCAGCGAACTGGGCAGGGTGCGGGTGATCGGGCCGATCGACACCGAGACGGCGGCCGAATTGGAAGCCCTCAAGAACCGCCTGCGCCAGAAGATGGAACGGCAGGTGAAGTCGGTGATGAACCACCTGGGCGTCTACGACGAGGTGTTCTCCCAGCTCACGGTTAACGGCAACGCCCTGGCCTTCCGCGACTTCCTGCTGAAGTCGCCGGAGATGTTCCTGTCCCTGGGCGACGGCTGCGGCCTGGTCAGCCACATCGCGACCTACTGGCGCTACCAGTTCCCGCGCGGGAAGCCGCTGGCCGCCAATGTGATGCAGCTCATGGACACTCTGCAGGACTTCGAGGTCAGCCTGGGCGCCGACACGCACGAGAGCCAGGCGGCCTAGAGGCCCAGCGGCGCTTCGACGGCGCAGACCACGCCCTCGGGCGGAAACTCCAGCCGGACCGAGCCGCGCAATTCCTCGGCCAGCCCCTGTTCCAGCAGCCGCGCGCCGAAGCCACGGCGGACCGGCCGGACGACCGTCGGACCGCCGCTCTCGCGCCAGGTCAGGCGCAGCCGCCCATCATCCGCCGTCCACTGCACCTCAACCCGTCCCTCCGGCCCGGACAGCGCCCCGTACTTCACCGCATTGGTCGCGAGCTCATGCATGGCCAGGCCCAGGGCCACCGCCGTCTTGGGCTCCAGGCGCACCGAGGGGCCTTGCGCGATCAGCCGCCCGTCGCCGGCATGGTGGGGGGCAACCGCCTCGGCGACGATGCTGCCGATCGACGCCGACTCCCAGTTCTGGCGGGTCAGCACGTCGTGGGCCGCCGCGAGCGCGGTCAGCCGCCCCTCGAACGCGTCCGCCGCGTCGCGGGCGGCGCCAATGGACCGGAACGACTGCCAGGCCATGCCCTGCACGATGGCCAAGGTGTTCTTCACGCGGTGGTTCAGTTCATTGATCAGCAGCCGCTGATGCTGCTCGGCCTCCTTGCGGTCGGTGACGTCCATGTTGGTGCCGACCATCCGGGTGGGCGTCCCGTCGGGGGCGTAGAGGAAGCGCGCCGCGCCCTCCACCCAGCGGACGGCCCCGTCAGGACGGCGGATGCGGAACTCGAAGGCCATGGTCTCCTGCCGGGCGGCCATGGCCGCGCCCATCTCGCGCTCCATGCGCGCCAGGTCCTCCGCCAGGAGCTGGGCCCGCCACGCGGCGATGTCGCCCCCGAAGCTCCCCGGCGCGAGGCCAAAGATCACCTCTTCCTCGCGGCTCCAGACGATCTTCCCGCTCGGAATGTGCCAGTCGAAGATCCCGATGGCATGGGCCTCCACCGCCAGGTCCAGCCGCTGCTGGCTGCGCCGCAAGGCCCGCTCGGCCTCCGCCCGCTCGGTGATGTCGTCTATGGCGACGCCGACGCCCTCCTCGGCCAGGGGCGTAATCTTCAACTGCACGGTGCGCCCGGGGCGCCGCGCCGAGGGCGCGGTGAGGCGGCCTGGCCTTCGCGCGTCCATCGCCGCCTGCATCAGCCGGCCGAACTCACTCTCGCGATTGGGGAACAGCTCCCAGAAGTCGCGACCCAGGACCTCCCCTCGGGTCATGCGGAAGAATTCCTCGGCCGAACGGTTGAACAGCACCATCCGCCAGTCGCGGTCCACGGCGTAGAAAACGTCGCTGATGCTCTCCAGCACCGCCGCCAGCCGCGCATCCGCATCACGATCCGGCTTGGCTTTCTTCAAGACTTTCCTGCACCTGTACGCGTTCGGCGATGAAGCCACACGTGGGCGCCCACGTCACGATCGAACACCTCGCAACCTTGTGGACAGCCCGCCGCTCTGGTCATGATCAACTGGCAATTGCGCGCGCGGTTCGAGGAGAGTTTCGATTAGGGAGTCGCTGGCACGCCTTGAGGCGGCGCAGGCCCGCCAGTTGGCCGAGTTGCTGGACAGCAGCGGCGACGGCTTCATGGCGTTCGACTTCGACTGGCGGGTCACCTACTGCAACCGCGACGCCGAAGCGCACTACGGACTGCGCCGCGAGGAGACTGTCGGCCGAATCGCCTGGGACCTGAGCCAGCTCGGCGGCGACTCCGAGATGCGCGCCTTCCTCGAGCGCGCCATGACCGCGCGCACGGAGGTCGAAGCCGAGGCCCAGTCTGAGCTGCGGCCCGGCCTCTGGTTTCATCTCCGCGCTTTTCCGCTCGAGGGGGGCCTGGGCGTCACCTTCCGCGACATCAGCGACCGGCGCGAGCGCCAGCGGATCGAACGCGAGCAGGCGGCGCGGCTGGAACTCGCGCTGGCCACGTCGGGCTTCGGCGACTGGCGCTGGGACATGGCCACCGACCTCACCGACATGTCCGTGCGCGCCGCGGAGATCGTCGGTCTCGATCCCGGCCCCACCATGACCTGGACGCAGATGCTGGAGCACGTCCATCCGGACGACCGCGAGCCGGCCCGACTGGCGGTGATCGAAGCGCTGCGAACCCTGACCAACTACGAGTTCGAGTACCGGATCACCCGGCCGACCGACGGCGCCCTGCGCTGGATCCGGATCCGCGCCCGCGTGCTGGTGGACGAGGCTGGACAGCCGGTTGGCATGCTGGGCGTCCTGATGGACATCACCGAGGCCAAGCTTGAAGACGCCCGGATTCGCGCCGACCGGGCGCGCCTGGCCGAGAGCGAGGCCCGGTTCCGGGACATGGCCGACAGCGCCCCCTCGCCCGTCTGGGTGACGGACGCGCAGGGCGGGCTGGAGTTCGCCAACCGCGCCTTTCGCGAACTGGCTGGGCTGGAGATGCCGGAACTGACGGGCGACTCCTGGATCCAGCTGATGCACCCCGACGACCGCGCGCGGGTCGCCCAGGCGCGCATCGACGCCCGGGTGTCGGCCGCCCCGAACAGCTGGGAAGCTCGCTTTCGCATCGGCGGCGAGTGGCGGTGGCTGAGCACGGCGTCGCGCGCGCGGTACGACGAGGCCGGAGAGTTCCAGGGCTACGTGGGCCTGGCGATGGACGTCACCGAGGCGCGGCAGGGCGAAGAGCGCCAGAGGTTGCTGATCAACGAGTTGAACCACCGGGTGAAGAACACCCTGGCCACGATCCAGTCCCTCGCTCGCCAGACCCTGCGCGAGGGCGTCTCCATCATCGACGCGCGTGAGCGGCTGACCGAACGGCTGCTGGCCCTGTCCACGGCCCACAACGTGCTGACCCGCGAGAACTGGGAAAGCGCCGACATCGCCGACATCGCCCGGGAGGCCGTGCGGCCCTATGACGATCCGCCGGGCTCGCGCATCACCATCACCGGACCCCGCGCGCGGCTGGCCCCGAATGTGACCCTGGCGATCTCCATGGCGCTGCACGAGCTGGCCACGAATGCGCAGAAGTACGGTGCGCTCTCGGCAGCCGGCGGGCGGGTTCGCCTGCGGTGGGAGCTCAACGCCGCCCGCGACGCTGTCGACGTCGAGTGGCGCGAGGTCGACGGCCCTCCCGTTTCGCCCCCGACATCCACGGGCTTCGGCTCTCGGCTGCTGTCGGGCCTGACAGGCGAGCTGGGCGCTCCCGCGGCCTTCGACTACGCGCCCTCGGGGCTGGTCTGCCGGCTGCGCGCGCCGATCGCCTGACCTGGAGGCCGCCTAGAGCCTTTCCCGTTCAAACGGAATCGTTTGAACGGGAAAGGCTCTAAATCAAAAGTTTGAGCGCGTTCTGATCGCAAAACCGGTTTCAACTTTTGCGGAACGCGCTCTAGGCGGTGGCCCGCGGCCTAGACAACAGACGCCCCACCCGCTGGAGCAACTGGGCGTCGTTGAACGGCTTGGAGAGGAAGTCGCGCGCGCCCATCTGCACGGCCTTGGCGACGTCGCCGGCGTTATTGCGCGCCGTGAGCACCATGGTGGGCACCTTCCCGCTGAGCCCCTGGGCGTTCATGTGAGCCAGGACGCCGAAGCCGTCCAGCACGGGCATGTTGATGTCCAGCACCATGGCCTCGGGCCGGAACTCGTTCAGCTGCTGGATCGCTTCCCGGCCGTTGCGGGCCCCCCGGGTCACCAAGCCCGCGATCTCGAGCCGGGTGACGATCAGTTCCACGATGTGGGCGTCGTCATCCACCACCAGCACCCGCCGGGCGCGGTGACCCTCACCCAACGCCATGGGCCTCGTCCTCGCCTTCGCTCGGCGCCCATTGGATGGCGCCGGCGATCGCGCTGTACATCTCAAGCGGCTGGATCGGCTTGCGCACCAGCCCGTCGAAGCCGTCCAGGTCCCCCTCGCCCTCCACATCCGCGTCGGCGGTGAACGCCAGGACCGGCACGTACTGGTTCGGCCCCGCGGTCTGGCGCAGACCCCGCAGCGCCGCCCTGCCGTCCAGCACCGGCATGCGCAGGTCCATCAGCACCACGTCTACCGGCAGCTGCGCCAGTTGCGTCAGGGCTTCGGCGCCGTCCGGCGCATCGGTGACTTCCGCGCCGGCCGCCTCCAGGATCCGGCGGCTGAGTTCGCGGTTCACCGGGTTGTCGTCGACCACCAGCACGCGGATGCCGTCGATGGACATCACGGGCTCTGCGCCGTCCATCTCGACAGGCAAGTCGGCCGCCGGCGCCGGAAGCTCCACGCGGAAGGTCGCGCCCTTGCCCGGAACGCTTGTAACGGAGACAGCGCCGCCCATGGCCTCCGCGATGCCGCGACTGATGGCCAGGCCCAGGCCCGTGCCCCCGTGCGAGCGGGTCATGGACCCGTCGATCTGGGTGAACCGCTGGAACAGCCGCGCCTGCGCCTCGTCGTCGAGGCCTGGGCCGGTGTCGGCCACCTCGATCACCACCGCGTCCGCCCCGGCCGGAGCGATCCGCAGGGTCACCGATCCCTCGTCCGTGAACTTGATGGCGTTGCCGACCAGGTTGATCAGCATCTGCCGCAGTCGATCGCCATCGACCATCGCGGCGCGGGGCAGGCCAGGCGACGCCTCGAAGCGGGTCGTCAGGCCCTTGGCCTCGGCCTGGATCGAGAACAGCTGCAGCGTCTCCTCGCAGACCTCGGCCAGGCGGGTCGGCCGGGGCCGGATCTCGAACTTGCCGGCCTCCAGCTTCGAGAAGTCGAGGATGTCGTTGACGATCGCCAGCAGGGCGTTGCCGGCGCCGGCGATCCGCCGCACATAGCCCGCCGCCGATTCCGGCAGTTCCATCTCCCGCAGGAGATTGGTGAAGCCCAGCACCGCGGTCAGCGGGGTGCGGATCTCGTGGCTCATGTTGGCCAGGAACTGCGACTTGGCCGCAGCGGCCGCCTCGGCCTCGGCGCGGGCGAGGGCCACGGTTTCTTCCTGCGCGACCTGCAGGCTGACATTGCGGATCACGTCCAGGAAGCCGGTCGGCTCGCCAGTCTGGGGATTCCGCACGAGGCTGGCGTTCGATTCCAGCCAAAGCCAGCCGCCGGTGTGGGCGTCGTAACCTCGCCAGCGAATGCGGGTCGTGCCGCCCTCGGCCAGCATGGCCCGGAAGGCCCGGCGCACATCCTGCTCGTCATCGGGGTGGATGCTGAACGCGAACGACCGGCCCTCCAGATCCTCCGGCCGAACGCCGGCCTGGCGAACGCTGGGGCTGGCGTAGAGCGTCTGCCCGGTCAGGTCCGTCATCGTGATCATGTCCGAGGTGTTCTCGGCGATCAGGCGGTATCGCGCCTCACTGGTGCGCATCGCCTCTTCGGCCGCGCGCCGCTCCGATTGGTCCTCCACCTGGGCCACGTAGTGCTTCGGCGCGCCGTCGGCGTCCCGGGCCAGCGAAACCGCCAGCCTCACCCACACCTGTTCTCCGTCGGCGCGCACGTAGCGCTTGTCCATCCGGTAGCTGTCGATCTCGCCTGCCGAGAGCTGCCGCAGCAGATCGAGGTCGGCGCCGAGGTCGTCGGGATGGGTGATCGCCTGGAAGTTCAGCGCCCGCATCTCCGGTTCGGAATAGCCGGTGATCCTGCAGAACGCCTCGTTCAGCCGCAGGAAGGCGCCGTCCAGCCCAACCAGGGCCATGCCGATCGCCGCGTGGCGGAACGCGGCCTCGAACACTTCGGCCGTCGCTTGGGCCTTGGCCTCCAGGGCGCGGCGGGCGGTGACATCTCGGAAAATGTTGAGGATCTCGACGACCTTGCCGTCGTCGTCGAAGATGATCTTGGGGTTGCCCTCGAACCAGCTCCACTCGCCGTCCGCCTTGAGGAACCGGTGCACGCGCTTGGCGGCCGCATCCAGCGTCCCGCTCAGGAGGGCGGCGTTGTTCGCCGTCAGGCTGGCCAGATCCTCCGGATGGACCAGGTCGACGGGGGCGGCCCCGATCAACTGCTCCGGCTCGTAGCCATACCGCCGCACGGCCGGAGAAACATAGGTGACTATGCCTGCCGCATTGGTGCGGACAATGACATCGCTGGTCTGTTCGGCGATGAAGGCGAAGTCCCCCTCGACGTCCGACGATGAGCGGCTGGTCACGCGTGGTCCCTCTCGCAGCGCCGTGGCGCCTGCGTTCAGGGTAAACGCCATAGGACTTACGAGGGCGTGAACGCGCCAGGCCTCCTGCGCGTCCGTTCGCCGCAGCGCTGATCTACCTGGGCGTCTCGGTGGCCGGCGCCGTCGCGGGCTGGTCGGCGGGCGTGCTGGCGACCGGCGGCGGCGAACCATCCGCAGGCACGGCGCCCGTGACCCCGGCGTCGGGTGTCGTCATGGCCGCGTCCGCGCCGCGGGGCTGGGCGGTGTCCGGCATGGCCGCGCCGACCTCCGACCCCTGAGGCGCAGAGCCGGTGGGTCGATCGCAACCGCTCAGCACGAGCGCAGCGAAGGCCACGATGGCCGGAGTGATGTTCATGGCGCGTCCCTCCGTGGAAGATTCACGGCCATCAACGCATCGGGCCGGGGATCGCTCCCCGGCCCGCCAAACGCGTTATTCGGCTCGGCTACTCGCCGGAGCGGGCGCCCTTCTTGCCGACGGCCTTGTCGGCTTCCGCCTTCGTCGCGGCGGCCTTCTCGGCTTCCGCCTTCTGGGCCTCTTCCGCCCGGGCGCCGGCCAGGATGCCCGGCAGGGCGTAGTTGCCCTCGTGACAGGCGTATTCGTAGATCACGCCCTGCAGGGGCGAGAACTCGTACTCACCGCCCCACGGCTTGTCCCAGGTGTCCGGATCCTCGACCGTGAACTGGTAGTGCAGCCGATGCTGGCCGACGCGGGTGAACTTCTCGGTCACCTTGAGGTTCTTCCACGAGCCCATGAAGTGCTGAGACTGCGGGATGTGCGTCGTCTCGACCACCAGGGTGTCGCCCTCGTACCAGCCGATCGAGTCGCCCATGTAGGGCCTGACGTCGTCCGTCCGGTGCTTGGCGTTGAGCCGGATCTGTCGCAGGTCGTGGTTCATCTCGACCTGGATGCCCACGGCGTCGGCCGTCTGAATGATCTGATAGTTGTTGTTGTAGAAGCCGTTGGGGAACATCGGCGGGCCGGCGTTGCGGCCGAACGACATGATGCACCGCTCACCCAGGGACCGGACCTCAGGCCCGTCGAACGAACCCATTCCACCGCCGAAGCGCGGCGCGGGCGGGGCTCCGGTCTTGCGCGGCGGGACCTGGCCGTTGGGCGTGGTGATCAGCGAGGTGCGGGGCTCGCCATTGACCCGCATCACATGGCTGCCGGGATCCAGCCAGCCGCGGTTGTAGCCGCCCACGTCCCCGCCGGCGGCGGCGAACTCCGGTCGGACATTGGCGCCGGGCGGCGTCTTCGGCGCCTCGGCCGGGGCGTTCGGATCGGTGTCCTGGTTGCCCTCCTCGACTTCCGCGACAGCGTTGGCCTCCATCTCCTTCACCTGTTCCGGGGTGTAGTTGAGCTGGTCTTTGAACGCCGGCCGGCGCGTCAGCGGCGTCAGGGTCGCGTTGCTCCAGGCTCCGCTCAGGTCCGGTTGACCGAAGGCGTTCTTGGTCGGCTTCCACGGCGCAGCGACTTTGGACGACGCCTTGGCTCCCTCCGCCGCAGCGCTCAGCGGAGCGGCGGCGACGCCGGCCAGCAGAAGGGTCCCAAGTGCTGCGATGACGACCTTTTGCATGGCCCGACTCCCCATCTTCTTCGCCGAGCTCCAGGCGCGGCGTTCGTACCGATTTTACGAGGGCGCCGCCGATCCGGCAATGCGCCTCCCCACCGGCGCTTGGCCGACCGGTCCCCGTATCGCGCCCGCATTGCACGCCTGTTTCAATCTAGAAGATTTGGTACGGTGCTCAGGCCGAAGCGGCCGCCCGCGCCTCCAGGAAAGCCCGTTCCCGCTCATTCCCGGCCAGCGCCGCGCCACGCAGGAACTCCGCCCGCGCCTCCTCCAGTCGCCCCAGTTTGAACAGCAGGTCGCCGCGCACGCTGGGCAGCAGGTGATAGCGTTGCAGCGCCGGCTCGTCGCGGATGGCCTCGACAAGCGCCAGCCCGGCCGCCGGGCCCTCCGCGAAGCCCACGGCGACGGCGCGGTTCAGCTCGACCACCGGCGAAGGCTGACGGGCCGCGAGCTGGCCATACAGCGCCGCAATCCGCCCCCAGTCCGTCGCCTCGGGCGTCGCGGCGCGGGCGTGGCAGGCGACGATCGCGGCCTGCAGCGCATAGAAGCCATTCGAGCCGCCCAGCGCCTCCGCCCGGGCCAGCGCCATCAGTCCTCGCCGGACCTGCAGCAGGTCCCAGCGGCTGCGGTCCTGGTCCATGAGCAGGATCGGCCGGCCCTCGGCGTCCTGCCGCGCCGCGGCGCGTGACGCGTTCAGCTCCATCAGCGCCACCAGCCCCAGCGCCTCCGGCTCACGCGGGGCGACGGCGATGAGGATCCGGCCCAGCCGGAGCGCCTCGTGGCAAAGCTGCGGCCGCATCCAGTCGCCGCCGCGGGTGGCGGAGTAGCCCTCGTTGAAGATCAGGTAGACGACCTCCAGCACCGAACTCATCCGCGCCGCCAGGTCCTTGGCCCGGGGCGTCTCGTAGCTCAGGCCCGAGTCCGACAGCGTCCGCTTGGCCCGCGTGATCCGCTGGCCCACCGCCATCTCCGTCTGCAGGAAGGCGCGGGCGATCTCCCCGGTTGTCAGGCCGCAGATCATGCGCAGCGTGAGCGCCGCCCGCGCCTCACGGGAGAGGATCGGGTGGCATGCGGTGAAGATCAGCCGCAGGCGTTCGTCCCCGATATCGTCGTCCAGGCCTGAGTCGAGGTCGGGCATGGCCTGCTCCTCGGCCTCCAGCGTCGCCGCCAGGGCCTGGTGCTTGCGCGTCAGCATGCGGCGGCGGCGCAAGTGGTCGAGGGCCCGGCGTTTGGCGGTCGCCGTCAGCCAGGCCCCCGGCCGCTCGGGCGTGCCCGTGCGCGGCCAGGTCTCGAGGGCGGCCACCAGGGCCTCCTGGACCAGCTCTTCCGCCAGAGGCACGTCGCGCAGCATCCGCGCCAGGCCGGCCAGCAGCCTGGGTTGTTCGATCCGCCAGACGGCCAGGATCGTGCGGTGGACGCCGGCGTCGGTCACCTCGGCCTAGGAGCTGGCACAGGCCTCGTCCTCGACGCCATGCACCGCCATGGGCCGCATCTCGCAGACGCCTTCCCAGCCCGGCATGTGCTTGCGGTGCAGCTCCATGAACGCCTGGGCCGAGGCGATCGCCTCTTCCTTTCCGGGGAACTCGAAGATCGCGAAGCCGCCGATGACCTCCTTGGACTCCACGAACGGCCCGTCCACGACCGAGACCTTGTCGCCCTTCAGCACGATCTCCGCACCCATGGCCAGCGGCAGCAGGCCGCCCTGGTCGATCATCCGGCCGGACTGGATCTCCTCCTTGGCCTGCTTGTCCATGGCCTCCATCAGCGCCTCCGACGGCGGGCCCTGATGGCTGGATCGGACGATGTACATGTAGCGCATGGAGGTCTCCTGTCTGAGAGCGGGGCGCATCCGGCCCCATCTCCCAGTCGACGAACGACGGACGCCCGAACAGACGAGCCGCCCGGAAAAAGTTGAGCGCCATTCGTCCCCGGCGCCAAGGCCGGCCCGTCGTCTCCCCTGTTGCGCAGGAGGCGTCAGTCGTCGTGCGCCACCGCCCGGCGATAGAGGTGCCACGTCGCATGGCCCAGCACGGGCACCGCCACGATCAGGCCCACCAGGGCCGGGATCGAACCCAGCACCAGCGCGCCCGCGACGATCAGGCCCCACAGCGCCATCGTCCCCGGGTTCGCCGCCACGACCTTCAGCGAGGTGCGGATCGCCACGTCCAGGTCCACATGCTTGTCGAGCAGCAGAGGGAACGACACGACGCTGATGGCCAGGGCGGCCACGGCGAAAAAGAAGCCCGCGCCGATCCCGATGACGATCATCGCCTGGCCGCCGCCGGTGGCGAACACCTCGTTGACGAAGTGGGCCATCGTCACGGGCGGGCCGTCCGCGAACGCCAGCAGGCTGATCTGGTAGGCGGTGGCCATCCACAGGGCGAAGAGGCCCACGAGGATCAGTCCCATTCCGACGATGGAGCCGATCGCCGGCGACTGGGCGACGCGGGCGGCGTCCAGCCAGCTCACGGCCTCGCCGCGTTCCCGGCGGCGGCTGATCTCGTAGAGGCCGACGGCGGCCAGCGGCCCGACCAGCGCGAAGCCGGACAGCAGCGGGAACACCATCGGCAACAGCTCGTAGCGCATCGCCAGCGCGGCCAGCACCAGGCCGGCCAGCGGATAGATGATGGCGATGAACACCACGTCGTCGCGCGCCGCGCCGAAGTCGCCGAACCCCTTCTTCAGCGACGCCATGAGGTCCGCCGTTCCGATCTTCCGCACGTGGGGTTCGACCCGCGCCGCCGCCCGCGCGGCGGCGTCCTTCCGGTTCGGGGGCCCCGAGAAGGCTCTAACCAGATGCTTCAGCGCATATTCGAAGGGATTCTCGACGTGATTGCCGACCGCCATTTCACGACCTCCGCCTCTCAGGGGTCGGTGGCTCGCGCAGGGCTCCCGCCGGTCAGCGGGCGTCTGGCGCAGGCCGCCACCCGGAAAACGAGCGGCCAGCCTAGCACGAACGGGTTCGGCCGCTAAGCCTCCGCGGCCTCCAGCAACGCCGCCAGTTTCCCCACGGTGTTCCAGTTGCGCGCGGTGCCTCGCACCTTCAGGCGACGCTCGATCAGGCCGTTGGCCAGCTTCGAGGTTCCCGCCCCGCCCGGGAACCAGATGTAGAGGCACCCCGGACCGGGCTTGATCTCCTCGCCGGCCACGCACGCGCTGTCCAGCAGACTGAGGTCGCCCTGCGGCTCCCCGGTCAGGAACACGGCCATCAGCCGGTTGGGCTCCTCCTTCGCCTGGCGCGGGAAGGGGTTGGCGGCGATCACCGCCTTCAGCTCGGCCAGGTCCCGGACCATCACGTCGGCGGCCAGGCCGAGGTCCTTCTGAATCGCGGCCTCCAGCTTCGCCGCGGCGGCCTCAGCGCTCAGCTTGGTCCCGAACAGCACATTGCCGCTGGCCAGGAGCGTGGATGGCGCCTCGAACCCCGCCTCCCCCGCGATGCGCTTCAGGTCGGCCATCAGCAGCTTGCGGCCGCCGACGTTCACGGCCCGGAGCAGCCCCGCGACCCGCTTCATTTCGAGGCGGCTTCCCACTCCAGGAACTCCGGAGTCTGCAGGAGACGGCTGCAGTACTCGCCCGCCGGCCCGGCGTCGCCGTAGTCGGACAGCCGAACGCCATAGGTCCGGAAACGCGTGGCGACCGGCGTGTAGAAGGCGTCGGCGATCGACCAGTCCCCGGCCAGGAACGGCCCGCCGAACCGAGAGAGCATCTCGTTCCACAGGGCCGCGATCCGGCGGATGTCCTTGTGGGTCGCGGGCGACAGCTCGGTGTCCTTGGGGGGGAGCTCCAGCGCCATGGGGCACTCGCCGCGCAGGGACGCGAAGCCGGAGTGCATCTCGGCCGCCGCCGCCCGCGCCAGGGCCCGGGCGATGGGGTCCTTGGGCCAGAGGCCCGGCGCCTTCTCGGCCACGTACTCGCTGATCGCCAGGCTGTCGCAGATCACCACGCCGTCGGTCTTCAGCGCCGGCACCAGGCCCGAGGGCGAGTGGATGCGGATCGCCGCCTCGCTCATGTTGTTTTCCTGCCGAAGCTCGACCAGCGTCTCGGTGAAGGGCAGCCCGGAACGCTTGAGCACAAGCCAGGGTCGCAGCGACCAGGTCGACCATTTCTTGGTTCCGATCACCAGCTCCATCATGCGCGCTCCATACTGCTGATTTGAAACACTTCAACTATTGCGGCGACCCGCCGGGCGCCATCTAGTTTGGCGCAATCACAAAAGAAACTCAGGACAGCGCCCCATGACCGAAGCCGTTTCCCCCGGCGGCCCCGTCGCCCCGCCCCACGCCGACGGTGGGCTGCAGACGGCGCCGTTCACCAAGGCCTACGCGCGCTACGTCATGTGGCTGCTGCTGGGCATCTACGTCATCAACTTCCTCGACCGCCAGGTGATCAACATCCTGGCGGAGCCGATCAAGCAGGACCTGGGCCTGGCCGACTGGCAGCTCGGCCTGATGAGCGGCCTGGCCTTCGCGGTCTTCTACACCTTCCTGGGGATTCCGATCGCGCGCCTCGCGGAGCGCAAGAACCGGGCGTTCATCATCGGCTCGGCCACCGCGGTGTGGAGCGGCTTCACAGCGCTCTGCGCCACGGCCGGCAACTTCTGGCAGCTCATCGCCTATCGAATCGGCGTGGGCGTCGGCGAGGCGGGCTGCACGCCGCCGGCCCATTCGCTGATCGTCGACTACACGCCCAAGGAGAAGCGCGCCTCGGCGCTCGCCTTCTACTCGATGGGCACCCCCATCGGCAGCCTGCTGGGCCTGATCATGGGCGGGCTGGTGGCCGACGCCTACGGCTGGCGCGCGGCCTTCCTGGTGGCCGGCGTCCCCGGACTGTTCTTCGCAGCCCTGGCCTTCTTCACCCTCAAGGAGCCGCGGCGCCTGATCTCGGAACAGGCCCGCAAGATGGCCGGCGCTTCGGCCACCTTCGGGGAGACGATGTCCTATCTCCTGAAGCGCCGGACGTTCTGGTTCATCGCCTTCGCGGCCGCGGTCAAGGCGTTCATCGGCTACGGCCACGCGCCCTTCACCGCCTCCTTCTTCCTGCGCAACCACGGGCCGGAGGTGCAGAGCCTCGCCTCCTCCATCGGCCTCACGCTTGGCTACGACCTGAAGTCGGTGGGCTTCCTCGGCCTGGTGCTGGGCATCATGAGCGGCGTGGCCGGCGCCATCGGCTCGATCACCGGCGGCTGGATCGCGGACAAGTACGGCGCCAAGGACCTGCGCGCCTACATGATCGCGCCCGCCATCGCGAGCCTGATCACCATTCCGGTGTACATCGCCGCCGTCTCGGTGGATTCGGCCCTGCTCGCCCTGCTGATCCTGCCGGCGAACTACTTCCTGGGCACGCTTTGGTACGGCCCCGTCTATGGCACCGGGCAGTCGGTGGTGCCGCCGCACATGCGCGCCACGGCCGCCGCCATCCTGCTCTTCATCATCAACCTGATCGGCCTGGGCCTGGGTCCGTTGGCCGTGGGCCTGCTCTCCGACTACTTCAACAAGGGCCTGGGCATGGGCCCCGCCGAGGGCATCCGCTGGGCGCTCATCGTCTCGGCCCTCTTCGGCGTCGTCGCCTTCGTCTGCTTCTGGCTGGCCCGCCGCACGATCCGCGAGGACACGGTCAGCTAGGGCGTCGCGACCTTGGGAGCCGGGGCCTCGGGCCTCGGCTCCTTCTCCTGCACGCGGGCGCCGGCCAGGATGTTGGGCAGGCTGTAGTTGCCCTCGTGGCAGGCGTATTCGTAGATCGGTCCCTTCGCCGGCCGGAACGGCATCTCGGCGCGCCAGGCCTTGGTGAAGTGTTCGGGATCCTCCACCGTGAACTCGTACAGGATCACGTCCTTGCCCTTGCGGGTGAACCGCTCGGTCAGCTTGCCGCGCGGCGACCAGGCGAAGCCGCCGGTCAGGGAGCCGATGTAGGTGCGTGGATCGAAATTGGTGGTCTCGACCACCAGGGTCTCGCCTTCCCACCATCCGACGGAATCGCCCATCCACAGATGCACCGACGCCGGCGGGTGACTGCGGTCGCCAAGCCGGATGATCCGCACGTCGTGGTTCATCTCGACCTGGATCGCCACGTGGTCCTTGGTCTGGACGATCTGGTAGTGGCCGTTGAAGCCGCCGTTCATCATCGGCGGCCCCTCTGTCGAGCCGATGGAGACCAGGCACCGTTCCTCGGGCGGCCGGACCTCGGCGGCGTCGTACCGGTCGCCCCGCGATGCGACTCGCGCCGCCTTCTTGCCCGCGTCGGTGAACGGCAGGCGGCCGTCCGCCGGATCGACGATCCAGGACGAGCGCATCTGGCCGTCGATACGGGCGAGGTTGAGGTCCATCTCGAGGGTATCCGCCTGGGGCGCGTCCTTCACCACCGGCGGGGCGGGCAGGGTCGGATCGACCTCGGTCGAGATCAGGTCCCCCGCCATCTTCTTGAAGCCCGCCAGCATCATCGCCGCCTCAGCCTCGGTGGCGATCAGGCCCTTGAAGATCGGCGGCCGCTGCAGCCAGGTCAGCGAGGTGTTGGTCCAGACGCCCTGGAGGTCCGGCTGGCCGAACCTGGTGCGGGGCGCCTTGTAGTCGTCCGCCGATGCGGCGCTGGCGACAAGGCAGGCCATGAGGGCCAGGCTCGCGATGCGATGCATGATCTTGTTCCGATCCATCCGACTACGAGGTTGCGAGGCGAGCGCGGCGCGGCAGGCGGGTGCGGATCCACCAGAAGGCCATCAGGACCAGCGGCGCGACGCCCAGCACCGTGGGGATGAAGCTCTCGCGGATGGCCACCGGCAGGTTGTCCGCCTGGCCGAAGAAGAACGAGCCGGTGGCGACGAACAGGGCCGCGCCCATGCGCCAGAGGTGCCGCACGACCCGGTCGGTCCCGACGATCCCGCCCCGCCGGATCATCCGCAGGTCGAACGTCGCGGCCAGGCCACAGATCAGGGCGAAGATGTAGACCGTCGCGAAGCTGTCCATCTGGCCGGTCGCCGCGCCGTACGGGACCAGCGCCAGGCCCATGGCGGCGATGCCCAGCGGCACGGCCACGATCGCGCGCTCGAACCGCCCCGTGGCGCCCGCCGGACGGCGCACGGTCGCCCAGGCCGTGGCCACCAGGTAGAGGGTGAACACCGCCGCGGTGGTGTTGGTCCACCTCGCCTCCGGCAGCATGGGCGCGACGATGGCCGCGATCCCGGCCATGAACAGCATGGCGACGAAGAAGACTGTCCCCGACACCCGGTGCAGCCGCCCGCCCTTGCGGGCGAACATGGCCACGCCGCCCGCCATCATGCCCATGGTTCCACCGCCGATGTGCAGGACCAGGGCAGCGGCCGCCAGGGCGTGGAGGATCCAGGGAGCCTCGGGACCGAATTGCAGGATCATGGCGCGATCTCCTTCAGAGTTTCGCGAGGACGGGGGCGAACAGGCCGAACCAGGAGCCGGCGATGCCGACGCCCATCAGCAGGGTCACAAGGATGAGGAGGCCAGCCATCGCCAGCCGGGCGGAGGGTCCGCCCTTCGCCTGGGCGAGGAAGTAGAGTTCCAGGATCGCCAGCGGCACGAGGTAGGCGCCGAAGTTCCAGGCCACGAAGAAGGCGCCCATGCTGGGCAGCAGATCGCCCGCCACACTGCGCGCCAGGCCATAGACCACGAAGCCCAGCCGCAGGAACCAGACGCCATTGGCCACAATGAACGTCCGCATCGCCCAGCGGCGATGGTTCGCCACGTCCCGCCTGACCGCGGCCCGCCAGGCCAGGATCGCGAAGCCCACGATCAGGGCCGCATCCAGGCTGATCCCGATGCCCGGGACGAGTTCGGCCGTGCCGCGCGCCCAGGTCATGTAGAAGCCCACGAGGGCCGCCGCGATGGCGGTGGTCATGAACGCCCGACCGACCCAGCGGTGGATCGCCGGCGCCCTCGCCCGGATCTGTGGGACCAGCTGGACCGTCCCCCCGAAGGTGATCACCGCGGCCATCAGCACATGCGCGCCGAAGGCCAGGTTGCCCACCGTGTCGCCGGGCACATAGCCCTTGATCAGGTGGGTGTTCTTGGCCCAGACGGCGAAGTTCCCGCTGAGCGTCGAGGGGACGTAGAACGCCAGGATGTAGGTCAGGAACAGCGCCTGGCCGATGACGGCGACGGCGAACCAGAAGCCGGCGGCGCCCTTCAGGATCGCGGCGGCGGACCTTGTGTTGACGGCAGGCGTCAAGGCAGCAGTGCTCACGCAGCACCTCCTGTTGGGCCGATTACGGGTGGGTTGGGATCAGGTCAGATCGGGTCGCGCGATCGTCGGAGCCGGACGACCGCCGCCAGCAGCAGTCCCGCCACCGCGAGGCCGCCCCAGATGTGCGGGCTGGAGAAGGTGTGGATCGGGTCGATGTCGGAGAAGCTCTCGATCTCCGTCTTGCCCTCGCCCCGTACGCTGAACGCCTCCCCGAAGCCGCCCAGCAGGCGCTCGACCACGAAGCGGATCACATGGGTCGAGTTGAACGCTAGCCGCTCGAACAGCGCCAGGGCCAGCGGCGGCCCCAGGGCCCAGAGGAAGGTCATCCGCTTGGCCCAGCCCGAGATCAGCAGCAGCCAGGCGTAGACCGGCGCGAGCCACAGGGCATTGACCACCAGCCCATACGGCAGAACCGTCCACATCAGGCGCAGGTCCACCCGCGTCCAGAGGCGCCCGGGGTCGATCCCGTTGAGCAGCACCACGATGGTGCTGAACACCAGCATGACGAACTGGGCGCCCAGGATCACCGCCAGCAACACCGCCGGCAGCACGACCAGCGGCACCGCCATCTTCGCCAGGACGGTGGTCAGGTCGGACACCGGCAGCGACTTCCAGAACTGTATGCTGCGGTCCCGCCGCTCGCCGTTCAGAGCGCTGAGACAATAGAAGATCGAGACCAGAAACCCGATCATCATCACCGCGAAGGCCGTGAAGACGTAGGGCATCATCAAGCTGTCGTTCTTGGGCACGGCTCCGGCCACCGATCGCGCCAGCCACAGCGTGCTGACCAGGAAGCCCAGCAGGCCTACCGCCCCGGCGGCGGCCGGCGCGAGATAGATCGCCGAGTGCTCCCAGAGCTCCCTGCGCACCGACCAGTAGAACGGCCGGACCTTGCGTTCCGCGCTCATGCCGCCTGCTCCCGCCCGGGGAAGGTCGCGGCCATCTTGGCCACGAACACGTCGGCCAGGCCCGGCGTCCGCACCTCGCCCAGGCCAGCTAGCCGGGCGCGGTCGATCCCGTCGAAGACCAGGATGCTGCGGCCGAACACCTGCCGCTCGTGGATCGGTCCCAGGCTGCGCGCCGTCGCCGCCTGTTCCGGCGTCGCCAGCAGCTCGGCGAACCGGGCCTCGTAGGTTTCCATGCTGACGTCCAGCACGATGCGGCCCTGATCCAGGAACACCACGTCGGTCAGGATATGCTCGATCTCGTCGACCTGGTGGGTCGACACCACGATCGTGCGGCTGTGGTCGAAATAGTCGTTCAGCAGGCTGTCGTAGAACTGCTTGCGGTAGAGGATGTCGAGGCCCAGCGTCGGCTCGTCCAGCACCAGCAGACGGGCGTCCACCGCCATCACCAGCGCCAGGTGCAGTTGGGCGGTCATCCCCTTCGACAGCTCGCGCACCTTGCTCGTGCGCTTGATGTTGGTCCTGGCGAGAAAGCCCTCCGCCTTGGCCCGGTCGAACCGGGGATGGACGCCGTCCATGTAGTCCAGCGCCTGCCAGACCCGCATCCAGCGCGGCATCACCGCCACGTCGGCGATGAAGCAGACGTCGGACATCAGCGCCTCGCGCGCCGTCCAGGGATTGCGGCCCAGAACCGTCAACTCCCCCTCGTGGGGGATCAGGCCCAGGATCGCCTGCAGGGCGGTGCTCTTCCCCGCGCCATTCGGTCCGATCAGGCCCAGGATCCGGCCCTCCTCGACCTTGAGGTCGATCCCCTCGAGCGCGACGGTCTTGCCGTAGCTCTTGCGCAAGCCTCGGGCGTCTATGCAGGCCATGCGCTCAGTCCTTCCCAGGTCGCGGCGACTTGGCGCGCTCGCCTAACAGATCGTCGGCCAGTCCCAGCCGCTGGATCGTGGCGTGGATCTCGGGCCACTGCTCGCTCAGGAACTTCTCCCGCTCGGCCTGCAGCAGCCGGTCCCGGGCGCCCGTCTTCACGAACATCCCCAGGCCCCGCCGCTTCTCGATCAGGTCCTCGTCGGTGAGCTGCTGATAGGCCTTGAGCACCGTCAGCGGGTTCACCCGGCTCTCGGTCGCCACCGCGCGAACAGACGGCGCCGGGTCGCCCTCCTTGAGCAAACCGTCGAGGATCATCGCGACCACGCGGTCGCGGATCTGGCGGTAGATCGGCTGACTGTCGTTCCACTCTGGATCCATCGTCCGTTCCGGATAGCCGCCGCGGACCGCGGTGGCGACCGTCGACGCTCTTTCGAGCCTCTCCGATCTAGTGTTATACCTAACTACAACACCAAACGGTTGGCAAGTGTTTTTGGCGGAAACGGCCCGGTCGGGCGCCCCACCATGGTCAAGCTGCGCCCGAAAACGGCCCCTTTCCGACCTGAAGGAATGTTCCGTTCAAAGCTTAACGACGGTCGGGGGGACCAACCGAAACGGAGAGAATTGAATGATCCACCCTACGTCGAAGGTGATGATTGCGGGGGCGGCGTTATTGGGGGTGGTGAGCCTCGGAGGCTGCGCCACCAAGAACTTTGTAAGGGAAGAAGTCGCCGTCGTGGGCGCGAAGACCGATGCGGTCTCCAGCCGAGTCGATACGGCCGAGACCCGCATCGTGGCCGTGGAAGGCACCGCCAAGGATGCGCTCGACCGCGCGACCGCGGCCGGCAAGCTCGCCGAGGGCAAGTTCCTCTATTCCGAGGTCCTGTCCGACGACAGCATGAAGTTCGGCGCGGGCAAGGCGGCCCTCTCGCCCGAGACCCAGGCCCGGCTGGACGCCCTCGCTGAGAAGCTCAAGGCCGACAATCGGAACGTCTATGTCGAGGTCCAGGGGCACACCGACGCCACGGGTCCGAAGGACTTCAACTACAAGCTGGGCGAAGAGCGCGCGGAAGCCGTTCGTCGCTACCTCAATCAGCACGGCGTGCCGCTGAATCGCATCAGCACCATCTCGTATGGTCCGGATGCGCCGGCCGCGCCGAACAGCGACCGGGCGGGCCGCCAGGCCAACCGCCGGGTCGTGCTGATCGTCCTCAGCTAGCCGGAGCTCAAGGTCCCCGTGACGCAGGCCCGCCGCCAATCGGCGAAGCGGAATCGCCTGCTCACGGCGGCCGCGAGCGTGGCCTGCCACGCGGCGATCCTGCTGGCGCTTGTCGGAGCCCAGCCGGATCCGCCGCTGGTGGTCGATGCGCCGCCCATCCAGGTTCAGCTCGTGGAACGGCTCCCGCAGCCGCCGGCCCCGCCCGCGCCGAAGCCGCCGACGCCTGAACCGCCGGCTCCGACGCCGCCCAAGCCCAAGGCCGCTCCCGCCAAGACGCCATCCCCGCCCCGCCGCGCCATCGCGCGCCCCGCCCCGGCTCCGCCCGACGTGACGCCCCTGCTGGCGGAGGCCGGACCGGTCGCCAATCCCGACGCCGAAGTCAGCGACGCCGAACTCGCCTCGGCGGCCACGGCCGATTCGGGCGGCGGCGGAGGCGGCCGCGCCTGCAACATGCTGCAATGGCTGCAGGGCAAGCTGCGCCAGGATCGCCGCGTCCAGCAGGCCATGGCCGAAGCCCATCGCGGCCGGGCGATCCGCGTCTGGAACGGCGACTGGGTCCGTCATCCCGGCCAGGAGGGTAACGGCCTCGCCGCCGTGCGCGAGGCGATCATGTGGGAGGTCGCCTTCGCCCCCGAGGCCTGCCGCGCCGAGCGGGTGCGCGGCCTGGTCTCGCTGTCGCTCCATGACGGGCCGGGCTCGGCGCGCGTGGTGATGGGCTCGGGCGACTGGCGCTGGTCGGACGTGGTGTCGCGCTCCCGGCGCTGAACAAGGGGCGCCCCAGCGTCAGGCCCCCTACCGCTCGCTCAAACGGCGCCCTAACGTCTCGCCAACAATCGGACAGGCCTCCCGCGCGTTCGCGCCGGGAGGGACTGAGGGGAGCGCCGCCAGACCATGCCGCCAGCCACCACGCCCGCGGGCGGATCCCCCAACTTCTCGCCGGCCTATAAGAACACCGTCCTTTGGCTGCTGGTCGTCGCCTACACCTTCAACTTCATCGACCGGACGATCATCTCGACGATCGGCCAGGCGATCAAAGTCGACCTTCAGCTCTCGGACCAGCAGCTCGGCTGGCTGGGCGGCCTGTCGTTCGCCCTTCTCTACACCACTCTCGGCATCCCGATCGCGCGGCTGGCCGAGCGCAAGAGCCGGGTCAACATCATCGCCATCGCCATCGTGGTCTGGTCGGGCTTCACCGCGCTCTGCGGCACCGCCACCACCTTCGTGCAGCTCCTGCTCTACCGGGTAGGCGTGGGTGTCGGCGAGGCGGGGCTGTCGCCGCCGGCCCACAGCCTGATCAGCGACTACTTCGAGCCCAAGAAGCGGGCCTCGGCCCTGTCGATCTACGCCTTCGGCATCCCGCTCGGCACCATGTTCGGCGCCATCGCCGGCGGCTGGATCGCCCAGAACGTCTCGTGGCAGGCGGCCTTCATGCTGGTGGGCCTGCCGGGGATCCTGGTGGCCATCGCCCTCAAGCTCATCGTCAAGGAGCCACCCCGCGGCTGGAGCGACCGGCAAGCGGCCCTCGCGGCGGAACCCCCTGCGGCGCTGGGTCAGGAAGCGTCGGAAGCCGGCGCGCCCTCGGAGGGGCCGGCTCGAGCGGCCGACCCGCCGCCCTCCATCCTGGCCGTGGCCAGGCGCCTGTTCGGCTCGTGGGGCATGTTCCACATGATCGCCGGCATCACCATGGCCAGCTTCGCCGGCTACGGCACCGGCCAGTATGTCCCGCCCTACTTCATCCGCCAGTTCGGCCTCGACCTGGCCACGGTCGGCCTGCTGGTGGGCCTGGTCGCCGGCGTCGCCAACGGGGCCGGGACGCTGCTGGGCGGCTTCCTCACCGACTGGGCCAGCAAGCGCAACACCCGCTGGTACGCCCTGGTGCCCGGCATAGGCCTGCTGGTCGCCACGCCGCTCTACCTCTTCGCCTTCTCCCGTGACGTCTGGCAGATGGCCGTACCGTTCTGGCTGCTGGGCGGCCTGCTGCACTACACCTACCTCGGCCCCACGTTCGGCGTGGTGCAGAACGCCATGGACGTGCGCATGCGCGCCACCGCCGTGGCCCTGCTGTTCTTCGTGCTGAACCTGATCGCCCTGGGCTTCGGTCCCCCCTTCTGCGGCTGGTGCATCGACCAGTTCGCCCGCGCGGCGTTCACGGCCAAGGGCATGGCGGGCGATTTCCTCTCGGTCTGCAAGGGCGGCGTGGCGCCCGCCGGCGCGTCGGCGGAGCTGGCGGCCGCCTGCCCGGCCGCCATGGCCGAGGGCACCCGCATGGGCCTGCTCTCCAACCTGCTGATCTACGCCTGGGCGGGCGTCCACTACCTGCTGGCGGCGATCACCCTGCCCAAGGACATCGCCAAGGCCCGCGCCGCGGCCGACGCCGGCGACGCAGCCGCCGCGGCGCAGGCCGCGCGCTAGGTCTGACGGCGGAACCCCGGCGCCGTGTCGCGGGTTGATGCCGCGAACGGCGCCGCTCGGGCGGGCGCTGAGCGCTTGCGCGCCTGGGCTACGCGTGAAACTAGCAAAAATCGGGCCAAGCTGCACTTTGCGGTTGCAACCTTTCCAGAGTATGGCGACTTATAGGCAATGTCGGGGGCCGCACTGTCGTTGGGGCTGACATGTCAAAGTATGCTGTGCTCGCTTTCGCTTCCGCCGCGGTCGTTCTCGCGGCGCCATCCGCCCAGGCGGCCACCGTGCTTACGGTGGGACCTTCGAGCCTTTGCAGCGCGTCCGGCTGCTTCGGCGACAACAACCGATCCTTCACCCAAACCTTCTCGGGCGCCGGCGGCGCAGTCGATGTCTCCGCGCTGAAGCTCTTCCGCGGCATCGTCGGCGACATGCAGGGCTATGCGGTCCGGGTCAGCTTCACGCTGGCGGACGGCACCGAGGTCGGCAATTGGGGCTCCTACACCCTGGCGGCCCTGGGCGGCGACTTCGTCACCGTCGGCGGCAAGGCCTTCACCTGGAACGCCAGCGATGGCGACCTGATCCTGAAGCTGGACCTGATCGCGCCCACGAAAGGCGGCGGCGGGGGCGGCGGATTCGCTGGCGGCGGCGGGAGCTTCTTCAGCGCGTCCGCGGCGACCCAAGGCTCGCCGCTCATCAACCGTGCGGGTCCCATCATTCCGCCGGACCTTGATGCTGTCGCCGCGGTCCCGGCCCCTGAGCCCTCGACCTGGGCGCTGATGATCACCGGCTTCGGCTTCGCAGGCGCTTCCCTGCGCCGGCGAAAACTCGCCCGATAGGTGTGGTTAATTATCCCCTAACGGGAGAATCCGGCTCGCCTGCCGAGGGCGAGCGCTTGTAGCTCCACCCTGAGGTGAGTCATGTTCCCGACGGTTCAACCGCGGGGCATGTGATGCGTAACCTCCTGACGCTGTCGGCATTGGCCGCGACGATCGTGCTCGCGGCGTCGCGCGCCTCGGCGGCGACGGTGCTGGACGTCAACTGGAACGAGGGTTGCGGCAAGACCACCTGCTTCAACGACACGGGCGTCTTCACCCAGACGTGGAGCGCCAAGGACGCCTCGGGCCCGCTGAGCATCAGCCAAATCCTGCTGGATCGCGGCATCCTCGGCAGCCTGGACGGCGCGACCTTCCGGGTCAGCTTCACGCTGGGCGGCGAGGAAGTGGGCTCCTGGGGCAGCTTCACCATGGCCGGCATCGCCGGCGACGAGCTGAGCTTCACGGGGGAAGGCTTCACCTGGAACCCCGAGGACGGCGACCTGATGCTGGTCCTGGAGATCGTGAAGCCGAAGACCGGCGCGGGCGGCGGCTTTTTCCTGTCGAACCTCGCAGAGCCCGGCCCGCCGGGCCCCGATCAGGGCGACGACGGCTTCGAGATGGACGGCATCTCGGGCGAGGCCGCCTCGCCCGCGCCGGAGCCGGCCGCCTGGGCGCTCATGATCGCAGGCTTCGGCCTGACAGGCGCGACCCTGCGCCAGCGTCGCACGCGCGTTGTGGCCCAACTGCAACCCACCCGATAAATATTCGCCTCAGCGGCGTGTTGCTGGGTTGACATGACTCGTTGCTGAAATGGTCATCTCTCCGTCATGAACCCCCGGCGCGGGTCGGGGGTGGGGAGATATTTCCATGCGAAATCAACTTGCGCAGGCCGCTTCGTGGGCGGTCCTGCTAGCCGTGGGCGCCGGGGTGGGCGCAGCCTCCGCACAGGTCGTGGACGAGGTGGTCGTCACCGGCTCCCGGATCCGCACCAGTCCTCTCGACCAGGCTCAGCCGGTCGTGCAGATCGACGAAGCCCTGATCGCCAAGCAAGGCCTCACCTCGACGGTCGACGTCCTGCAGCGCATCCCGTCCGCAGGCGGCGGCCTGAATGCGAAGTTCAACAATTCCGGCAACTTCGGCAACCCGCCTGACGGCGGCGGCGTCGGCGCGGGCTCGGCGGAGATCGACCTGCGCTACCTCTCCAGCCGCCGGGTTCTGGTGCTTGTCGATGGCCTGCGCTGGGTGCCTGGGGCCGCGGCCTCGGGCGTCCCGGGCTCGGTCGACCTGAACACTATCCCCAGCGCCATGATCAGCCGGATGGAGGTGCTGCAGGAAGGCGCCTCGCCGATCTACGGCTCCGACGCGATCGCCGGCGTCGTCAACATCATCACCAAGGACCGCCAGGAGGGCTTCACGGCCAACGCCCAGATCGGCCAGACAAACCACAGCGACGGCTTCGCCCAGGACTACAATGTCACCTGGGGCGTCGGCTCGGGGAGCACCCACATCGTCGTGGGCGGGGGCTACTTCAAGCAGGATCCGGTGTTCGCCTCCGACCGGAAGATCAGCCGCTTCCCGCAGCCCTTCGCCACGTCGTGCCTGGCCGGCGGCTGCAGCTCCGGCACACCGCTGGGCCGCTTCATCGTGTCCGACCCGAACACCGGCAGCGACCTGGACATGACCCTGAAGCAGGCCCTGGCCGTCGGCCAGCGCCCGACCTACATCCCCGGCGACCCCACAGGCGCCGCCTCCAGCTTCAAGGGCTTCACCACCGCCGACCGGTTCAACTTCCAGCCCTTCAACTACATCTCGACCCCGCTGGAACGGATCAGCATGTTCGGCTCGGTCCATCAGGACATCACCGAGAAGGTCAGCCTGCGCGTCCGCGCCAGCTACGTGCAGCGCAAGTCGGCCAACCAAGCGGCGCCCCTGCCGCTGTTCGTCGGCCCCGACGCCGGCAACGGCAATCTGCTGGACACGGTCTCCGTCGACGCCACCAACCCGTTCAACCCGTTCGGCTTCACGCTGCAATCCGGCACCTACGCCTTCATCGGCCGCCGCCTGATCGAAGGGGGCCCCCGCCACTATGAGCAGGAGGTGGACACCTGGAACGTCACGGCCACCCTCGCCGGCGCCTTCACCGTCGCCGACAAGAACTGGAACTGGGACGTCAACGCCGTCTATTCGCGCAACCACGCCGAACAGACCTTCACCGGGAACGTCAACGCCCAGCGCGTCCAGCAGGCGCTCGGCCCGGCCGCCCAGTGCACCGGCGCCTGCACCCCGCTGAACATCTTCGGCGGCGCCGGCACGATCACCCCGGCCATGCTGCAGTTCATCGGCTTCACTCAGCAGGACACGTCGCAGCAGGAGCTGACCGACTTTTCGGCCAACCTGACCGGCGAGCTCTTCGACCTGCCGGCCGGCCCCCTGGCCTTCGCCGTGGGGCTGGAGCGCCGCCGTAACGAGGGCTACTTCCAGCCTGACGCCATCGTGGCGGCGGGCTTGTCCTCCGACATCCCGGCCCAGCCGGCGAGCGGCAAGATCACGGTGAAAGAAGCCTACGGCGAGCTGCGGATCCCGATCCTGGCCGACGTGCCGTTCTTCAACCGCCTGGACGCCTCGCTCGCGGCCCGCTTCTTCGACTATTCCACCTCGGGCTCTGACGAGACCTTCAAGGCCGGCCTCTCCTGGCGCCCTGTCGAGGAGCTGCTGTTCCGCGGGTCCTGGGGCGAAGGCTTCCGGGCGCCGTCGATCGGCGAATTGTTCGGCTCGGCCTCGCGTTTCGACCAGGAGGTCGTCGATCCCTGCTCGGGCTTCAGCGCGGCCACGCCGGCCAACGTTCGGGCCAACTGCATCGCTCGCGGCGTCCCCGCCAACGGCAGCTACACTCAGCTGAACCCGCAGGTGTCGGTGATCACCAGCGGCAACACCAGCCTCAAGCCCGAGACCAGCGAAAGCTGGAACTTCAGCGGGGTGTGGGAACCCAAGCTGCTGCGCGACACGGGCTGGTCGCGGTCCGTCTCGCTGGAGGTCGCCTATAGCAACATCAAGCTGGACCAGGCGATCCAGGCCCAGAACGGTCAGAGCCTGCTCGACCGCTGCGCCCAGACCGCCGACGCGCTCGCCTGCGCCACGATCACCCGCACCGCCTCGGGCCAGATCGCCGCGATCACCAACCCGCTGATCAACATCGGCGGCATCAAGACCCGGGCCCTGGACATCAACTTGGTGTGGACCTCGCCGGAGTGGTCGTTCGGCCAGTTCGGCGCGCGCTGGTACACCACGCGCCTGCTGGAATTCAGCGAGTTCGTGCCGACCTCGGGCGGTCTCGCCAAGATCGAGCGGGAAGGCACCGAGCGCGGGAGTCCCGACCAGGCCTATCCGAAGACCAAGTCAAACCTGATGCTCGACTGGGACCAAGGCGACTTCGGCGCCACGCTCTCGGGCCGCTACATCTCCTCGGTCCAGGAGGCCGGCGATCCCAACAAGCTGGAAAGCCGCACCTACGTCGACGCCCAGTTCCGCTGGACGCCCAGCTTCCTGGACGAGGGCCTGGCCGTCGCCATCGGGGTCAACAACCTGTTCGACAAGGACCCTCCGGGCTGTGTCACCTGCGGCCTGAACAACTACGACCCGAACGCCTACGACGCGCCGGGCCGCTTCATGTACCTGCGGCTGTCGTACCGCCACTAGGGCTGGGTTGACATGGCCGGGGCGTCGTCAGACACCCCGGCCATGATCCCTCGTTACGCCCGCAAGGAAGCCGCTGCGATCTGGGCCCCCCAGACGCGCTTCAAGATCATGTTCGAGATCGAGGCCCACGCCGCCGACGCCATGGCGGACCTGGGCGTGATCCCCAAGGAGGCCGCCCGGGTCATCTGGGAGAAGGGCCGCGACGCGATCTGGGACGCGGACCGCATCGACGACATCGAGCGCGAGGTGAAGCACGACGTCATCGCCTTCCTCACCCATGTGACCGAGATCGTGGGTCCCGAAGCCCGCTTTCTGCACCAGGGCATGACGTCCTCCGACGTCAATGACACCACGCTGGCCGTCCAGCTGGTCCGCGCAACCGACCTCTTGATCGAGGACACGGACATGGTGCTGGCCGCGCTGAAGAAGCGCGCCTACGAGCACCGGATGACGCCCACCGTGGGCCGCAGCCACGGCATCCACGCCGAGCCCACCACCTTCGGCCTGAAGCTGGCCGGCCACTACGCCGAGTTCCAGCGCGCCAAGGAGCGGCTGGCCATGGCCAAGTTCGAGATCGCCA
>Ga0255338_1001811_pt1 | contig 36774 bp, 37 predicted proteins | sample MeOH1_35cm_T4_19_FD_203715 | JGI IMG/M metagenome (GOLD analysis project Ga0255338, IMG submission 203715) | Sandy soil microbial communities from University of British Columbia, Vancouver, Canada - MeOH1_35cm_T4_195 | ecosystem: Engineered > Artificial ecosystem > Sand microcosm > Unclassified ...
GCCTTGGCGCGCAAGTTTTCATCGCTGAGATAGTCTATGGCCGTCATGGCCAAGGCCTTCGCGCCGTCGATGCAGGCCTTGTCACCGAGATCGGAGCGGGCCCAACGCGCGAATTCCGGATTGTGGATGACGACGTTGGGTGGCGCGCAGGAGATCATCGGATGGATCGACGGCACGCGATGGCTGACATTGCCCATGTCCGTGCTGCCCGCGGTGCCGGAGGGCAGCTTTTCGATCGGGAAGAAGTCGCGTCCCAGCGCGCGCATATTGCCTTCATAGCTGCGGGCAAGCGGCATGTTGGTCTTGAGATCGAGATAATCCGCCTGCGCCCATTTGATTTCGGCGGTGCAGCCGGTGGCGAGCGCGCCTGCCTCGAAGCAGACCTGCACGCGCTTCTTCAGCAGGGCGAGTTCCTCGGCATTGGCCGCGCGGACATAGAAGAAACCTTCCGTCTCGTCCGGCACGATATTGGGCGCCACGCCGCCCTTCGTGATGATGCCGTGAATGCGCTCGGTGTGCTTGATGTGCTGGCGAAGCTGGGCGATCGCCTGATAGGCGGTGACGAGCGCGTCGAGCGCATTGAGCCCCGCATGCGGCATGGCCGAAGCGTGAGCCGCAAGGCCGCGATAGGTGACGGCTACTTCCGAGATGGCGATGCAGGGCATGGTAATGAGGTCGATGCCCGCGGGATGCACCATCATGGCGGCGTCAATGCCGTCGAATGCTCCTTGCTGCGCCATAAGCTCCTTGCCGCCGCCGCGCTCCTCGGCAGGCGTGCCGAGATAGCGGATCTGGCCGGGGAGCCCGTGGCCGAGCTGCGCCAGGGCGAGCGCCGCGCCGAGGCCCGTCGTCGCGATGATGTTATGGCCGCAGGAATGGCCGATGCCGGGTAGCGCGTCATATTCCGACAGGATTGCCACTTCCGGTGCGCCCTTGGGGCCGAAGCTGGTCGCATAGGCGGTGGGCAGGCCGAAGGCGCTGCGCGTGACCGGCAGGCTGGCGCGTTCAAGGTGCCCCGCCAGCAGCGACGACGCCTCGACCTCGTGAAAGGCGAGTTCAGGGTTCGCGTGGATTGTGTGGCTCACCTCGATGAGCGTCGGCGCCATGGCGTCGATCGCATCGCAGACCTGGCGTTTCAGTGCTGATGCAGTCATGAGATCCTCCGCGTTTTGGAAATCCTAGCCCCTTCATCACCCGAATGTCACCGATACAATCCGCCAGCCGGGCTTTCGCCCCGACGAAAATGCTATGCTGCCCGAAGTAGCCTGGAGGTTGGCCCATGCAGTATTTCGAGTCCGATGGATTGAAGCTCGCCTATCGCGTCGAAGGGGTGGGCGCGCCCATTCTTCTGGTGCATGGCTTTGCCTCGACGCATCAGGTGAACTGGATCGCGACGAGCTGGACGCGGACGCTGGTCGAGGCGGGCAGGCGCATCATCATGGCCGATGGACGCGGACATGGCGCGAGCGACAAGCCGCATGACGTCGAGGACTATGCGCTGGAGGCGATGGCTGGCGATGTCGTCGCGCTCCTCGATCATCTGGGCGAACCGGGTGTCGACCTGATGGGATATTCCATGGGTGGCATGGTTTCGCTGGTCGCGGCGGCGATGTATCCCGAACGCTTCGACCGTGTGATTGCCGCGGGCGTCGGCGAACGCCTTCTCGACAAGAACAAGGATGCGAGTGCGGTCGTCGATGCATTGTTGACCGACGATCCCGCCTCGATCAAAGGTCCCGCCGCAAAGCTCTTCCGTACTTTTGCCGAGCAGAACCATCAGGATCGCGCTGCGCTCGCCGCCTGCTTTGAGGCCGTGCGCGCCGATTTTCCGGCCGAGCTTCTGCCACACATCACAAGGCCCGTGCTGATCGTCGCGGGCGAGACGGACGATCAGGCCGGTCCCGCAGCGCCGCTTGCCGCGCACATTCCGGGCGCACAGGCATACACCGTGCCGAAGCGCGACCACATGAAGACGGTCGGCGACCGTGCCTATAAGGAAGCGGTGCTGAAGTTTCTTGCCGAGTAGTCAGCCTGAGACGAGTTCGGACAGGGCAGAAACGCCAACTGGCGGTTCGGCCTGCCACGGCAGAAGAAAGAGACGTCTTGCGAGTGTTTTGCCGACACGTTCGATCTGGATGCGTTCCGCTGCGATGCGTGCGCGCAGCAGCGGGTCATGGGTGGCAGCCGCTGCGAGGCTGCGATTTATCACCCACGCATAGGGCTCCACCTTCGCGCGGCGCAGATCTTCCTGAAGGCTCGCCGCTTCCGAGACGGGCGTCGTCTCCGGTAGCGTAACGAGGATGATCTTTGTGTAGTCAGGATCCTGCAGCCTCATCATTGGCGTGACGACGCGGCCATGTGCGCCGGGGTCGATGTCGCGCATCATCTGCCGGTGATAGGCGCCGGTCGCATCCATTAGCAGAAGCGTGTGGCCAGTGGGAGCCGTGTCGAGAACGACGAAATTGCTTCTCGCTTCCGCGACGACGCGCGAGAAGGCGTGAAACACGGCCACCTCCTCGGTGCAGGGCGACTTCAGATCTTCGAGCATCAGGGCGCGTTCCTGCTCATCGAGATTCTTGCCGCGCGTGGCCATGATCTTCTCGATATAGCGATCGGTTTCCGCCTTGGGGTCTATGCGGTCGACCTGCAATCCGTCGAGGTTGCCGTCGAGCGTCGCGGTGATATGTGCGGCCGGATCGGTGGTGCTGAGGTGAACGCTATGTCCGCGCCGGACGAGCCCGATGGCGAGCGCGGCGGCGATGGTTGTCTTGCCGACCCCGCCTTTGCCCATCACCATGATGAGGCCGCGACCCGCGGTGGCGAGTTCATCTACCAGTGCATCGAGTTTGGGGATGGCCGGTGCCGAGGGCTCCGCGCCCCTCACATGCGCGGCGGCATGTGGGTCGACATCGGAGAGCAGGGCGCGCAGCGCAGCCAAGCCAACCATGTCGAACGGCCGCAGAGGGATGCGATCCTGCGGTAACGTCTCCAGATTTTCCGGCATGCCGGCTAGGGCTTTCTCGCCAAGCGCTTCGATCGAATGAGCAACGGTGTCGTTCCGATCGGCCGCGTGAAAGACGCCATTGATGGCGAGGCGCTGATTGGCGAGACCTAGCGCTCGCAACTCGTCCGAAGTGCGCGCCGCTTCGCGTATGGCGCTTCTGTCGGCGCGCGTTACCAGCATGATGGTGGTGAGCGCCGCATTTCCAAGCGTTGCGAGCGCGGCGCGGAAACGAGCCTCGCGCATCTTGAGGCCCGAATGCGGACCGAGGCAGGAAGCGCCGCGATCATTGTCTTTCAGAAATCCCGTCCACGCCTTGGGCAGGCTCAGAAGACGCAGCGTGTGGCCGGTAGGGGCCGTATCGAAAATGATGTGATCATAAGCTGACTCGTCGTCCGCCAGAAGACCGACGAATTCATCGAAGGCTGCGATCTCGGTGGTGCAGGCGCCAGATAGCTCCTCGCGCACCGTCGAGCGTTCCGAGTCGGTTGATGTAGGTGCCATCTGTTCGATGACGCGCCGGCGATAGTCTTCAGCTGCCTCGTCAGGATCGATGTTCATGGCGAACAAATGCTGCGCGCCCGGTATTGGCGTGGGTGCATTGTCGAGTTTAGCACCGAGCATCTCGTCGAGATTGGAAGCGGGATCGGTGCTGACCAGCAGCACCGATTTGCCGCTGTCGGCGAGCTTTAGCGCGACAGCGCAGGCGAGCGAGGTCTTTCCTACGCCGCCCTTGCCGGTAAAGAACAGGAATCGCGTCGGATTGTCGGCGAGCTTCAGCATAAGAACCCGTTCTTTCCCGCGCGACTTACCGCGCTTTCAGCGGTGCAAAGCCGAGATGCATGCCGGCATCGGTCATCAGCGTTTCGCCGGTGATGTGGTCCGAGCCTTCGCCGGCGAAGAAGACGACCGAAACGGCGATGTCCTCCGGCGTTCCGGCGCGGGCGAGTGGCGTGGTCGCCTCCTGCTGCTTTCTGATCTTTTCGTATTGCGCCTCGCCGAAACGGTCGGAGAACCAGCGTGTGCCGATGAATCCGGGGCAGACGGCGTTGACGCGGATTTCCGGCGCGAGGGAGCGGGCGAGCGACAGCGTCATGGTGTTGAGTGCGCCCTTCGAGGCGGCATAGGCAACCGACGAGCCGACCCCCGTGACGCCCGCGATCGACGAAATGTTGACGACGGAGCCTTTGCCCACCTTCTTCATATGCGGGGCGCAGGCGCGGATCATCTGATAGGCGCCGATGACGTTGACCTTGTAGATCCACAGGAAGTCGTCGGCGCTCAGCGCTTCGAGATCGGCGTGGTTGGCAAATTGCGTCGTGCCCGCATTGTTGACGAGCACGTCGATGCGGCCCCATTTGTCGACAGCGGTCTGAGCAATGCGGCGGCAATCGGCATCCTCGCCGACATCGCCCTGCGCGAGAATGGCGTCGACGCCCTTCGACTTCACGAGTTCGAGCGTCTCTTTCGCTTCCTTCTCGCTCTTCGTGTAGTTGATGACGACACGGCTGCCGCGCTCCGCGAGCTTGATGGCGACGGCGGCGCCGAGGCCCGTGGCCGAGCCGGTGACGATAGAGACCTTGTCCTTGAGCGTCATGTTGCTTCCCCGTGAGATATTGTTTGCGGGGAGTTTAGCCGTTCCGGGCCAGAAGGCTACCGGCAGAAAGCTCAGTAGTGCTCTTCCGGCGGATTTCTGAAGGCGGCGAGGATGAGCCGGTCGGCGAGCTTCATCCGTTTGCCGGTCGGCGTCGAAAGTTCGACGCAGGCGAGTTCGCCGTCATGACGAATAACGGAGCCGCGGGCGAAGCCTACCTCCGGTACGTCGATGGCGACGGCGGCGCCAAGGGCAGGGAGCGGCAGGCATTCGATGAGTGCGCCGGTCGCGGACATTTCATGCACGATGCAATCGACATCGACGCCGGCGAAGACGACGCGGCCTTCGATGCGCGTGCCGATACGCCGGAACAAGCGGCGGTCGGAGGCGTCTTTCGGCTGGGTTTCGGATGGTTCGGCCATGGGCTCTCTCCGGAGGGCGTGACGCGCCTCCGGAGAGAGCCTAGGGCCTGATGGTTTAGGAATTATTGCGCGGGCTTCGCGTCGGCGGGCAGGCTCGACAGGAAGTCGCCGATGACCTTTTCGAAGTCGATCCGCTTGCCGAGCGAGGCCATGGGGCCGGCGGTAAGCCCGCCATCGACGGCGATGCTCTGGCCGGTCACGAAGCTCGACGCGTCGCTGCCGAGGAAGAGCGCCATTTCTGCGATGTCGTTCGGCAGGCCCGAACGCGGTGTCGGCTGGATATTGGCAAGGTGCTGCTTCATCACTTCGGCGAACTGGTCGGCAACCTGCGTGCCGAGGCCGAGCCCGCTTCCGAAGATCGAGGTTGCGATGCCGCCGGGGCAAATCGCATTCGAGCGCACGAAGAAGGGCGCAAGCTCCATCGCCGCACAGCGCGAGAAGTGATGCACCGCCGCCTTGCAGGCGGAATAGATGAGGGGGCCGAAGCCAGCCTGCAATCCCGCGACCGATGCGGTCGAGATGATGCTGCCGGACTGCTGCGCCTTCATGTGTGGCGCGGCATATTTGTAGCCGAGCACAACGCCCTTCAGCAGGACGCCGACCGTCTCGTCGAAGCCGTTCATGTCGATTTCGTGCAGCTCGCCGCCGACGCCGCCATAACCGGCATTGTTGAACAGGATGTCGAGCTTCCCGAACTTCTCGATCGTGTGCTCGACGAGGGTCTTCACTTCCGTCTCATGCGCAACATTGGTGCGGCAATAGGAGAAGTTCTTGCCCAGCTCGTGCTCCATCGCCACGCCCTTGTGGTCCTGGAGGTCGCCGACGACGACCTTCGCGCCTTCCTTCAGAAAAAGATCGACCGTGCCGCGGCCGATCCCGCTCGTGCCGCCGGTGATGATCGCAACCTTGCCTTCGAGCCTTCCGCCCATGACGTTTCTCCCTTTGTTTTCTCGTTGGATTTGTTTCAGCGGCCCCTGAATACGGGCTTTCTCTTTTCCATGAACGCCTTGCGTCCCTCGGCATAGTCCTCGCTCGAAAAACAACGTTCGATCAGCTGATCGCAATAATCGGCGTCGAAATTGTCGGATGCCTTTCGTGTCTCGTCGACGATCTTCTTTGCCGTCATGACGGTCAGCGGCGCATTCTCCGCGATGATCGAGCAGGTGTCCCGCGTCTGGGCCTCCAGCGTCTCGCGCGTAAAAACGCGATTGATGAGGCCCATGGAGAGCGCCTCGTCGCAGGTGAAACGCCGCGCGGTGAAGAAGATTTCCTTGGCGAAGGCGGGCCCCACGACATCGACGAGGCGGCGCGTGCCGGAAGCCGCATAGGCAAGGCCGAGCTTCGCGGCCGGGATGCCGAAGGTCGAACCTTCTGCCGCGAAGCGGATGTCGCAGGAAAGCGCGATACCGAGGCCGCCACCGATGCAATAGCCGTCGATCATGGCGATGGTCGGGCGTTCGGCGCGCGCGATTGTTTCGAAGGCGAGGGTGGTCGCGTCTTCGTAGGTCGCGACGCTTTCAGGATTGTTACGCTGCGCCTCGAACTGCGAAATGTCCGCGCCTGCGACGAAAGCCCTGTCGCCTGCGCCCTTCAGCACGATGACACGGATTTCCGGATCGGATTCGAATTCCGCAATGATCTTCGGCACGGCCTCCCACATGTCGAGGCTGACGGCGTTGAGGCGCTCCGGATTGTTGAAGATCATCCAGCCGATCGAACCGTCCTTGACGGCGATCATGCGCGGGGTGGGAGAGGGCATTCGGGACTCCTGCAGTTCTTAAGGTGCCGCATTCTGCCTGCCCACGTCGCAGGTGTCACCCCGACTCGAGAACGGGGTGACGCCATTGGTTTAAACCGGCGCGACGCATTCCATTTGCGGCTCATGGACCGGCGGAAGATTGTCATTCATGTCTGCGAGCAGGTCCGACTTCAGCGCCTGGTAAGCCGGATCGTTCCAGAGGTTCCGCCATTGTTGTGGATCGTTCTTGTGATCGTAGAGCTCGCCTTCCGTGCCATCATAGATCGTGCCGGGCAGATAGGCTGTGATCGTGTAACCGTCGCGATAGATGGTGCGGAGTCCCACCGTCGTTCCATCGACATGGCGGCAGTCCCATTCGGTGAAGACGCGTTCGCGCTTCTGCCGCGTGGCGTCCGCCTCGCTCTGGGGCAGGGGCTTGCCCTGCATCCATTCGGCGACGGGAAGACCTGCGATCTCGCAGAAGGTCGGCGCGAGATCGACCTGGCCGACCGGCGCCGCGACGCTTGCGGGCGCGACGTGGGCCGACTTCGCCGGACGCCAGATCATCGGCAGGCGCATCAGCGCATCGACGTGATAGGGACCCTTGAAGAGCAGGCCGAACTCGCCCTGAAACTCGCCGTGATCCGTGGTGAAGACGACATCGACATCGTCACCCCAGCCGCGCTTTTCGATATTGGCCATGATCTTCGCCACGGCCTCGTCGATCAGCTCGTTCTCGACATGGGTGAAGGCGTTGATCTCGCGCACCTGATCGGCGGTCATGTCGCAGGCGCGGAACTCCGGCGGCGCTTCGAAATTGGTCACGCGCGCACCGGTATACCATTCGTGCCAGTGTTGCGGCTTGTCCTTCAGGATCGCTTCGATCTTTTCTTTTGAGCCCGGATAGAATTCTGGCATTGGTGTTTCGCGCCAGGGGTGGCGGCCAAGCTCCGACTTCGGCGGGTCCCAGGGGTGGTGCGGATCGGGGAAGGAGACCCAGCAGAACCAGTCGTCATCCGCCTTCAAACCGTCGAGCCAGGCGATGGCGCGGTCTGCCACCCAGTCGGTGTGATAATGCTCGCGCGCAACATCGTTGAAGTGGAGCTGGCAACCGCCCGTTTCGCCGCCGCCTGCCGCATTCACCTGAAATTTCGCGTCGAGGTTTGGATAGAACTTCACGAAGGCGTCCGGATCGTGCGTCTTCATCCATTCGGCGTAGTGGAGGATGAGCGGCGAATGCGCCGCAAGCTCCATGTGCTCGAAACCGCGATGGGGCCCGTATTCTCCAAGCCGCGCCATCTGGCTCTCGTAGAATTGCTGCTTGAAATCGAGGAAGGGCTCGAAATGCGCCTTGCCGATGAGCGCGGTGCGGTAGCCAGCCTTCTCGTGCAGATATTGCGCGACGCTCGGCGCATCGACGGGCAGCGGCACGCCGTTCATCCACACGCCATGCGTCGAGACATATTGGCCCGTGATCATGGTCGAGCGGGCGGGCATGCAGACGACGTTCTGGTTATGCGCGCGGGAATAGTTGATGCCGTTTGCCGCCAGCGCGTCGATCGCCGGCGTGCGGGCCACTTTCTGCCCGTTCGCGCCGATGGCGTCGAAGCGCATCTGATCGGTCGTGATGAAAAGGATCTTCCGTCCCATCGAACTCCTCCACATTTGAATTAATGGATAGTATTAATTCATATCCCGGAGCGGCGCTAGAGAGATGAGACCGAGCTACACGGAAATGCTCTGAAAAATCTGAAGCGCGCCGACAAGCGTGTCGGTCGTCTCATGATCATGACGTGCGAGGAAATCAGTGATTTGACTCTTATGTACGAATGTCAGGTCGTCGAGTTCACTTTTCCATCCCGCGGCGAGAACTTCGTTGCGGCAGGCCTGCATCTCGACCGAAAAGGACAGTTCCGGGTGCGGATGGCGAAGATCGTAGATAACCCCGATGCATTTGAACGCCGAGGCTGGAAGGTCTATCGAGAGCTCCTCGCGCACCTCGCGTGAGATACACGCGAAGATGTCTGGAAGCCCCGTTTCCGGATCATAGTCGTGGTCTCTGTCGAAAAAGCCACCGAATGTAAAGAACCGGCCCGGATTGACGTCCGCTGATGATGAACGCCGGCCAAGAGGGATGAATCCGTCGGTGGTTACTGGCACCACCGCCGTGCCTACAGGATCGGCACGTGTTGAAGGCACGTTCGGTGCGCGTGTTCCAACATAGTCGCGATAGGAGGTATCACCATAGCATAGGACCAGATCGTGCCCTTCCGTCCGGCAATCCCCCAGTCTGAACAGGGGGGAGTCATAGAGCGAGCGGCCGCTCGCTCTGGCGTGGTCGAGCGCGTTCGACCACGCGGCATCTATGTACTCCCGTTCGTCTTGAGAGTAATTGGCTGACCAATGTATTGGATTATGGTGCTGCTTGACCGACTTCCGAGGGAATGATCCGGCGGCGACGATTTTGAATCGAGCGACGGACGCACTTTCGGACATCATTCCTCGCCCTTCAGAAAGCGGATCATCGCAGGGAATGCCTCGCGGTCCTGCAACATGAAAAGATGACCGCCCTCGAAAAGGCGCAGTTCCGAGCTGCGAATGCGGTTCGCCATTTTAGCCACTGTCGCAGGCGGCGCGATGCCGTCATAGCGTCCGGCGCAGACGAGGGTGGGGCAGCGGATTTGATCCAGCCGGTCCCATGTGTCGTGCTTTGCCCGCGCTTCGAGCTGGCGGTGGCGGCCAATGGCCGTGCCCGGTTCGTCCGCATAAGGATCGAGGCTCGCGAAGCTCACCATCGCGTCATAGGCGGCGGGATTGGCCTTGGCCCAGGCCTCGTCATGCCGCGTGTCGGAAATCGGGATCATGTGGCGGGCGCGCTCCTCGCCTTTCAGGTGCTCGATCGTGTGGAAGGGGAATGAGGCGCCGCCTTCGCCCCCCGGCGTCGTGCAGCAAAGGACGAGCCCCTCGACCATGTGCGGATGATTGATCGCAAGCTCCTGCGCCACCATGCCTCCGAAGGAGACGCCGATGACCATGGCCGAGCCCCAGCCGATGGCATGCATGAGCGCGGCGGCGTCCTCCGCATATTGAGCCATGGAATAGGGGCAGTCGGGCTTCGAGGTTTGGCCAAGGCCCCGCTGGTCATAGGCGAGGGTGTCGAAATGCTTAGGCAATGGTCCGTCGAAGACATTGGGCTTCATGCGGAGGTCGCCGCCTGTACCCAAAATAAAGAGGAGGCGGGGGCCTTGCCCATGCCGGTCGTAGTGGATCTCGATGTCGCCGACTTTTACGAAGGGCATGGAGCGCTTCCCCCTTATATTCCGTTCGACTCGAACCATATCACCTGGGGACAGGGAGGTAGCTGGGGCGCTTTGTCAGTTCTTTTATAGAACTATCCATGAGCCCTCCCATGTGCTAGTTTGCCGACCCTGTAATGTGAATTGGGGCCCCAAATCATTGGCCGGGCCGTGGATGAAGGAAGGAGCGCCGCATGTCGAAGCCGGTGGAACGCAACTATGCGGATGCTCTGGCCGTTTGCGATCCGGTTTGGGAGCGCATGCGCAATGAAGCGCAGGAAATGGCGCAGAGCGAGCCCGCGCTTGCGAGCTTTCTCTATGTGACCGTCCTCAACCATCGCCAGTTCAACGCGTCGCTCACCTATCACCTCGCGCAGAAGCTCGGGAACACGGAAATCCGTGCGATGCAGCTTCGCGAGATTTTCGACGATGCTCTGAAGGCGTCGCCCGAAATCGGCGAGGCAGCGCGGGCCGATATCGTTGCCTATTACGAGCGCGATCCGGCATGCCACTCCTATGTGCAGCCGCTTCTCTTCTTCAAGGGCTACCACGCGCTGCAGACGCACCGCATCGCGCACTGGCTCTGGACGCAGGGCCGCCGCGCCATGGCGCTCTACCTGCAGAACCGCATCTCCGATCTTTTCGCGGTGGATATTCACCCGGCGGCGAAGATCGGGCGCGGCGTTTTCATCGATCACGCGACGGGCATCGTCATTGGCGAGACGGCCGTGGTGGACGATGACGTCTCGATGCTCCATGGCGTGACGCTTGGCGGCACGGGCAAGGAAACCGGCGACCGCCATCCGAAGGTGCGCCGCGGCGTTCTCATCAGCGTTGGCGCCAAGGTTCTCGGCAATATCGTGATCGGTGAATACAGCCGCATCGGCGCTGGCAGCGTCGTGCTCCATGACGTGCCGGCTCATTGCACGGCTGTCGGCGTTCCGGCCAAGATCGTCGGCTGCGCGGGCTGCGACACGCCGAGCCACGAGATGGATCACATCATCGGCGAAGACGAGAAGGGCGCGGGCGTTTAACTCGCTCGCCCTACGGCAGCCGATCCTTCAGCGTGTACCACCACACACCGGCCAGAAGCCCCGGATAGCGCAGCCATGTGCCGCCGGGGAAGTTCGGCACCTTGATGTTCGCCATCCAGTCGAAACGCTCGGCCTGTCCGGCGACCGCTTCAGCGAGCAACTTGCCCGCGAGCGTCGCGATGTTGATGCCCTGGCCTGAATAACCTTGCGCATAAAATATGTTCGGCGCGAGCCGCCCGAAATCCGGGATACGGGGCAGGGTGATGGCGAGCGTGCCGCTCCACGCATAGTCGATGCGAACATCTTTCAACTGCGGGAAGACGCGCAGCATCGGCTTTCTGACGAAGGCGGCGAGGTCGCGCGGCAACCGGCCCGAATAATTCTCGCCGCCGCCGAAGAGCAGGCGGTGATCGGCGGAGAGCCGGTAATAGTCGATGACGAATTTCGTATCCTGCACGCCGACATCATCGCGGATGAGCGCGCGCGCGCCTGCTTCGCCAAGAGGCTCCGTCGCGAGGATGAAATTATTGACCGGCATGATGTGGCCCGCGATGCGGGGCGCGAGATTACCGAGATAGGCATTGCAGGCGAGCACGACATGGCGTGCCGTGACGGAGCCTTCGGCGGTCGTCACGCGGGCGGGGTCCGTCTTCGCGATGTCGGTGACGCGTGAATTCTCGAAGATGCGAACGCCCTTGGCGGCAGCCGCGCCGGCAAGACCCAGACAATAATTCAGCGGATGGAGATGCGCGCCGCCCATGTCGAGAATGGCGCCGAAATAGCGCTTCGTGCCGACCATTTCGTGGACTTCATCGGCGGGGACATAGCGCAGCGTGGTGACGCCGTATTCGCGCTGCATATGCTCGACTTCGGCGCGAAGCTCCGGCGCTTCACGCTCTTTCCACGCCGTATGAAGAATGCCCGGTTTCAGGTCGCAATCGATCGCGTGATCGGCGATCAGCCTTTTTACCGTCGCGAGACCGTCAACCGCGAGCGACCAGAGGCGATGTGCCCATTCGCGGCCGAGCATCGTCTCCAGCGTTTGCTGATCCTTGCGATGCGTCGTGCCGAGCTGGCCGCCATTGCGGCCCGATGCGCCCCAACCGACCCGCTCGGCCTCCAGCACGATCACCGAAAAGCCGCGCTCCGCGAGATGGAGCGCCGCCGAAAGACCCGTATAGCCCGCGCCGATGACGCAGACATCCGCCGTTTCGGCCCCGCGAAGAACCGGATGCGGCTCAATGCCCTTTGCGGTGGCGGCGTAGTAGGAGGCTGGGTGTCCTTGCGGCGGCATGTAACCTCTCAGGCGATTTCGAAGACGCTTTCCTCATGCGAGTCGGCATGGACATCGTTGATGTCGATACAGGCTTCCCAGGGAACGGAGTCGCGCATTTCCTCGAGCCCCTCTGCATCGTCCCATTCGCTGTAAAAGGCGACCGACTTGCCGTCTGTGCTGGTCAGAATGCGGGCATGGCGAAGCCCCGCAGGCGGCGAACGATCCAGCTCGCGTTCCTTGTAGGCGCGGAGCTGGGTCAGAATGTCCACGGGCTTGGAAGTTTTGTAGCGAAGCAGGTAGGCGACGGCCATGACGGTTCCCGATGTAGCTGTTTGATGCTCTATAGCACGGCTTTGGCCCGCTTTCCTCCTTTGCGGAAACGGGCGGACAAGCCAGAATGCTTAAAAATCATAATCGTCAGACGGGAGAACTGAATGGGGCGGGTAGCAGGCAAGATCGCCATCGTGACGGGTGCGGCAAAAGGCATCGGCGCGGCGAGTGCGAAGGCGCTGGCGCGGGAAGGCGCTAAAGTCATCTGTACGGACCTCGATGAGGTCGCGGGCGAGGCGGTCGTCGCTGAAATCCAGCGCACGGGCGGCGATGCGGTTTTCGCGCGTCACGATGTTTGCGATGAAAGCCAGTGGGAGCGTGTGACCAAGCTCGCGGAAGACCGCTTTGGCGGGCTTCACATCCTCGTCAACAATGCGGGCATCGCGCCTGAAGGCGGCCCCATTGAAGAAAAGTCGCTCGAAGACTGGCGTCACACCCTTGCCGTCGATCTCGACAGCGTCTTCCTCGGTTGCAAGCACGGCATCCGCACCATCAAGAAGACGACCGCCAAGGGTGCGTCCGGATCGATCATCAACATCTCGTCGATTCTCGGCCTCGTCGGATCGAGCAATGCGGCCGATTATGTAGCGGCCAAGGGCGGTGTGCGCCTTCTCTCCAAGGCGGCAGCCCTCGAATGCGCCGAGGCGGGCTATCGCATTCGCGTCAATTCCGTGCATCCCGGCTATATCGATACGCCGATGGTGCGCAACGTGGCGGAAAAGGGCATGCCGGGCCTTGCTTCGAGCGGCAATGAGGTGATCGCGCTTCTGACCATGCTGCACCCGATCGGGCGCCTCGGCATCGCCGACGAAATCGCCAATACGGTGCTTTTCCTTGCGTCTGACGAATCCTCCTTCACCACCGGCGCGGAACTCGTGGTCGACGGGGGCTATACGACCCGTTGAAGATGGTTTGCGCGAGGGCCCGCGAGCGGTTAAAACCTCCGCCACGCGGGCCTTACGCCGCATGACAATGATTGGAGACGGATTTGGACAAGACCGAAATCAAGCGCATCGAAGCCTATCTGCGCGAGAAGTTTCGTCTTCCTTCGATCACGGTCACGAAGCGGCCGCAGAAGGACGACTCCTGCGAAGTGAACATCGGTGACGAGTTCATCGGTGTGATCTTCAAGGACGAGGAAGACGGCGAGGTTTCCTACGCCTTCCAGATGGCCATCCTGGACATCGACCTTCCGGACTGAGGTTTTAAAGCCTCAATCCGTTATCGTGCCTTCGAGGCCGTTGGGAAGTCCCGGCGCCTCGAATGAGGTGACGAGCCGGATCATCAATTCGTCGATCCGGCGCCACTCCTCCAGACGCGCGCGCTTGTAGCGATAGGTGAGGGCGAGGTTTCTCGTCAGCAGAAGGCTGCGCGTGCAGTTCGGGCTTTCGACCAAGGCCGTCTTTTGCTGGCAGGTGATGAGAACGAGCCGACCGTCGCTATCGGTTCCAACGAACAGATCCTGGTCCTTGTAGCCAGAATTCGGCTTGAAGCCGAATTTCTCAAGCCCTGTGCGCTCCTTCTCGGCCACTGTCGAGGCGAGATATTTCGTATAGACCTCCTTCAGCCGGCGTTCGGCAGGCAGCATCGCGCCCGCTTCGTGCAGCGCGAAGAAAACGACCTGCGCGTCGGGCGTGTTGTCGGCGAATTCGGCCTGCCGCTCCAGAGAATAGGGCGCGAAGTCGGGGAGCAGCGCATGCATGGCGACTTCGGGCTGCCTGCCGCCGCCCCGCTGCGAGGGATAGCGGGTGTAATTTTCGGGGATGAGGAAGCGGGTGCCGCCAATGACGGCCTCGATGCGCCGCGTGGCAGTGCTGGCTTTCGGGTCGCGGCCGAGGAGTTCGGCGGGCGTCGGTCCGAAGTAGTAATAGAGAAAGATGCCCGAAAAGATCAGGACCGCGAGCGCGACCAGCACGGGAAGAATCCAGGCAGGGCGTTCATGGACCAGCTCCCCGCCTGATTGTTTCTGTCGCGCCACTCGGCTTTCTCCTTCGGTTCGTTCGCGGCGCCCCATAGTAGAGGCGGCGCATTGCTGGACAATCTTTGTCTCGCCTTGGAACAAGGCCGCGGCACAAAGCGGAACGAATATCGGCCCGCGCTTCCTAGTCCCCATCTAAACCCCTGACTTGCAAAGATTTTATTGCCGTCCACCTCAGTCGCCCGGCTGGTACGGGCCTTGCGGATAAAGGTTCGACAATGGCGGGGCGCCCGCAGGAGCGCAGGGCAGGGGTTTGGGTTCAGGACATGTCTGAAGGCTTGGCTTTTTTCTTCTCGGTGGCAACTGGCTTCGTCGCTGCGGGCATCACGGGGAGCGTCTATCGCATCGTGACCAGTAAGCATCCGAGCTTTCAGGTCTGGTCGGATACGACCGTCGGCAATTTGCTGGGTGTGGCGACGCTGATCTTCGCCGGTCCGAACGTGATCCTGCGCAATGCGTTTCGCGCTCAGGTTTTCGAGAACCGACCGCCGGTCTGGCTGCTTTTCTCGGCCTGCCTCGCGATGATCTGGAGCTTCATTTCGGGCATCTTCGTTCTGAGCCTGATTTTGGCGGCCTGATGGTCAGGCCGTCTGGCGGCGCCTGAACCTTCGGCGGAGAGAGCCGAGGAATCCGGCGCCGACGGCGGCGATGAGCGCCCAGGCCCAGCCTGCAGCCCAGAGGATCAGATTGGCCACCGTCTTGAACGCGCGCAGGCTGGTCTTTCCCGTCAACTCGACGATGCCGCGCGTCTTCTTGCCGAGCTTGCCGCTCATCTTGGTGATGTGGGCAAGGTCGTCGCCATTCTCCACGTATTTCAGCAGCCGCACTGTTTCGGCCGGGCCGACGCTTTTCTCGAGCGTGGCGACATCCTCGAAGACGGGCGCAAGCCGGGCCATCGAAACGCCATTGGCGTAATCGGAGATCGCGTGGCGGGTCGCGGCGCTGTCGGCAAGGTTCACTTCCTTCAGAGTTCGTCCGAGCCGCTCGAAATTCACCGCCTCGCCGAGCATCCGCGTCAGGTCTCGCGTGAAGCGAATGGTAAGCGTTCCGGCCTTCTTCGAAATCTTGATGAGCGACACGCCGATCTTCGCCGGTAGAGCGCCGCCACCCGTCGCCACCGTCGCCGTGGTCGCCGCAAGGCCGATGACCGAGAGGCCGAGGACGAACTGAGAATATTCCTGACCATTGACGAGCTTGGTGCCTTCCGAGCCGATATCGCGCACATCGCCGACGACCGTGAGGTCCGATGTGATCGCGCCCATGAAGGAGGCCGTGTCGCTGCCTTCGCCGGTCACGAAGCCCTCGAAGAAGCTGCCCGTGTTCCGCATGACGGTATTGGCGAGCGTCTTTTGCTGAGCGAGGCGGGCGGCTGTGCCGGGCTCGATGGTCGCGCCCATATAGTCCGCGATATCCGCATACATGGTCGCGTCATCGAAGCTGCCAGCGTCGAGCGCCTTGTCGATGCGACGGCTGAGGTCGGAGCCGCTCGTCGTTTGCGCCAGCTCCGCGCGAATGAAGGGATCTGCCGGAATGGCGTCGTCCGACACGTAAGCGTCGAGATAGCCGTTCTGAAACGCGAAGAGGAAGAGGACGGGCGCGAGGAGCAGGAAGATCAGAATGTCGAAAAACAGCCTCATGCCCGTCATGCCCCTGCCATTTGCCCTCGCCGAGATTGCGGCATCGGCGGAACAGGCGCAACACCGTTGCGTCAGCCGCCGATGGGGCCGCCTTTCTTGTCGCGAATGGCGACGACGGAGGGGCGCGGCGGCATGCCCGGCGTGAAATCCGGCCAGCGCGTGGCGGGATCGTCGAAGGTCGAGGCGCGCTTGAAGCCCTTGAAGTCTTTCGTTCCATCAGCGCCGGGATGCTGCACGGCCACGAAAAGGGTCTTCGTATCCGGCGTAAAGCAGGGACCGCACATTTCCGCGCCCACGGGTACGCGGAAGAAGCGGCGCGAGGTGCCGCGTCCCGCACCGTCGGTTTCGAGCGCGAAGACGCCGTCGGCGGCGCCGGAGGTTTGGCTCCACTCATCGCCCTGATCGGTTGCCACCCAGAGTCGTCCCTTGCCGTCGACAGCGAGATTGTCCGGGCACGCGAACCAACCATCGGCTGTCGTTGCCGCGGTCCATTTTGCCTTTTCCTCGGGCTTTGTCGGATCGCCGCAGGTGACGAGGAGCGTCCAGGTGAAGCTATCCGCACCGTGGTCGTCGTTCTTCGGTGTAATTTCGACGATCTGTCCCCAGAGGTTGTCCGCACGCGGATTGACGGCGTCGACTTTGTCCGCCGTGCGCTTGGAATTGTTGGTGAGCGAGACATAGACCTTGCCCGTCAGCGGGTTGGGCTGCACGTCTTCGGGCCGGTCGAGCGGCGTCGCGCCGAGAATATCCGCCGCGCGGCGCGCCTCGATCAGAACGTCGGCTTGCGAGGAAAATCCGTTTGCGGCGTTGAGCCCGTTCGCGTCGTGAGTGAGCGGCCTCCATGTACCCGAGCCGTCTTCCTCGAAGCGGGCCACGTAAAGCGTGCCTTCGTCGAGCAGGTCGCGATTGGCGGCGCGGTCCTGTGGATCGACTTTCCCGGCGGTGACGAATTTATAGAGATATTCGAAGCGCTGGTCGTCGCCCATATAGATGGCGAGGCGGCCATCCTTCGTCAGCACATTCTCGCAGCCCTCATGCTTGAAGCGGCCAAGCGCGGTGCGTTTGCGCGGCGCGGCGGCGGGGTCGAGCGGATCGATCTCGACCACCCAGCCGAAGCGATTTGCCTCGTTAGGTTCCTCGTTGATGTCGAAGCGCTTGTGGAAGCGCGCCCAGCCCATCTTGTCTCCGGGAATCCCCATGCGCCCGTAATTCGACGCTTCCGGATGCGCGTCGAGCTTGCCCGCGAAGTAGATGTTCACATTCTCTTCGCCGGTCAGATAGCTGCCCCAGGGCGTGATGCCGCCCGCGCAATTGTTGAGCGTGCCGAGGACGCGGGTGCCCTCCGGATCGACGGAGGTTTTGAGGCGCGCATGGCCGGCGGCTGGGCCGCTGATCCTGATTTCGGTGTCGAGGGGCGTGATGCGCCTGTTGTAGGCGCCGCCCGCGACTGGCGCCCATTTGCCGTTGGCCCCCAGAGCGATTTCGACGATCGAGCAGCCGTGAGCGGCGATGGCGACGTCCACCTGCTCGGAGCTCGCCGCCTTCACATCGGCGAGTCCGGGGAACATCAGCGTCGCGTTTGTATATTCATGATTGACGCAAAGAAGCCCGCGGTCGCTCGCGCCGGAGCCATAGGGCAGGGGCACAAAGCCCACATAATCATTGTTGTAGCCGAATTGCTTGCGCTGGGCCTCCGCCGTCTGGTGCTGAGGGTCGAAGGCGGGCGCGGCGGCGAGTACGGGGTCGCCCCAGCGGATCAGGATGTCGGCGTCATAGCCTTCCGCCACATGGTGATGTTCATCGACGCCGCGCGGCAACTCCTTGAAGGTGAAGCCCGGAACCTTCTCCGGGCCGTCGCAGGCCGCCAGGGCGAAAAGGCTGGTCGATGTGGTGGCAATGAGGCCCGCGCCGCCCAGACCCTTCAGGATCGCGCGGCGCGACCAGAGTTCACCCAGCGTCGGCGCCATGGGCCGCGCGATGGCCTCGTCGTCCGTCGCCCCGAGATCGGCTTCGAAGGACTTGCGCTGGGTCATGACGGGCTCCATTGATTTCGACCGATCGAGGCTAGCGGGTCTGCGTTGCGGCTTCGTGACGCCGCGTCTCGTCTCAGGCGGCGCGGCATGGCATAGTTTGCCGCATTGAGACACCGGATCGAGGACAAATGATGGCTATTTACGCGCTGGGCGGCACGAGGCCCATTCTTCCCCCCGAAGGCGATTTCTGGGTCGCGCCCAATGCGCAGGTCATGGGCAACGTGAAGCTCGAACGCAACGCGAGCGTCTGGTTCAATGCCGTCATTCGCGGCGACAACGAACTCATCACCATTGGTGAAAACTCCAATATTCAGGATGGTTCGGTCCTGCATTCAGATCCCGGCTCGCCGCTCACCATCGGCGCCAACGTCACCATCGGTCACATGGTCATGCTGCACGGCTGCACCATCGGGGAGGGAAGCCTCGTTGGGATCGGCAGCATCGTCATGAACGGCACGCGCATCGGCAAGGGGTGCCTCATCGGCGCCAATACGCTGATCCCCGAAGGCAAGGAGATACCCGACTATTCGATGGTTCTCGGTGCGCCCGGAAAAGTGGTTCGCACACTGACGGAAGAACAGAGCGCCGCGCTGCGCCTTTCCTCCGACCATTATGTCGAGAACTGGAAACGCTATGCGCGCGAGCTGAAGATCGTAGACTGATCTGCGCCGCACGAAACAACCAAAAGAAGACAAAAAAGGAGGATAGAATGAGCCAGCCACAGGAAGTTCTGTACGAAGTTTCCGAACACATCGCGACGATCACGCTCAATGCACCGGAGCGCATGAACACGATCTCGGGCCCGATGCTCGACCAGTTGACCGAGCGTCTGCTCGAAGCCAATGCCGACAGCGATGTGCGCGTCGTCATTCTCACTGGAGCAGGCCGTGCATTCTGCGCCGGTCTCGATCTCCGCGCCCAGACGGGCGGGGGCGGCACCGGCATTCTGAGCGGCAGCGTCGTCTCCACCACGCTGAACCTTCGTCACACGCCGCCGACCGTGCTCCACGAAATGGAAAAGCCGACCATCTGCGCCCTCAATGGTGGTGCGGCGGGCTACGGCATGGACACGGCGTTGGGCTGCGACATGCGGATCATGGCGAAATCGGCCAAGCTTGCCGCCGCCTTCTGCAAACGGGGCCTCGTGCCTGAATCCGGCGGCACCTGGTTCCTGCCGCGCCTGATCGGTTGGGAAAAGGCCTCGAAGCTCATTTTCACGAGCCGCACGCTTTCCGCCGAGGAAAGTGTCGAATGGGGCCTCGCCACCGAGGTCGTGGCCGACGAGGATCTCATGCCGTGCGCCCGCGCGCTGGCGAAGGAAATCGCCGCCAATGCGCCGCTCGCGGTTCAGGCTGCCAAGCGCATGATGCGCATGGGTCTTAACGAACCTTTCCCGGAACATGTGCATCATGTCTATCTGCAGCTTCTGCCGCTGATGCGGACGGAAGATGTGAAGGAAGGCATGACGGCCTATATGGAAAAGCGCCAGCCGAAATTCGTCGGGCGCTGATACGGACCCATTTAAAGGAAGACCGTGGCGCAGGGCATCGACAGAAACATGCCTCCCCCCGCAAGGGGGGAGCGCTTCATGGGCAAGTTGTTGCTGGCCTGCGTCGTTGCCACGCTCCTCCTAGCGCGCGCGGCACACGCTGCGGGCTTCACCGGGAGCTTCATCGGCACGGACTCTGCCGCCGCCATGAGCCTCAGCCTGCAGGAAGTGGGTGTCCGCGTCGTCGGACGCCTCAGTCTGCCCGATGGCCGCGTCTATGCCCTCAATGGCCAGCGCGGGGCGAGGGGCGTCGAGGGGGCGGTCCACATTTCCGGGGCGGCGGCCAGCGTGGCCGTCTTCCAGATCGAGCCGCAACCGGCGGGGCTGCGCTTTCTCTTCATTCCGGTCATGCCGGACGGAAGACCGGCCATGGACAATGCGCGCGTCTTTCCGTTTATCCCCGAAGGCATTGTCGTCTTGCCACAGAGCAAGTTTCTTGCTGCTCCTGCTCCTGCTCCTGCTCCTGCTCCTGCTCCTGCTCCTGCTCCTGCTCCTGCTCCGGCTCCGGCTCCGGCTCCGGCTCCGGCACCAGCACCAGCACCAGCACCAGCACCAGCAGAACCTCTGCTTGCACCGGACGCACAGAAGGTTGATGTGCTGCGTTTCATCGACGAATACAGGCAGTGGGGACCGGCGGATGTCGCGCGCCTCTACGCGCAGATCGGCGACCGGGATCGCGGCCTCATCCAGCTTTACGATCATGCGGCGGCGGACATTCTCTGGCGCGTCTGTGCCGCGCAGGCGGCAGGCGTGCAGCTGCCGCAACAAATTGTCGCCGATCTCCTCGACCGTCAGCAGACGAGCTGCGCGGAGTTTCTGCCGCTCGCGGCGGCGGCGCAGAGGTCGGGGCTGTTTCCTGAGTTCGTCCGTCGCGCGCGGTTCCAGTTCGACATCGTGCGCGAGACGATCCTCTGCAATCGCGGTCAGTCGACGCCGTCGAGATGCGCGGATATGAGCGCTCTGGGCGGCCCCATGATCGCGCGTTGGCGCGATGCCACTTCGATCATGCGGGAGTTGGCCGGCCTTCCCGAGGGCGCGTCGCTTCCATCCGCGCCGCAGCCGCTTCCGCTTCGCGCGGCGATTGTCGACGTGCCGCAAACGAAAACGCCGCCGGAGAAAATATCAGCGGCGGCGTTGAAGGCTTTCGTAGAAGCGCGTCGGCACGGCATTCGAATGCCCTTGCCGGACCCGCGCGGCTGAGGCGCGTGGTGCCTCAGTTCACCGCCACGAGTTCGATGGCGAAGGTCAGGTCCTGCCCCGCGAGCGGATGATTGGCGTCGAGCTGCACCGTCGCGTCGGTGAGTTCGGTGACGACCAGCGGAATCTCCCGTCCCTCGTTATCGCTTGCTGTCAGGCGCATGCCGAGAAAGACCTCCATGTCGGCCGGGAGTTCGGAGCGCGGCACGTCCTGCACCATGCGCGGATCGCGCTCGCCATAGGCTTCGTCGGCCGGAATGGTGAAGGTCTTGCGGTCGCCGATCTGCATGCCGAGCACGGCACTCTCGAAGCCGGGAATGACCGCGGCGCTGCCGAGCGTGAATTCGATGGGATCGCTCTCGATGCTGCTGTCGAAGACGGAGCCGTCGCTGAGTGTGCCCGTGTAATGCACCTTTACGGTGTCGCCTGTTGCTGCTGCCACGGATCTTGCCTTTCTGCGCATGACGTCGCCGAGGCCGGCCGGTTCGTCGCGCGGTTCATTGAAATAAAAAAGGCCCTCAGGGGCAGACCCTGAAGACCCGTAGGCCATTCGGCAACCTAGCATCGGAAGCGCCGCGCCGTCACCCGCGCAAATGTGACGCCCCGGATATGGGATTTTTCAGAAGGGCCGACGCCAGACGCGACGAATTTTCGCGTCGTTTTCCGGGCCGAGATTGAGCCAGGCCGTGCGGTCGCGCGTGGCATCGACGATGAACATGCTGTCCGTCTTGCCGATGTGAATGCTGAGATCGTTGAGGAGCCCGCTCGCCGTTCCGTTCGTATTCACGCACCAGACATTCGGCGCGAGCTTGTAGGCGGGTCCAAGCGACATGATCGCCTGTTCCAGCGCACCGGCATAACGCGCCTTGATATCCATGATGATGATGAAATTCGCTGTCTCGGGCTGGCGTCGCCTGTCCACCTGTCCTTTGGAGGAACCATAGGTGGTGCGCTCCCGGCGTTCCTCCGCGGGCTCGGCTACGGGTTCGCGCCGCGCCGTTGCGTCGGAAGCGGCGGACTGGGCGACAGCGTCGGCCTGAGCGGCGGGCTCGGCTTCGCGTCCGGCGCCGCCAAAAAACGCCGCGAAATCGGGAACGAGAGCGGCGCCCTGCCAGGTCTCCGAGGCGGGGGCCGTGCCCTCCGGCGCGATGATGCTTTGCGCGATGACGCGGCCTTCGGCGATGTAGCTCTTCATCGCGTCGAAGGAGTAGGGGCCATAGATACGATCGCCGTATTTCAGCAGCCAGCGCCGGGAGCCCGCATCGGAGCCTGCCGCCTCTGATCGAGAATGGGAATCTGTTCCGGCCATATGTCTTTCAGTGCCGCTTCGCTTGCCTGTCGCCGACAATAATGCCGATTCGCCGCGCGAACGCAGCCGTAATTGCCGGATCGTCACAATAAGACGCACTCGTTACCCTTGCGTCAACGTCGCGATGCTTGCCCGCGGGGAGTCGAGAGGGCAGATTTCATCCCGAAACGACGGGCCGCAACGCGCCCGATAGCTGCAAACAGGGAACGCGCATGACCACCGAACACTGCACAGCCGAACGGGAAGGGCACCTTCTGATCGTCACGATCAATCGTCCGGAACGGATGAACGCGCTTCATCCGCCGGCGAATTTCGAACTGGCGAAGATCTTCGACGACTTCGCCAAGGATGACGACCTCTGGGTCGCGATCATCACCGGCGCGGGCGACCGTGCCTTCAGCGCGGGCAACGATCTGCGCTATCAGGCGGAAGGCAACAAGATCGAAGTGCCGGCCTCCGGCTTCGCGGGCCTCACCGCGCGTTACGATCTCAACAAGCCGGTCATCGCCGCGGTGAATGGCGTCGCCATGGGCGGCGGTTTTGAAATCGCGCTCGCCTGCGATCTCATCATTGCGTCGGAAAACGCGGTCTTCGCGCTTCCCGAGCCGAAGGTCGGCCTCGCCGCGCTCGCGGGTGGTCTGCATCGTCTGCCGCGCCAGATCGGCACCAAGCAGGCGCTCGGCATGATCCTCACCGGCCGTCAGGTTCCGGCGAAGGAAGGCAAGGAACTCGGTTTCGTGAATGAAGTCGTTCCCGCTTCCGAGCTTCTCGCCGCCGCCAGGCGCTGGGCGGGAATGATCATGGAATGCTCGCCCATGTCGATCCGCGCGTCGAAGGAGTCCGTCTATCAGGGCCTCAACGAAGCCAATCTGGAAAAGGCCGTCAACGGGAAGTATCCCTCCGTCGCCGCGCTCTTCCGCAGCGAGGATCTGATCGAGGGGCCGCGCGCCTTCGCGGAGAAGCGCAAGCCGGTCTGGAAGGGCAAGTAGGACTCATCCACTCCGACGTCGAATACCGGCCCTGTCGTGTGGGTGCGACAGGACCGGCCTCGACAGGACCGGGCCTGTGGGGGCGGACCCGGTCGTGGGGGGACGTTGCGGCCTTCGGGCCGCGATATCTTCAGTTCATCGCGAGGGCGGCGGTCGGTGCCTGCGATGTCGTCGGGCGAACATCCTCGTTCGCGAGGCTCGGTCGGAGCGGCGCGTTCGCGCCGGGCTTCATGCGATTGGCGGCTTCGACGAAGGGTATCGGTGCGCCGAGCGGCGGCATGGTCTCGTTCGATGCGACGCGGAAGCTCGACGTATCGAGATTGACCCAGATATAGGGCCGTTCGCGCGACTGGCGCTTGGCCCATGTGTAGGGCGCCTCGGCCCAGGACACGATCGCCCAGTTCTTGTTGTCGAGCACGTAGTCGCCCTTGTCGGTCGTCGCGACGAGAATGGCGTGGCCGTCGCCGTTCCATTCGCGCACCACCGTGATCAGAAGATCGCTCGCGGGCCAGCCACGCTCGATCAGCATCTTGCGCTTCAGCAGCGCCAGGTCCTCGCAATCGCCGCCCTTCTCATTCGGATAAGCCCAGTTCTCGACCGTGCCGTAATTGTCGATGTCCTCGATCTGCGGAATATTGCGGTTCACATAGTCGTTGACTTCATTGAGCTGCGCCCAGCGCCCGGGGGTCAACGTCATGTCGGCGGGGTGGTCCGTGCCGCCTTCGCATTCCTTGGGGTTGCGCAGGCAGAACGAGATGAAGCCGTTGGGCGGAACGACCTGCTGACCGACGGGCATATGCACCGCGGCCAGGGTCACGCCGCTATTTGTCAGTATGCGGCCCGATTGACCTATGCTTCCTGTCGACTGACATCCCGCCACCCACAGGGCGATGCCCGCAGCAAAGGCGAGCGAGTAAATCCTGTTCACGTCCACCACCACCCACTATCCCCAGACGCAGAACTTCCTGTTCCGCGTGTACAAGGTGGCAAAGAGGTGTTTGTCGCTCTTTAAGTGAACCGTGCGGTTTTAAGTTAAATGAGCACCGTTTTTGATTTGAATTTCTCTCAAATTTTATGAATTGCGCACCGGCCTATGGTGCGGGCGCCGCAACTGCTGTGATTTTTCTGAAAAATCAGGTGCTTGGCGTGCCGGGTGGCGATGCGGCGATGCCTGCTCATTGCGCCCCGCAGACAAAAAAGCGATGCCCGAAAAATTTTTCGGGCATCGCCAAACAGTCTTAATAAGGAATGTATCCGGCAGGGTCAGCTGACGATCTTCCAGCTTCCATCCGGCTGGCGGCAGGCTGTGCCGTAGCCCTGCTTGCGCTCTCCGTCGATATAGATGGTCTGCTGGAACTCGCGGCAATACTGGCCCTGTTCCGTGTTGTAGCTGCGCACTGGCTTCACATCGCCATAGGTGCCCGTGTCGGGATTGTGCCAGCTCACGGGTTGGCCGCTATCGAGGCTCCGCGAGGTGCTGTTGCCGACATAGTTCTGGTCCTGGCAGGAGAGCTGCGTGGCGAGGCTGTTGCCGACGAGACCGCCCGCGAGCGCGCCGCCGATGGTCGCCAGCGTCCGGCCCGAGCCGCCGCCGATGGTCGAGCCGAGGAGGCCGCCGACGACAGCGCCGCCGAGGCCGCCGATGATTCCATTGGTGCCGGTCGGGCTGCAATCCGCGCGCGCCGTATCGGGCAATGCGATAAGGCCGATGGCAAGGAACAGGGCGAGGGGAGCGAGGCCCAGTCGTTTAAGCGTCGGGATCAGCATGATGCTACCTCCAGAAATCGTGTTTCATTGGCGGCGGTTATAGCCGGGCAAGTCCACCCGCCACCACAAATCATTGCGATTTTAGCGCGTGGCGCCGTCGAAAGTGCGCAAATCTTCCATAAGCGTGTCGCGAATGAGCTTCACCGTTGCGGCACGCTCTTTCAGCTTGGTGTTACGGAAAGCCGGTTGCGGCAGCAGCGCCAGCTCGCGCGCACGGGCGAAGGCCGTTTCCTTGAGTCGCTCGGCGGGCGCCGTCTGGTCGAGATAGCCGACAAGGGCGGCCTCGACCGGATTGTAGATCCGCGCCTGCGTCACCGCGGCGGTAAGGTGGTTCCGCGCCAGCCTGTCGCGCGCGAGCTCCACGCCGAAGATCGGCAAGGTCATCCGTATGGCGACTTCCGGCAGACCGATCTTGAACTCGCCCTCGGCTCCGATCCGCGCGTCGGCGGACAGCAGCAGGAGGCCTCCCGCCGCCAGCGCATGGCCGGTACAACCGATCACGATGGGGAGCGGGTGCGTGTACATGTCGAGCATGAGCTCTGCGCCGGCCGTAACGAGCTTCTGGACATGCTCCTGGCCGGAGGCCATGACCTCGAGGTCGAAGCCCGCGCAAAAGCGCTTCTCCCGCCCGAGCAGCAGCACGGCCTTGGCCTCGCCCTCCGCGCGCTTCAGGCTCGCGCCGATCGCGTCGATCATGTTGTGGCCGAGCGCATTGGCCCGTCCGTCGTCCATGGTCAGGACGGCGATACCGTCGATGAGTTCATATTTGAGAATTGGCTCGGCCATGCTCTTCCCCCGGCTGTCTGCGTGCGACTCGCAGTCTAGATGAGGGCAGGGCACGCGGCGAGCGCGGAGCGGTTCAGCCGAAGGGGCGCGAAAGTGCGCTGGCGCGTTCGGGAATGTCGGTGAATTCGATCGCGAAGCCTTCCGGCGTATGGCGCACGATGCGGCCCTTCATGCGGCCGATGGAAACGCGCGTGCCAAGCGGCGGACGAAGCTCGGTCGCCACATTGGCGCCGCCGAGCGACATGTCGACGATGCGGCAGGGGGCGGTCCGGCCATCGGCCAGAGTCACGACGGAGCCTTCTTCAAAGCCGCCGTCCTGCGGCGCATAGCGCGGGAAGGTGCGTCGGCTGTCGGCATCGGAGGTCGTGTCGCCTGTCGCATAGGCGTTGAGCCTTTCGGCCACGCGCTCGCGGCGCGGGCCGCTCAACGCGGTCTCGATGGCGAAGCCACCATCGAAAGCGCGAACGACCGGCCCCTCGAAACGGCCGAAATCGTCGAGATAGACGATGAGATGCGCGCCGGCAGGCACCTCCACATCCGCAATCAGGGCAATGCCCGAAAGCGACATGTCGCGGATGACGCACTCATGCTCCGAGCCGTCCGGGGCCAGGAAACGGCCCTTCACGGCTACCGGAATGCGCGGGTGGCGTCGACGCTCGCTGCCTGGTTCGTCGTTCGTCATCAATTCTAGCTCGCCATTGGCGTCCGGCTTTGGGGGGACGCTGATCGGGCCAGAATATGGAAGCAGGGTTAATGAAAATTTATCGCAAGAGCAGGTGAAACATCTATTTTGGAGGAAAGTGGTAAATTGCGAGGTCTCCTCAAAATTGACGCTTGCGTCAGCTTTGGTGATTGCTGACAATCCACGCAAAATCCGACCAGCGCAGGGAATCGGGCTGCCGTAGGGCAGGGAGAAATGCGACGGGGCGCTGCCGCTCCGGAAAAAGGTCGAGTCACAGGGAAGGCCAGGACTATGAGTTCATTCGACTACATCATCATTGGTGCGGGCAGCGCGGGTTGCGTGATGGCGAACCGCTTGTCGGAAAATCCGGCGAACAAGGTTCTCCTGCTGGAGGCGGGCGCCAAGGACACCAACTTCATGATCCATATGCCCGCCGGCGTCGGCCAGCTGATCGGCACCGATACGGCGAACTGGTACTACTACACCGAAGGCCAGACCCATCTGAACAACCGCAAGCTCTTCTGGCCGCGCGGCAAGGTGCTCGGCGGGTCCTCCTCGATCAACGGCATGATCTATATTCGCGGCCATGCGCGCGATTACGACCTCTGGCGCCAGCTCGGCCTCGAAGGCTGGGGCTTTGCCGATGTGCTGCCCTATTTCCGCCGCGCCGAAGGCAACGAGAACGGCGACAGCGCGTTCCATGGCGGCGAGGGTCCCCTCGGCGTCAGCAATGCCCGCAAGACGAACGTTCTGTTCGACTCCTTCGTCGAGGCCGGCAAGCAGGCGGGCCACCCCTATACGGACGACTTCAACGGTCCGCAGCAGGAAGGTGTTGGCCCCTATCAGCTCACGATCAAGAACGGCAAGCGCTGCAGCGCCGCGGTCGGCTATCTCGTTCCCGCGCTCTCGCGGCCGAACCTCAAGGTTGAAGTGAAGGCGCTCACCTCGCGCATTCTCTTCGAGGGCAAGAAGGCCGTCGGCGTCGAATATGTCCAGGATGGCGAGACGAAAACCGTCCGCGCCAACAAGGAAGTCATCCTTTCCGGCGGCGCGGTCAACTCGCCCCAGACGCTGCTTCTGTCGGGTATCGGTTCGGGCGAATACCTGCGCAAGTTCGGCATCGATGTCGTCGCCGATCTGCCGGGCGTCGGCCAGAACCTGCAGGACCATCTCGACTGCACCGTGATCAGCGAATGCAAGCTGCCGATCACGCTGCACAGCCAGACCAATCCGCTCCGCATGCTCCTGACAGGCATGCAGTACACCTTCTTCAAGTCGGGCGTCGCGACCTCGAACGGCCTCGAATCCGGCGCCTTCCTCAAGACGCGGCCCGAACTCGAAGTGCCGGACGTCCAGCTGCATTTCGTCGCCGCGATGATGCGCGACCATGCCCGCATCAAGTCGGATCGGCACGGCTTCACGGTCCATGTCTGCCAGCTTCGTCCGGAAAGCCGCGGCTATGTCGCGCTGAAGTCGCTCGACCCGGCCGATCATGCGCTGATCCAGCCGAACTATCTCGAGGCCGAGACAGACCGCCGCGTCATGCGCGACGGCGTTCGCATGGTACGCAACATCCTCGCGCAGCGCGCCATGGATCCCTATCGCGGGCCGGAGTTCTGGCCGGGTGCCGACAAGCAGACCGACGAGCAGATCGACGGCTGGATCCGCGAAACGGCGGAGACGATCTATCATCCGGTCGGCACGGCGAAGATGGGCAACGACCCGATGGCCGTCGTCGACAGCAAGTGCCGCGTGCGCGGCGTCGAGGGCCTGCGCGTTGTGGACGCCTCGGTCATGCCGACGCTCGTTGGCGGCAACACCAATGCGCCGACGATCATGATTGCGGAGAAGATTTCGGACGACATTCTCGGCCGCGCGCCTCTGTCGGCCGAACACGTGACCATCGCCGAAGACCGCCAGGGCCACGCCGCCTGATCGGACGGGACGACGCTGAAACAGAAAGGCCGGCGCTAGCGCCGGCCTTTTTTGTTGGGCGTCTGAGCGGCTTACTGGTGTTCGTCGCTGAAGCTCGCCGTCTTGATGAGACGCAGATAGGAGCGCTCGCCGCGCAGGGGCGGGCGGCGATGGGCAAGGCTTGCGACCGCCGCGTTCATGATGGGCGGCCTTTCGCGGACGATCCGCCGCGCGGCTTCGACGGAGGGCTCGCGGGTGAAGTCGCGCTTCGGCATGCGCTCGGGATCGGCGATCTTGAGACGGTCGATCCACTGGCGCGCGAGAAGCCGATCGCCGATCCAGACGCTCTCGTTCATCGGCAGCGCGGCGCCAAGCACGCGCGTGATCGCGCCGTTCTCCTGCGCCAGCGGCATCAGGATCATTTCGAACGTCACTTCACGGTGGTCATTGGTAGAGGCCGTATATTCGACGATGGCTATATTGCCGTTGGTCGTGACTTCCGCCAGCGCCTTGTCGAGGCTGTCGCGGCAGTCGTCCTGCCACATGGAGAGGAAGTTGTGTCCGCGGAATTCCATTCCGTAGACGCTGCATAGGCCGGTGCCCGCAAGGCGGAAGCGGTAGCTCTGCTTGTCGTGCCGTTCGAGAATGAAGACATGAGGCAGAAGGCGGCGGATGGCGCCCGGCTCGATCTCGCTGCGCAAGGGCGCGGGGCGGCCCGCACGCATGGCGTTCCAGTAGTCGAAGAGCGCCTGTGTCGTCTTGTGCTTCATCGCACACATCCCCTGCCGCGGCTGTCTCGCCCGGCGGGGGAGCCCCCTTTTGCCCAGAACGAGAATGCTAGTCCAAACTCGAAAGCGCGTCCCGTATCGGAGCAGCTTTCACGAAATCTTTTTGTGGCCTTTCGTCCCGAAGGGAGACGCCAGGTGGCATTAAATCCGTTCGCATGGGGTGGAGAGCAGAAAGCGTGCCAGCGGGCGGGGCGCCACGTGGCGCCATGGTGTTCCGCGGATTCCCCGTCGCAAGGGGTAGGCAGTTGCCGCGGCACGTCTTTCGCATTGAGAGGGCCAACGCGCCCATTGGCGCAGCAGAACGTGCCCTTCCGGGCCAGGAGTGCAAGGATGAAACACTCGAATATCTTCGCGACGGCCGCCCTGACGCTCGGGATGGGCCTCGGAACCTATGGACTGTTGGGCGCGGCACCCGCATTCGCCGGCGCGAATTACAGCGGCGGCTCGCAAGAGGATTGCGGCTGCCAGGAACCCCCGCCGCCTCCGCCGCCTGCGGAGGATTGCGGTTGCGAGGAAGGTGGCGGCGGCACCGGCATCGACAACAAGAACGTCAACCTCAACCAGAACAACAACTACAACAACAACCAGAACGCCAACACGAATACGAATACCAACACCAACACCAACACCAACACCAATACGAACACCAATACGAACGTCAACAATGTGAGCGTTACGGTGAACACCTCCGCCTTCGCGACGGCGTCGTCGGTTGCCAATGCGAATGCCGAAACGGCAGCCTCGGCGGCCAGCCGGGCATCGGGCGTGAGCAGCAGCACCGGCCGCAGCAATTCGGGCGGCAGCGGCTACGGGATCGGCAATGGCAATGGTTCGGGCGGCGGTGGCGGCAGCTATTATGTTGCCGCGCCGCAGGCGACGCCCATGGGCGCGCTCAATGTGGTCGTGCGCAATGAAGTCGTCATGAAGCCGGTCAAGGGCGTCTGCGTCAGCGCGAAGGGGCTTGAGGAAGCGGCCCGCATCAGCACTCCCTCGCTCGAAGTTGGGCCGCAGGACGATGTGGAAGTCTTCCGCTGCCTTTCCGGCGACATGCTTGTCGCCACCATCGGGCGGCTGGCTGGCGTGGAGGACCGTAAGGTTGCGGACTATACCGCCGGCTACACCATCGAATGCCATGAGGGCGAGGCGCTGCGCCACGGTTCGAACGGCATGCTGGCCTGCGCGCCTGCGCAGGGCCGCCTCGCGCGTGGAGATCGACGCGAGGGGCATCAGGGTTACGCGGAGGTGATGATCCGCAAAACCGACAAGGCCGAGCAGCTTGTCAGTGCCGGCGGCGGCGCCTGGTTCTCCGGGGGCGTCGGTTACTGATCCGTCACGGGATCACGAAGGACCAAGGGAGAGCCATCGGCTCTCCCTTTTTGTTTGCGATGGACCTTCCGTCGTTTCGACTGGCGCGGAACTGCCACAGTCGGTCACTCGCGTGCGCTCCACGGGGATGCGCCTTGTTGACTTGGGTTAACGCGGGGCGTAACCATTTCAGACCTTGCAGGCCGGGCCTGCGTTCGAGCGAGCAGTTTCATGGCGAATTCAACCAACACCGCACATAAGGCGCCCCACGGCGACGCTGTGTTGCCGTGCGCCCTGACGACTCGCGAGGAGAGCGCGGACTAACAGTCCGTCAGATCCAAGGATCAAACCCTCCGAGCCCGATGTCCGCTCCGGAGGGTTTTTTGTCCGCTTCGACACCTCCATCGTTCATCGGGCTCCGCAGAACAAAGCCCGTTACATGACCGATTCAATTCAGAATATTCAGACCGCAAACGACATTGCGCCCCATGCCGCCGCCCCGGCCTGGAAGATCGAAGCCCGCGCGCTGGCGCGGCTTGCGGGGCCTATCGTCATCACGCAGCTCGCCCAGATGGGCGTCGGCACGATCGACGTGCTGATGCTCGGCGCCTACAGCAAGGACGCGCTTGCTGCGTCGGCGCTGGCGCTCAGCCTCTATTGGGCCATGTGGCTTCTCGGCATGGGGCCGGCCGTCGCCGTCGCGCCCATGATCGCGCATACGCTTGGCGAAAAGCGCTTCGCGGCGCCATCGGTTCGCGCCAGCGTGCGCATGGCGCTCTGGGCGATCCTGCTCATGTCGCCGCCGATGATGCTGTTGCTCTATTTCACCGGCGACATTCTGCTGCTGCTGGGAGAGCCTGCCAGGCTCTGCGCCGATGCGAGCACCTTCATGCATGTGCTGATGTTCGGCCTGCCGTTCACGCTCGCCTTCAATGTGCTGCGTGGCTACACCAATGCCTTGAGCCATCCTCGCGCGGCGCTGATCGTGATGATGCTCACGGTGATCGTCAATGCGACGCTCGGCTATGCCTTGATCTTCGGGCATTTCGGCGCGCCGCGCATGGGGCTTCTCGGCGCGGGCTGGGCGAGTGCGCTCTCCTTCGCCTTCAGCTTCTTCGCGCTTCTCGTCGCGATTTTCATCACCCCGTCGCTCGCGAGCTATCGGATATTCCATCGCTTCACTCGTCCGGCCTGGCCGAAGCTCGCGGAGGTTGTCCGGCTCGGCCTGCCGATCGGCATGACGATGATCTTCGAGGCCATGTTCTTCAATTCCGGCACGCTCATCATGGGCTATTTCGGTACGGCGAGCGTTGCCGCGCATCAGGTCGCGCTCAACGCGGTCGCGCTTGCCTTCATGGTGCCGCTCGGCGTCGCCACGGCGGCGACGGTGCGCGTCGGTCTTGCAGCGGGCGCGAAGGATATGCCCCGCGTGCGGCTTGCCGGCATCACGGCGTCGGCGCTTGGCCAGCTTTTCATGATCCTGACGGGCCTCGCCTTCGCGATCTTCCCTCGTCAGATCGTCGGCTTCTATATCGACGCGCATGATCCGGCCAATGCCGACGTCATCGAGCACGCAGTCGTCTTCCTGCGCCTCGGAGCGGCCTTCCAGTTCTTCGATGCGCTGCAGGTGACGCTGTCCCTCTCTCTGCGCGGGTTGAAGGATGCGCATGCGCCCATGTGGATCAACGGCGTGAGCTACTGGGTCGTCGGCTTTCCTGCGGCGCTGCTGTTCGTCTTCGTGTTCGGTTTCGAAGGCGTGGGCGTCTGGATGGCCTTCATCCTCGGGCTCTTCTGCTGCGCTTCGGCCATGGCGTTCCGCTTCGCCTGGATGTCGGGCATGATCGGTTCGCGGACACTCTAGGCGGCATTTCCGCCACAGTCGGCGGCGTTTTAGCGGCAAGGTTCGAATATCTGTTTGCACACGGACGACTCATCTGTATGTTGCGCGCCATGACACACGTTGTGCAAAACCTCCATTCCTCGGCCTTTGGCCGCGAATACGTGCCCACGGGGCCCGGTCGTTTCCGCACGCGCTGATTTAGCCTGCAAATTCGACATCTAGGGCCCCACCAACCGGTTGGGGCCCTTGTCGTTTCAGGTTCCTGCCGGTGATCACACCGCAGGAGTTCATATGAAAATTCTCGATGCGAATAGCGAAGGCTGGCGCGGTGAAAGCCGCGCGCCGCCCGCGCCCATGTACTGAGTAGATAAGCACTTTCATTCCGGCGCATGCCGGCCCGCAAAACCATGCGCGGCCGAACGGAGACCTATGTGCCGGCCACAGGGGGAGAGACCATGTTCATGAAACAAATTCAGCCGGGCCCTTTGATAGCGGCAAATCCGCGACTCGCCGCCGTCATCGCGGCGCTCGTCCTTTATCTGGGGTTTGCGCCTGCATTGGCGCGAGAGGAGAGCTTCCTTGAATTGGCAGGCGTCATTCTGCCGGGCATCGAGGTCGCGATGTTCGTTGCCTTCGCGGCGCTCTATCGCGATCACGTCGCGCCGCAGGCGGGTCGCCGCCGTGCCGCAATTGCGCTGCTCGTCTGGTTCGCGGTGAGCCTTGCGGCCCTTTGGCTTTATGCCGCGTTCACGCGCGCAGGCATCGAGGCCTATGCGCGGTTCGGCGCACCACCGGCTTTCGGTCCGATAAATTGAACGAGAAGGGGAGGGCGTGAGCCCTCCCCGATTTGTCGCCTCATGCGCTGCCGCATCGCGTGGATCAGTTCACCTGGCCGCGAAGCCCTGCGCCATTGTCGATCGGGCTGTAATAGGCATAAGGCGCGTCGTCATTCTGTGCGGCCTTGCGAACCGGCGCGGCGGGCGCTGCTGTCTCCGCTTCGCGCGGCGCGTTGGCGGGCGCGGGATGGTCGACGGCATCCGGATTCGTCTGGCGATAGTCGATCTTGCCCATCGGGTCGCCCTTCGCACCGAACTTTGCGCATTCGCCGGGGTTCACGTGATAGAGTGGTACCAGCATCTTCAGAACGGCGCGTTCGACGACAGAGCGGACGGCGAGCTGGATCGGCTCCATCGCGCTTTCGCCCGCGCCGATGTCGAAGAGATTGCCGCCGAGGAAGTCGAACACGCCCGCGCTGACCTCATGGCCGACGATCTGCTTCTGGTAGGAAACGAAATCGACAACTTCCAGCGTCCGGCTGTTCACGAGGCGCAGGTCGAGGCCGATATTCATCACATAGAGCTTGCCGCCCGCATTCGCGCCCCAACCCTCATCCGACGAGCTTGCAACGGAGGCCGAAACGCCGCCTGAACGGATGTTGAAGTTGAGCTCGGTGATGCCGCCGACGAGGTAATAGTCGCTGCCGCGGATTTCGCCCGCGAAGATCTTGCGATAGTCGCCGTTCGGCTGCGCATCGCCGATGAGCTTGTTATTGGTGTATTTGAGCTCAAGCTCGGTGACGGAAGTGTCGTAGCGCTCGACCAGCGGCACGCCCGCCTTGCCGAGAGCCGACATCGCCATGAGCGACGCGCCCTGCGTGAGCTTGCGGCCCGAACCGTCCGCCTCTTCCTTGCCCGTGTAGTCGCGAATATTGCCGACCGCGATGCGGCTGGCCTGAATGTCGCTCGGGATATGCGAGGCGAGGCAGCGCAGCGCCGAGGAGTAGGGCGTTTCATTGCTGATGACGGGGGCGTCGCCTACAGGCGCCGTATATTGCCCGTTCGACCCTGCGCTGGGGGTGATGCAACCGGTCAAGGCAAAGGCGATAGAGAGAATGCCGAGCGTGCGCGTGGCCAGTCCCTTATGTGCCGATATCGACTTTACGCTTGCGAACACGATGGGTCTCCCGATTTGCAGTTCGGCTCCCGATGGGCGGGACCCGAAGTCGAACCCATGAGTGCAACCGGTATGCCAGCGGTTATGACCCGTCGGGATTTACGGAATCTCGCGGATTCCCTTGGGAGCCGTCGCGCCAACGCGCTCATCGGGCTGTCCCGCTTCGACACGGGCACCTCGGAAATGATAGTGCTGTACGTCCTTGGCACAGCCGGGTGCGCCTTGCGGCGCCGACGCTCGCGGGCGACACTCGGGTCAATCAGAACAAGCAGGAAAGCCGGAGCCTTGCCCAAACCTGTCCTGGAATTCTTCTTCGATTGCTCGAGCCCGTGGACCTACCTCGCCTTCAGCCGCGTGGAGGCGCTGGCAGAGCGGGCCGGCGCCGTGATCGACTGGCGGCCCGTCCTCGTCGGCGGGATATTCAACGCCGTTAACGATACGGTCTATGAGCAGCGCGCCAATCCAAATCCGGTCAAGGCGCGCTACTACGTGAAGGATCTGCAGGACTGGGCGCGCTTTTGCGGCATCGAGATCGGTCAGCCCCCCGTTTTTCCCGTCCGCGCCGTTGATGCCATGCGCGCGGCCATCGTCGCGAGCGATGAGGGCAAGCTTCCCGCTTTCGCCCGCGTGACCTTCCGCACCTATTGGAGCGAGTTGAAGGACATCAGCCAGCCGGATGTGCTTGCCGCCATCTGCGCCGAAGTGGGCCTCGACTGGAACATGGTCAGCCGCCGCATCAAGGACGAGGACGTCAAGAAGCGGTTGCGCGACAACACCGAGGAAGTCATCGCCCGTGGCGGCTTCGGCTCCCCCACCATGTTCGTCAACAAGACCGACATGTATTTTGGCAATGATCGCTTGCCGCTTGTAGAAGCCGCGTTGAAGGCCCTTGCAAAATGACTATCCCCCCCGAAGTTTACGCGCGGCGCACAAACCCGCCGGCATTCAACGTGCCCGGCATCGTGCTCGCGCTCGTCGTTGCGGTTCTCGTCATCTATGGGGGCGTGAGCAATCTGCCGGAGGCGACGCAGAACGAGATCGTCGTCCTCTTCGGGCTTTTTCCCGGCCGCTTCACCGAAGTGCCGGGCCATCCCGATCTCGTCTTTCCGGGCGGCCTCGCGGGCAAGCTCTTTTCGCTCATCAGCTACACGTTCCTTCATGGGAGCTGGAGCCATGCGGTCGTCAATGCCGTCTGGTTGCTCGCCTTCGGTAGCCCGATCGCGCGGCGCATCGGTACGGTGCGCTTCCTGCTCTTTTATTTCGCCTGCGGCATTGTCGGCGGGCTTCTTCATGTGTGGCTCAATGCGGGTTCGCTCGTTCCCGTCATCGGTGCCTCGGCCGCGATCTCCGGCATGATGGGCGGCGCGGCTCGTTTCGTCTTTCTGGCGGATGGCCCGCTTGGCGGTCTCGGCGGCGCGCCTTATCCAAGCTCCGCACCGCGCGCCCAGGCGAGCATCGGCCGCGCGCTGACCGATCGCCGCGTGCTGATCTTCGTCGGCGTATGGATCGGCCTCAATTTCCTCTTCGGTCCCACCGGCATCACGCCCACGGGCGAGAATGTCAGCGTTGCCTGGGAGGCGCATCTCGGCGGCTTCCTCGCGGGCCTGTTGTTCTTCGGCTTCTTCGATCCCTATCGGACCTCGCCCTCGGGTGGGCCGGGTAATGTCGGCTACGGGGAATGGAGCGGGCGCAACAAGCTGCCTTGAGCCAAGCCGGCTTGAAAGCGGCCTGTCCATAACCACATGGATTCAGGGCCCATCGTGAGGGGCCGATCATGAGGAGGCTTTCGAGATGAGCGATACATCGTCCGCACCGTCAGACGCCACCGCGCAGGAGCCGCTCTGGCTGCGCTTCATCTACATGATCGCCTATGCGCTGCTGGCGCATGTCGCCTTTTCGCTGGCGCTTTTTCTTGGCGTCGTCCAACTCGTGGTCATTCTTGCGACCAAGGAGAAGAACGAGGAGCTGCGCGGCTTCAGCCGCAATCTCGTTCAATATGTCGGCGAATGTCTTTCCTTCGTGATCTTTGCGCGCGAGGAGAAGCCGTTTCCGCTGGGCAAGTTTCCGGTCGTCACGCCGTCAACTGAGTAGCGCCGGCGGCGAGCAGCGCGTCGAGCTTCGCGCGGCCCTTCGATGTCAGCAGCCCCCTCATCACGGCGAAGGCGGTGAGCGTAAAGCCTGTGCGCGCGTCTTCCTCGCTTTTGTAGAACCCGGCGAGTTCAAGGCTGCACAGCCCATGGATCGTGGCCCAGAAAGATTCGGAAATCGCCACCGGGGTGATGGTCGACGGGAAGCTGCCTTCGTCGATGCAGGCCTGTATCGCGTCGAGCAGCGCCCGATAGGCGGGGTGGCGTGG
>Ga0255338_1001812_pt1 | contig 36748 bp, 37 predicted proteins | sample MeOH1_35cm_T4_19_FD_203715 | JGI IMG/M metagenome (GOLD analysis project Ga0255338, IMG submission 203715) | Sandy soil microbial communities from University of British Columbia, Vancouver, Canada - MeOH1_35cm_T4_195 | ecosystem: Engineered > Artificial ecosystem > Sand microcosm > Unclassified ...
GCGAGGGCTACCAGGCGCTGCAGCAGCGGCTGCAGGAGGCGCGCTGGTTCATCAAGAACATCCAGCAGCGCTTCGACACCATCCTGCGCGTGTCCAACGCCATCGTCGAGCGCCAGCGCAACTTCTTCGTGCACGGCGAGCTGGCGATGCGCCCGCTGGTGCTGCGCGAGATCGCCGACGAGCTGGGCCTGCACGAATCCACCATCAGCCGCGTCACCACGGCCAAGTACATGGCGACGCCGTACGGCACCTTCGAGCTCAAGTACTTCTTCGGCTCGGCGCTGGGCACCGAGACCGGCGGCAACGCGTCGAGCACCGCCGTGCGAGCGCTGATCAAGCAGTTCGTCGCCTCCGAGAACCTGAAGAAGCCGCTGTCGGACAGCCAGATCTCCGACATGCTCAAGGAGCAGGGGATCGAATGCGCGCGGCGCACCGTGGCCAAATACCGCGAGGCGCTGCGCATCGCGCCCGCCAACCTGCGCAAGTCGCTCTAGGCGCCTGCCCGAGAAAGTCCTTTTGAACCAGCTGCAACTCTTCCTGCCCTGCGCCGCCGGCGTCGAGGGCTTCCTGGCCGACGAGGTGCACCGGTTGACGGGCCTGGCCGGCGACGACCTGCTCACCGGCCGCGGCGGCATCACGTTGCGTGCCTCCTGGCGCGAGGCCATGCGGATCAACCTGCACAGCCGCCTGGCGCAGCGCGTCCTGGTGCAGCTGTCGCACACGCCGTATCGCGCCGAGCAGGACCTGTACGAGGCCGCGAGCGCCGTCGCCTGGGAAATCTGGTTCACCAACAGGGAAACCTTCAAGGTCGAGGTGACGGCGCAGCACAGCCCGCTCAAGAGCCTGAACTTCGCGGGCCTGAAGATCAAGGACGCGGTGGCCGACCGCTTCCGCCACAAGAGCGGGGAGCGGCCCAGCGTGGACACGCAGTGGCCGCACGTGCGCATCTACGCGCACCTGACGAGCGACCACGCGACGCTCTACATCGACACCTCGGGCGAGCCGCTCTTCAAGCGCGGCTGGCGCGAGGACAAGGGCGAGGCGCCGCTGAAGGAAACGCTGGCCGCCGCGATGATCGCGGCCAGTGGCTGGGACGCGGCGACGCCGCTGTACGACCCGTGCTGCGGCAGCGGCACGATCGCGATCGAGGCCGCGCAGGTCGCATGCAACATCGCGCCCGGACAGTTGCGCCGCTTCGGTTTCGAGCGGCTGCTGCCCTACCAGCCGCATGTCTGGAAAGCCTTGTGGGAGGAAGCGAAGGCGCAGCAGCGCGCGCCGACGGCGCCCGTGTTCGGCAGCGACATCGCGTTCCGGATGGTCGATTTCGCGCAGCGCAACGCCGCGCGCGCGGGGGTGGCCGACGCGGTGAACCTGCGCGGCGGCGACGCGCTGCAGCGCATGCCGCCGACCGAGACGCCGGGCGTGATGCTGGTGAACCCGCCCTACGGCGAGCGGATCGACACCGCGGGCGTGGCCGGCCGCAGCCAGGGCGGCCGCGAGCGCGCCGAAACCGAGGACGGCGGCGACTTCTTCACCCAGCTGGCCGCGCACTGGAAGAAGAACTACCCGGGCTGGACGGCGTGGGTGCTGACGCCCGACCTCAAGCTGCCCTCGCGCATGCGCCTGAAGGAGTCGCGGCGCGTTCCGATGTGGAACGGCCCCATCGAGTGCCGCCTGTTCCGCTTCGACATGGTCCGCGGATCCGCCCGAAAAGATGCCCACACTGGTTCTTGACACCAACATCGTGCTGGACCTGTTCGTCTTCGCGGATGCGCGGGCGCGGGCGCTGCACGAAATCCTGGTACGGGGCAGCGCGAACTGGATCGCGACCACCGCCATGCGCGACGAGCTGGAGCGGGTGCTGGCCTATTCGCACATCGAATCGAGGCTGGATTTCTACCGGCTGCGCGCCGGCGACGTGATCGGGCATTTCGACAGGCACGCGGCCATCGTCGAGGTTCCTGCCAAGGCGCCCGTGACCTGCAAGGATCCCGACGACCAGAAGTTCATCGACCTCGCCGTGGCGCATCGCTGCCTGCTGCTGAGCAAGGACGCCGCCGTGCTGGCGATGACGAAGCGGCTGGCGCAGCTCGAAGTGATCGCGGCGCCGGTGATGCCGGCGTAGGGAACTCATAGGCGAAGAACGCGCGCAGCGCCTGCGCCGTTTCCTGGTGCAGCTCCTCGGGGATGAAATGCCCGGCCGGCAGGCATTCGCCTTCGACCCGGCCGGCGCACTGCGCCTGCCAGAGGTCGACGGGCTTGAACAGCTTTTCCACCACGCCATTGCGGCCCCAGAGCACCAGCATGTCGCACGCGACCTTCTCGCCGCGCGCACGGCTTTCACGGTCGTGGTCGAGGTCGATGCCGGCGCTGGCGCGGTAGTCCTCGCAGGCCGCGTGGACGGACTCCGCGCGGCAAAAGCATCGTTCGTATTCGGCCAGCGCCTGCGGCTCGATGTAGGCCAAACCTCCTGCGCCCCATCCGCCGAGCTTGGCGTGCAGGTACTGGCGGCTGTTCGGACCGATCATGAACTCGGGCAGCGGCGCCGGCTGGATCAGGTGGAACCAGTGGTAGTAGTGGCGCGCGAACGCCATGTCGGTGGCGTTGTACATGTCCAGCGTCGGCGCGATGTCGATCACGCACAGTTTCTGCACGCGCTGGGGGTGGTCCAGCGCCATGCGATGCGCGACGCGCCCGCCGCGGTCATGGCCGCACAGGCGAAAGCGCCCCACGCCGAGCGTCACCATCAGCTGCACCATGTCCTCGCCCATCGCGCGCTTGCTGTAGTTGCTGTGGTCGGCCAGGCCCGGCGCCTTGGCCGAGTCGCCATAGCCGCGCAGGTCGGGCATGACCAGGAAGTATTCGTCCTGCAGGTGCTGCGCCACGCGGTGCCAGATCGCATGGGTCTGCGGGAAGCCGTGCAGCAGCAGCAGGGCGGGCTTGCCGCGGCGGCCGCCGAAGCGCGCGAAAATCTCGGTGCCGTTGAGCGTGAAGCGGCCCTGCTCGAAACCTTCGAACCAGGCGCCGGCGCTCACTTCGGCTCCTTCGCCAGGAACCGTTGCAGGCTCGCGCCGGCCTGGCGGCGCACCTTGCCGCGCAGCATCGGCGTCCAGCCCAGCAGCACGCCCGGCGCGCCGAGCGCCTGGCGCGACCAGCGCCAGAAGTCGAAGCGGTCCTGGTGGCGCACGATCTGCCCGGCGGGGTTGAACTCGAACTGCGCATCGATGCTGTTGTCGACGATGCGGCCGGTGGCGCTGAAGCGGTAATGCGCGTCCCAGTGGGCCCGCCCGCCCGCCGCGTCGGCCCGCACGTCGCGGTACTGGAGCTTCCATACGTCGGCGCCCCTGGCCCGCGTGGCCTCGCACAGCATGCGCCACATGCCCCCCACATCGCGCTTGCCGCGCAGCGAGAAGACCGCGTCGTCGAACGCGGCATCGTCCGCGTAGCAGCTGGCCATGGTGTCGGGATCGAGCCGCGCGAAGGCACCGTAGAACGTCTCGAGGGTCTGCTGGTTCGGGTGCATGGTTGCTCCAGGGGTCAGCGGGTTTTGGGAACTGCAGCCGCGAGGAAATCGTACACCGCCCGGATCCGGCGGCGGGTGCGATTTTCGCGATGCTGTCAGTTCATCCATGAATGGCAGGCCTGGGCATTTGCGGAATTCGACCAGCGTTTCCACAATGGACCCATCGCACCCGAAGGAGTGGAACATGGACCGAAGGCATTTCATTCGCGTGGCGGGCGGCGGCATCGTCACCGCGGCCGCGTCGCTGGGCGTGGCGGGCTGCTCGGACGCCTACCCGCCGCAGGCGGTGCAGGCATGGCAGGGGCCGCCGGCCGGCGAGACCGACGTGCGCCGGTGGCTGCTGGGCCACGCGATCCTGGCCCCGCACTCGCACAACCTGCAGTCCTGGCTGGTGGACCTGCGCATCCCCGGCGAGCTCCTGTTGTATTGCGACCTCACGCGGCTGCTGCCGGAAACCGATCCGTTCTCGCGCCAGATCATGATGAGCCACGGCACCTTCCTCGAGTTGCTGGATCTCGCCGCCCGGCACAAGGGGCTGCGCGCCGATATCGAGCTGTTTCCGCAAGGCGAGTTCGGCCCGGCAGGTCCGGACCGGCGGCCGGTCGCGCGCATACGGCTGGCACCCGATGCGGGTGTCCGGCCCGATCCGCTGTTCGCGCAGATCCTTTCGCGGCGCACCAACCGCGAGGCGTACGAACGCCGGGAGCCGACGGCCGAGGCCCTGCGCGCCGTGATCGCCAGCGTCGCGCCGCATCGTCTGCGTGCCGGCTTCACCACGGGCGGCGACCCGCAGGCGCTGCCGCGGCACCGGGCCATCGCCAGCAAGGCGTGGCGCATCGAGCTCGAAACGCCGCGCACGATCCTGGAGTCGTACAAGGTGCTGCGCGTGGGGCCGGGCGAGATTGCGCGGCATCGCGACGGGCTGTCCATCAACACGCCGCTGGTGCGCGCGCTCACGGCGATCGGGCTGTTCGACCGCAGCAAGGCACCGGCCCCGGGGGACGCCGCGATCGCCGGGCAGATCAGGGATTTCGACGCGAAGATCGCCGCCACCCCGGCCTTCTTCTGGCTGGTCACGCAAGGCAACGACCGCAGGACGCAGGTGGACGCCGGGCGTGCCTATGTGCGCGCGCAACTCGCGGCGACGGCGCACGGCGTTTCCATGCAACCGCTGTCGCAGGCGCTGCAGGAGTACCCGGAGCAGGCCGGGACCTATGCCGCGATCCACGCGTTGCTCGAAGCGCCCCCGCCGGCCCACACCGTCCAGATGTGGGCGCGCATTGGCTATGCGCCGCCGGTGCAGCCTGCGCCGCGGCGGGGTGTGGACGCGCAGGTGATGCGGGCTTGAGGGCCTGTCTCCACGGATCGATCGATGGTGAACCGCTCGGACAACGGAGCGTCGCAACCATAGGACATGTCGCAGACTGCGACAGGTGGCGCTGACCATTCTTGGGCGTTCATGGCCCAGGCCTGACGTCGTTGCTCACTGCGGCCGCGGCTTCCACGAGGGGGCGGCACGGCCACCGCCGGCCGAAATCGAGCTGGCGCGATGCTTGCGAGCAGGCCTGTCGTTACCGGGTACGTGGCCAGGGATGAACCGCCACGACCGACCAAAGGACCCCGAATGCCTGCCATCACCAAGCTCAGCCACGCTACCCCCTGGGTCGAAGTCGTTTCGACGGCCAAAGACTGGCAAGCGCTCGGGCCCGACCGCCTGTTGCGCATGCACTACCACCTGAACCTGATCCGCGCGTTCGAGGAGGCAGTGCTGGAAGCCGCCAAGCAGGGACTGGTGAACGGTCCCGCGCACACCAGCCTCGGGCAAGAGGCTGGTGCGGTGGGCAGCATCGCCTGTCTCGATACGCCGGACCTGATCACCGGTGCGCATCGTGGCCACCACCAGTTCATCGCCAAGGGGCTGCGGCTGCTGGACCAGGGCGATCATGACCCGCGCCGGGCGGCGGTTCCGGCCGCGGTGCAGGAGTTCCTCCATCGCGCGCTGGCCGAGATCCTGGGCCTGACGCCGGGTTTCTGCAAAGGCCGCGGCGGCTCGATGCATCTGCGCTGGGACGAGGCCGGCGCCATGGGCACCAACGCCATCGTCGGCGGCGGCGTGCCGATCGCCAACGGCCTGGCCTGGGCCAAGAAGCGCGAAGGCAAGGGCCATGTGGCCATGACCTTTTTCGGCGACGGCAGCAGCCACATCGGCTCGGTGCTCGAGTCGTTCAACCTGGCTGCGCTGTGGAAGCTGCCCCTGTGCTTCTTCATCGAGAACAACGGCTACGCCGTGTCGACGACCGTCGCCGAACAGACCGCGGAGCCCCGCCTGTCTTCGCGCGGCGGCGCGTTCGCCATCCCGGCCTGGCGGGTCGACGGCATGGACCTGGCAGCGGTGCACGCGGTGTCGAAACTGGCCGTCGAGCACATGCGTGCCGGCAAGGGTCCCACGCTGATCGAGGCCATGGTCTACCGCTACACTCACCATGGCGGCGGCATCCCGGGCAGCGCATTCGGTTATCGAACCAAGGAAGAGGAGGCGCAGTGGCGCAGCCGCGACCCGGTCGAGCGGTGTGCTCGCGAGCTCACCGACCGGGGCTGGCTGACTGCCGAGGACGACCAGGCACTGCGCGGCCATTGCGCGGCGGCCATGAAGGCCGTCCTCGAGCGCCTGACGGAATCCGATCCGGCCGACGGCAGCAAGCGGCGGATCCGGCCGGCGCTCTGGCCGGATTCGGCCTTTCGTGACATGGGCCTGCGCGGCGACCTGTCGGAATTCGAGGGCGCGCGCTTCGAGGAGGCCGAGTCCGCGACCGGCAAGCTCGGCGACGTGAAGTTCATCGACGCCGTATCGCAGGTGATGGGGCGCCGCATGGAGACCGACGAGCGCATCTTCTGCCTGGGCGAAGACATCCATCGCATGAACGGCGGCGCCAATGGCGCGACCCGCGGCCTGAGCGCGCGTTTTCCCGATCGCATCGTCGGCACCCCGATCGCCGAAAACGGCTTCAGCGGGCTGGCCGGCGGCGTCGCTATGGAAGGCAGCTACCGGCCGGTGGTCGAGCTGATGTACGCCGATTTCGCGCTGGTGGCCGCCGACCAGCTGTTCAACCAGATCGGCAAGTCGCGCCACATGTTCGGCGGCGAGTCGAAGATGCCGCTGGTGCTGCGCACCAAGTGCGCGGCCGGCACCGGCTACGGGTCGCAGCACTCGATGGACCCGGCGGGGCTGTTCTCTCAGTGGCCGGGCTGGCGCATCGTCGCGCCGTCCACCCCGTTCGACTACGTCGGGCTGATGAACAGCGCGCTGCGCTGCGAGGACCCGGTCCTGGTGCTCGAGCATGTCGACCTCTACGGCACCACGGGGATCGGGCCGCTGGAAGACCTGGACTATTGCATTCCACTGGGCAAGGCCAAGGTGCTGCGCGAAGGCCGCGCGTTCACGGTGCTGACCTATTCGTCGATGACGAAAGTGGCCCTGCAGGCGGCCGACGAACTGGGCCTGGACGCCGAGATCATCGACCTGCGTTCGCTCGACCGCGGCGGTATCGACTGGCCGCTGATCGAGGCGAGCGTGCGCAAGACACACAACGTGGTGGTTCTGGAGCAGGGGACGCTGACCGTCTCGTACGGCGCCATGCTGGCTGACGAGATCCAGCGGCGCTGCTTCGACGACCTGGACCAGCCGGTGCAGCGCATCCACGGCGGCGAATCATCGCCGTCGGTCAGCAAGGTGCTGGAGCGGGCCTCGCATGCGGGACTGGAGGAAGTCCGGGCCGGCTTCCGGCAAATGATGACCGAGATGGGACGGCCCCTCTGATGGATGCGAGCCGCCAAACAAGGAGAGGACCTCATGGCCACTGAGATCACGATGCCGGAGCTGTCCCCCTCGATGACCGAGGCCAACCTGGTCCGATGGCTCAAACAGGAGGGCGATCCCGTCGAAATCGGCGACGTTCTCCTCGAGATCGAGACCGACAAGGCACTCGTCGACTTCGAAGCGCCGGCGCGCGGAACGCTGGCTCGCGTCAGGGTGCCCGCGGGCGCGCTGGGCGTGAAAGTCGGCACGACGTTGGCTTGGCTGCTCCAGGCCGGGGAAGCGGTGCCTGACGGAGCATCCGGCGCGCGGCAGGATGCACTCGTTCCGCAACCGGCGCTGGCCCAGGCGCCGAGCGACCCCGCACCGTCCGCCGCGGCCGCGCCTGACAGCGAACCCGGCCGCATCGGCAGCAGCCCGCTCGCGCGCCGCCTGGCAAGGCAGCACGGCCTGTCGCTGGCAGCGATCCGCGGCAGCGGCCCCCGAGGCCGGATCGTGCAGGTCGACATCGAATCGGCGTTGCGGGCGACCGGGACCGGGCCCGCCCATGTGACGGCGCCCCTCATCGCGCAGCCGCTCACACCCGCCGTGTCGGCTCCGGGCATGGCCGACGGCCGGGCACATGAGGACGTTCCGCACACGAATACGCGACGGGTCATCGCGCAGCGCTTGACTGAATCCAAACAGCAGGCGCCGCACTTCTACCTGACGATCGACTGCCAGATCGACGCGCTGCTGGCGCTGCGCGCGCAGGTCAATGCTGCGCAACCCGAGCGGAAGGTGTCGGTCAACGACCTGGTCGTCCGGGCCGTGGCGGTCGCGTTGCGCCGGGTCCCCGCCGCCAATGCGTCATGGACGGACCATGCCATCCGGCGCTGGAAGGACGTCGACATCAGCGTGGCGGTGGCCACGCCGGCGGGACTGATCACGCCGGTGCTGCGCCGGGCCGACACCAAGTCGCTCGGCACGCTCTCTGCCGAGATCCAGGAGCTGGCCGCGCGGGCGCGCGAGGGGCGGCTCAAGCCCGCCGAGTACCAGGGCGGCGGGTTCAGCATCTCCAACCTGGGCATGTTCGGCGTGCGCGAATTCGCCGCCATCCTGAATCCGCCGCAGGCCTGCATCCTGGCCGTCGGCGCGGGCGAGCAGCGTGCTGTCGTGCGCGACGGGACCCTGGCGGTCGCCACGGTGATGACCTGCACCCTGTCGGTCGATCACCGGGTGGTCGACGGCGCCGTGGGCGCCGAGTTCCTGGCCGCGTTCAAGGGCCTGATCGAGCAACCCGTTGCGATGCTGGTGTGAAGAAAGCGGCCTGAACCATGGAGAGATCCTTCGATCTGCTGCTTGTCGGCGGTGGACCCGGCGGCTACGTCGCCGCGATCCGCGCCGCGCAGCTGGGCATGAAGACAGCGCTGGTCGAGTGTGACCAACTCGGCGGCGTCTGCCTGAACTGGGGCTGCATCCCGACCAAGGCGCTGCTGCGCAGCGCCGAGGTGTACACGCAGTTGCTGCACGCATCGGCCTACGGGCTCACGGCAAGCGACGTCGCTTTCGACCTGCCGCAGATCGTCGCGCGATCGCGCGCCGTCGCCGAGCAGCTGTCATCCGGCGTCAAGCACCTGTTGCGCAAGAACGGTGTCGAAGTCATCCGGGGCCGCGGACGTCTCGCCGGCGGTGGCAGGCTGCAGGTCGAAGGCCCTGACGGGGCCGTGACGCAACTGCGGTCGGCGCACATCGTGCTGGCCACCGGCGCCCGGGCACGCGCCATGGCTCCGATCGAGCCCGACGGCAAGCTGGTGTGGAGCTACAAGGAGGCACTGACGCCGCAGGTCATGCCCAAGTCGCTGCTGGTGGTGGGATCCGGGGCGATCGGCATCGAGTTCGCCAGCTTCTACAGCGCCCTCGGCGCCGACGTCACGGTGATCGAGATGCTGGACCGCGTGCTGCCGGCGGAGGACGAGGAAATCTCGGAATTCGCCCGCAAAGCCTTCACGCGGCGGGGCCTGCGCATCATCACCGGCGCCACGGTCACCGGGCTGGCCAAGGGAGACGACGACGTCATGGTCACCTTCGAGTCGGGCGGGCAACCCTCGACCTTGCGGGTCGAGCGCGTGCTGAGCGCGGTCGGGATCGTCGGCAACGTCGAGGGGCTCGGACTCGAGCACACCCGCGTCCAGGTCGACAGGACGCACATCGTGGTCGACGAGTGGTGCCGCACGACCGAGCCCGGGGTCTATGCCATCGGCGACGTGGCCGGCGCGCCCTGGCTCGCGCACAAGGCCAGTCACGAAGGCATCCTCTGCGTCGAGAAGATCGCGGGTGCCGGGCACCCGCAGCCGCTGGACCCCCGCCGCATTCCGGGCTGCACCTACAGCCAGCCGCAGGTCGCCAGCGTGGGGCTGACCGAACGCCAGGCGCGCGAGACCGGGCGCGAGCTCAAGATCGGGCGCTTCCCCTTCCATGCGAACGGCAAGGCGATCGCGCTGGGTGAGCCCGAAGGGCTCGTCAAGACGATCTTTGACGCGCACACCGGCCAGCTGCTGGGGGCGCACATGATCGGCGCCGAAGTGACCGAGCTGATCCAGGGCTACGTGCTCGGGATGACGCTGGAGACGACCGAGGCCGAGTTCGCCCACACCGTGTTTGCCCACCCGACGCTATCGGAGGCCATGCACGAAGCCGCGTTGGCTGCGTTCGGCAGCGCGATCCACGTGTGAGCCTGGCCATGAACCGCATGAATCACCAGGCCGGGGCCCTTTCGGACCTGCGCATCGTCGACCTGACACAGATGCTGGCCGGCCCGATCTGCACGCAGATGCTGGCCGATCACGGTGCCGAGGTGATCAAGGTCGAGTCGCTTGCGGGCGACGGCATCCGCGCATCCGGGCCGTTCCGGTCCGACGATGCCGAGCACGCCTTCGGCGGCTACTTCCAGAGCGTCAACCGCAACAAGTCCTCGATCGTGCTGGACCTCAAGCAGGAAGAAGGCAAGGCGGTCCTCCGGCGCCTGGTCGAGGGCGCCGACGTGGTGGTCGAGAACTTCCGCGCCGGGGTGATGGACCGGCTCGGCCTCGGCTACGAGACGCTGCGCGCCATCAAACCCGGGCTGGTGTACGCCACCGTGCGCGGCTTCGGCGATCCGCGCAGCGGGGCGAGCCCCTATGCGCACTGGCCGGCTTTCGACGTCGTGGCGCAGGCCATGGGCGGCATCATGAGCATCACCGGCGAGCCCGGCGGTGCGCCGACCAAGATCGGCCCCGGGGTGGGCGACATCGTCCCGGGGCTGATGCTGGCCCTGGGCATCCTCGCCGCCGTGCATCACGCGCGGCGCACCGGCGAAGGCCAGTTCGTCGACGTCGCGATGGTCGACGGGATTCTTGCCCTGTGCGAGCGCACGGTCTACCAGCAGTCGTACGAGGGGCGCACCCCGGGGCCCGAAGGCAACCGCCATCCCTTGCTGTGCCCGTTCGGGCTGTTCCCGGCGAGCGACGGCTGGGTGGCGATCGGCTGCCCCGACGAGAAGCTCTGGACCCAGCTGGCCCGGATCATCGGGCGGGCGGACATGGTCGACGACCCGCGCTACGCGACCAACCGGGCGCGGGTCGCGCACGCCGACGACGTGATCGCCGCAGTGGAGGCCTACACCGGCCCGCGCAGCAAGGCCCAGCTGGCCGAGGCGCTCGGCGGCAGCGTTCCGTTCGGCCCCGTGTGCACGGCGCGCGACATCTTCGACGATCCCCACTACCGCATCCGCGACATGATCGTCGAGGTCGAACATCCCGGCTGCGCCAGCCCGGTGCAGATCGCCGGCGTGCCCATCAAGATGAGCGCGACGCCGGGGGGCGTGCACCGCCGCGCGCCGCGGCTGGGGGAGCACACCGACGAAGTCCTGCGCGACCTGGGCATCACCCCGCAACAGATAGAGCGGCTGCGCGCGGCGCGCGTGGTCGCATGACTGCAATTCAAGAGGAAATACCGTGCAGATACTGACCGAGGAACGCAGGCTCATCAAGGAGTCGGCGCGCGATTTCACCATGAACCGGGTCTTGCCGCTGGCCAACAAGCTGGACCCTGAAAAGGGCGCGATCCCGCGCGAACTGGTCGAGGAGATGGCCGAACTGGGCTACTTCGGCATCCTGATCCCCGAGGAATTCGGCGGCCTCGGCCTCGGCGCCTTCGAGTACTGCCTGGTGGCCGAGGAACTCTCGCGCGGCTGGATGAGCGTCGCCAGCCTGATCGCGCGGGGCAACGGCCTGCTGCGCACGATGGACGCGCTGACGCCGCAGCGCAAGGCCGAACTGCTGCCACGCATGGCGCAAGGCGAGTTTCTCGGCGCCTTCTCGCTGTCGGAACCCAACGCCGGCTCGGACGTCGCCAACATCACCTGCCGCGCCGTGCGCGCGGGCGACGACTGGGAGATCACCGGCGCCAAGTACTGGTGCACCTATGCCGACCAGGCCGACTTCCTGGTGGTGTTCGCCCGCACCGACCCCAAGGTCGACCCGAAGGCGCGCCACCGCGGAATCACCGCGTTCCTGATCGAGAAGCCGCGCGGCCGCCTGCCCGAAGGCGTGCAGGGCAGCGTCATCCCGAAGATCGGCTATCACGGCTGGACCACCTGGGAACTGGCCTTCGACCGCTGCCGGGTGCCGGCCTCCAGCGTGCTCGGCGAAGAGGGCAAGGGCTTCTACCTGGCGTCGATGGGGCTCGAAACCGCGCGGGCCCACACGGCGGCGCGCTCGATCGGGCTGGCGCAGGGCGCGCTCGAGGACGCCCTGGCTTATGCGCAGGAGCGGCAGCAATTCGGGCAGCCGATCGGCCACTTCCAGGCGATCCGCTTCAAGCTGGCCGAGATGGCGACCGAGGTCGAAGCCGCGCGCAGCCTGATGTATGCGGTGTGCCAGAAGATCGACCAGGGCGTGCGCTGCGACACCGAGGCGGCCATGGCCAAGCTGTTCGCCAGCGAGATGTCCGAGCGGGTCACCAGCGAGGGCCTGCAGATCCACGGCGGCGCGGGCTACACCACTCACTTCGCCGCCGAGCGCTATTGGCGCGATGCGCGGCTCACCAAGATCTTCGAGGGCACTTCGGAGATCCAGAAGCGGATCATTTCCGACGCCCTGCTCGGCAAGGTCGGCAAGTGACGGAGGCGCCATGAGCAAGAGCCGGACCGGCAACTTCTTCGAGGACTTTCGCCTCGGTCAGCGGCTCGTGCACGCGACGCCGCGCACGCTGACCGCCGCCGACCAGAGCCTGTACATCGCGCTCACCGGCAGCCGCGCCTGCCTGCACAGCGCCGACACCGTCGCGCGCGCCGCCGGCTTCGAGCGCCGGCCGCTCGAAGACCTGCTGGTGTTCAACACCGCGTTCGGCAAGACGGTGCCCGATGTTTCGCTCAACGCGGTGGCGAACCTCGGCTACGCCGACCTGCGCTTTGCCGAGCCGGTCTACGACGGCGACACGCTGAGCGTCGCCAGCGAGGTCGTCGGGCTGAAGGAGAACTCCAGCCGCAAGACCGGCGTCGTGTACGTCCGCTCGATCGCCCGCAACCAACATCAGCGCGAGGTGCTGAGCTGGGTCCGCTGGGTGATGGTGCACAAGCGCGACGAGCATGCGCCCGTCGGGACGGCGGTCGTGCCCGACCTGCCGGCCCGGGTCGAACCCGGCGCGCTGTCGATCGCGCACTTCGCACCGGCGATCGGCAGCGTCGTCCACGGCACCGGCGTGGACGACCTGTGGGAGGACTACGCCGTCGGCGAGCGCATCGATCACGGCAGCGCGATGACCGTGAACGACAGCGATCACAGCACGGCCACCCGCCTGTACCAGAACACCGCGAAGGGCCATTTCGATGCGCATTCCATGGCGTCCAGCTCGATGGGCCGGCGGCTGGTCTATGGCGGGCACGTGATGTCGATCTGCAAGGCGCTGGCCTACGACGGGCTGGAGAACTCGCTGGGCCTGCTGGCCATCAACGGCGGCAGCCATGTCGCGCCGGTCTTCGCGGGCGACACCGTTTGCTGCGCGACGACCGTGCTGGACAAGTTCGATTTTCCGGGCGCCCCGGTCGGCGCCCTGCGACTGCGGCTGATCGGCGCGAAGAACGTCGTCGGCGCGGCGGCGATCCGCCTCACCCACGAAGGCCGGCACGCCCCCGAGGTGGTGCTCGACCTGGACTGCACGATCGCAATTCCCAAACGTCATCATCGATAGAACACATGAACCAGCTTGTCCATCCCCAAGACGCCCTGTTCGGCGGCGAGAAGCGCTACCCCACCCTGTCCGCCTGCGAGCACTTCGCCGGCAGTGAAAAGCTGATTGCCAAGGCGATGCAGCTGCAGGCCGATCGCGGACCGATCTTCGACATCACCTGCGATTGCGAAGACGGGGCCCGTGCCGGCGAAGAGGAGACGCACGCCGCGATGGTGGCGCGGCTGATCGCGTCGCCCGCCAACCGCTTCGGCAAGCTGGGGGTCCGCATCCACGACCCCGCGCACCCGGCCTGGCGCCGCGACGTCGAGATCGTGGTCGGCGGCGCCGCCGAGCGGCTCGCCTACGTGACGATTCCGAAGTCCACCACGGCGGCGCAGGTGGAGGAGGTAATCGGGTTCGTGCAACAGGTCGCACGCGCGGCCGGGCGCGCCAGCCCGCTGCCGGTGCACGTGCTGGTCGAAACCCACGGCGCGCTGCGCCAGGTGTTCGCGATCGCCGAGCTGCCGCACATCGAGGTGCTGGACTTCGGCCTGATGGATTTCATCAGCGGCCATCACGGGGCCGTCGCGGCCTCGGCGATGCGCAGCCCGGGCCAGTTCGAACACAAGCTGATCGTGCGCGCCAAGGCCGAGATGGTCGCGGCCGCGCTGGCCCACGGCATCGTGCCGGCGCACAACGTGTGCATGAACCTGAAGGACGCCGCGGTCATCGGCGCCGACGCGCGCCGCGCCCGCGACGAGTTCGGCTTCCAGCGCATGTGGAGCATCTATCCGGACCAGATCGCGCCGATCGTCGCGGCGATGCAACCGGAGTTCCAGGAGGTGGTGGACGCCGGCGAGATCCTGCTGGCCGCCCAGGACGCGAGCTGGGGACCGATCCAGTTCAAGGGCGAGTTGCAGGATCGCGCCACCTACCGCTACTTCTGGAACATCGTCGAGAAGGCCCACGCGACCGGCATGACGCTGCCGGAGCCGGTCCGGCGGCGCTTCTTCGCGTAACCCAGGAAACTCCCATGAAGACCTACCAGCATTTCATCGGCGGCCAGTACGTCGACCCGGCCGGCGGACGCTGGATCGACACCATCGACCCCTACCTCGGCGAGGCCTGGGCCCGCATCCCCCAGGGCAGCGCCGAAGACGTCGACCGGGCCGTGGCGGCCGCCAACCGGGCCATGCGCGAGGGACCGTGGTCGACCATGACCGCCACCGAGCGCGGCAAGCTGATGCTTCGCCTGGCCGACCTGGTGGTGCAGAACGCCGACCGGCTGGCCGAGATCGAGGTCCGCGACAACGGCAAGCTGCTGGCCGAGATGCGCCCGCAAGTGCTGTACCACGCCGAGTGGTGGCGCTACTTCGGCGGGTTGGCCGACAAGATCGAGGGCCGCATCATGCCGATCGACAAGCCGCAGATGTTCGCCTTCACGCGGCAGGAGCCGGTGGGGGTCGTTGGCGCGCTGACGGCCTGGAACTCGCCGCTGCTGTTCGTGGCCTGGAAGTGCGCGGCGGCGATCGCCGCCGGCTGCGCGGTGGTCGTCAAGCCCTCCGAGTTCGCGTCGGCATCGACGCTCGAATACGCCGACCTGACGCGCCAGGCCGGCTTTCCCGACGGCGTGTTCAACGTGGTCTCCGGCTACGGCAACGAGGCCGGCTCGGCGATGGTCGACCATCCCGGCATCGCGAAGATCACCTTCACGGGGTCCGATGCGACCGGCAAGCTGATCTACGCCCAGGCCGCCAAGTCGATGAAGCGGGTCTCGCTGGAGCTGGGTGGCAAGTCGCCCAACATCGTGTTCGCCGACTGCGACCTGGACCAGGCCGCCGCAGGCGTCATCTCCGGCATCTTCGCCGCCACCGGGCAGACCTGCATCGCGGGGTCGCGGCTGCTGGTGCAGCACTCGATCAAGGACGAGTTCACGCGGCGCGTCGCGGCGCTCGGCGCCTCGGCGCGCAAGGGCAACCCGATGCTGCCCGCCACCCACATCGGCCCGATCACGACGCCGGCGCAGTACCGCAAGGTGCTCGACTACATCGAGATCGCCAAGGCGGAAGGAGCGCGCTGCGTCCTCGGCGGCGGGCCGGCGACCGGCCCCGACCTGCCGGGCGGCCAGTTCGTCGAGCCGACGATCTTCGTCGACGTGACGCCCGAGATGCGGATCGCCCGCGAGGAGGTGTTCGGCCCGGTGCTGGCCGTGATCGGTTTCGAGGACGAGGCCGATGCGGTGCGCATCGCCAACGACACGATCTACGGCCTGGCCGCCGGCGTCTGGACCGGCGACATCGGCCGCGCGCTGCGGATGTCGCAGGCCCTGAAGGCCGGCACCGTGTGGGTCAACACCTATCGCGCCGTGAGCTACATGATGCCGTTTGGCGGCATGAAGCACTCGGGCATCGGCCGCGAGAGCGGCATTGCCGCGATCGACGAGTACCTCGAAACCAAGAGCACCTGGATCTCTTACACCACCAGCGCCCCGACGAATCCGTTCGTGCTGCGCTGAGGCCGATCCCGGTCTGCGAAGCCTCGGCACGCCTCTACGGCAGCGACTTGCTCATTTCGGACTCGAGCCGCAGGGCCGAGGCGTTTGCAGCCGTGATGACGGCATCCAGGTCGGTGAATTGACACATGTCGCCGTCCCCGGCACCCCCTTCCGTTCAGGGTTCACGAAGTGGCGCCCTACATCAGCACGGTGAGCATCGGCGCGCCGTACGCCGACGGCATGACACGGAGGAGTCGATCGGGCGCATGTTCATCGCCGGCGTCATCCCGGGCATCCTGCCCGTCACTCGGCACGGCGCTGGAACGACAGCGGGCCGCGCCGTGCGTGGGGTCAGGCGGCCCAGTCGGCGCGCGACAGGCCGCGTTCGCTCATGCGGCGATAGATCGTGCTGCGTGAGATGCCGAGCCGGCGCGAGACCAGCGCCACGTTGCCTTCGTTCTCGCGCATCGCCGTGAGGATCAGGTCAAGCTCGCTGTCGCGCAGCGGCTGCGCCGGCGGATGCTGAGCACCCTTGGCCCGGGACACGGCCGCGGCGTTCAGGCCTTTCATCCGGTACGCCAGGTGAGGCGGCTCGAGCACGTCGCCGGTACAGACGATCGCCGCCATCTCGAGCACGTTTTCCAGCTCGCGCACGTTGCCGACCCAGGGATAGCGGCCCAGCAGCTCGTGCGCCTCCGGCGACAGGCGCAGGCCCGGCTTGCCGAGCTTGGCGGCGATGCCCAGCAGGACGGAGTCGGCGATGAGTGCGATGTCGTCGCCCCGTTCGCGCAGCGGCGGCAAATTGATTTCGACGACGCTGAGGCGGAAGTACAGGTCCATGCGAAAAGCGTGCTCGCGGCCCTTTTCGTAAAGATCCTCGTTGGTCGCGGCGACCACCCGGACGTCGACCTTCACCGGCTTGGTGTCGCCCAGCCGGGTCACGGTGCCTTCCTGCAGTGTCCGCAGCAGCTTGGACTGCAGGTCCAGCGGCATGGTGTTGATCTCGTCGAGGAACAGCGTGCCGCCGTCGGCGAGCTCGAACTTCCCCATGTGGCCGCTCTTGCGCGAGCCGGTGAAAGCGCCGCCCTTGTAGCCGAACAATTCCGACTCGATCAGCTCGCGCGGGATCGCGGCGCAGTTCAGGGCGACGAACGGCCCGTCCCGGCGCGGCGACGCATTGTGGATCGATTGCGCGAACAGCTCCTTGCCGGTGCCGGTTTCGCCGGTGATCAGGATCCGGGTGGTCTGCTTCGCGGCCATGCGGCCCAGCTCGATCTGCTGGCGCATCAGCGGCGAGCGGCCGATGATGTCCTCGAAGCGGTAGGCGGCGCTGAAGCCGGTGATGTCGCGCACGTCGTTCAGGTGGTCCTTGCGCGCGCGCAGTATCAGGAAGGCGCCCTCGGTGCCGGCCTCGGTGCGCATGAAATACGGCGTCACGATCATGCTGGTGGGCGACTTGGCATCGCCGGCACTGGCTTCGATCGGGCCGGAATCGTTGCGGTCGACCAGCACCGAGGCCAGTTCGGGGTTGCCGGGGAACAGCTTGAGCACGCTCTTGCCGACCGCGGTTTCGGGGCGGATGCCGAGCAGGTTCGCCGCCATCGGATTGACATTCGCGACGAGGCCCGCGGCATCGATCGTGACGATCGCCTCGGTGATGGTGTTCAGCACCGACGACAGCACGGCCTGGGATCGTGCGCCCAATTGCCTGGCCTCCCGCTCGCACAGGCGATCGTGAATCGCCTCGGCAGCCGAGATGACCATCCCCAGCGTCAGGCTGTTGGCCTTCGACAGCAGAACCGTCAGGGTGACCGTTCCGAGCAATTCGTCGTCGGGGCCGAACACCGGCGCCGACGCGCACATCCAGCCGTGGTGGCCGACCTTGTAATGCTCGGCGCCGGTGAGCTGGATGGGCTTGCGCTCGCTCAGCGCCAGGCAGATCGCGTTGGTTCCGACAGCGGCCTCCGTACGGACGCAGCCGGGCTTGTAGTTGTTGCCCCGGCCCAGCTCGACGATCTCTTCGTCGCCGAACACCTCCAGCACCACCGCGTTGCGGTCGGTCAGCGACAGGATGAAATCGCCGCCCCGCGCGGCGTCACACAGGCTTTCCATGAAGGGCAGTGCGGTCGCGGTGAGGATCCGGTTTTCAGCCATCACCTGCTGCAGCTCCCGCGCGTCAAGACGCACCGGCAGCTTGGGGGCGTGCGGGTCGATCCTCAAGTCGCGGCAGCGAGCCCACGAGGCTGCGACCTCGGGCCGCACGACACCGGGATCGATGCGGCCGGTTTCAATGAACTGGCGCCAGGCACGCGACACTTTCTCTTGTCCGGCGAGTGCTTCCATGTTGGCTTCCGGGGCTTGCCTGGCGTACTCAGCGTGCAGATGGCGCACACCGGCTGGCATGGCGATTGCAGGAGCTACGATTCGAACGCCGCGTTCCGCGGCGGGGGTGAGCAAGGAGAAAGTCATGTCGAAAGCCGGCAGCCAAGAGTCTGCAGAACCCGCAATATCCGCGCCGCGTCGCCCTAGGGGAATACCCGGCCTGCGCGGCACCGATCACATCGGGTTCACCGTGCCCGACCTGGACCAGGCGATCGACTTCTTCGTCAATGTTGTCGGCTGCGAACCGTTCTTCGAGCTCGGCCCGCTGCAGTCCGACGGTGACTGGATGAAGGTCCATCTGAACGTGCACCCGGCCGCTGTGGCCAGGAGGGTGAAATTCATGCGCTGTGGGTACGGCGCGAATTTCGAGATCTTCGAGTACAGCTCGCCCGACCAGAACCGGGTGCAGCCGCGCAACAGCGATATCGGCGGCCACCACCTGGCCTTCTACGTCGACGACATCCATGCTTCGATTGCCTATCTGCGGGCCAGGGGCATCCAGGTTCTCGGCGAGCCGACGGTACGCGCCACCGGGCCGAACGGCGGGCAGACCTGGGTGTACTTTCTCGCGCCCTGGGGAATGCAGTTCGAGCTGGTGAGTTTTCCGGGTGGCAAGGGCTATGAACGCGATACCGACCGCAGGCTCTGGCAGGCCACGAGGCCGGCCGAGTAGCCGAGGTGTGCTGCCCGGCCCCCTGCTCGACGATGCGGTCATTTCTGACATCCCCCGGTGCGACATGTCGCTGGATGAAACACTTCAGAGCATGATAGCGCAACAACATCAACGCGCCAAAGCGGTAACACCCGTGGTGTCATCGTCGATTTGGGCGCGAAAGAGGGCGACAAGTCGCGCGAGCTCAGGGTTTTCCAGAGTGACGCCTGAACTGGCCCGGAATGTGCGGACCAGGCAGTATCGCGGCGGCGGCAGCGGCGGCGCATGACGAAGTTCTATTGATAACGGAGACGAGATGAGGCAGTACGAAACACAAGGGTGCTCGATCGTGATCGGGGGCACATCCGGATCGGGACTCGACCTGGCCGGGGCCTTGGCCCGGCGCGGGGAACGTGTGGTCATCACCGGACGCAATCTCGAGCGCGCGCAGGCCGTGGCGCGCGAGATCGGAGACGGGGTCCGGGCCCTGGCGCTGGACCTGACGCAGCCGGCCGACATCGCAGGAAAGCTGGGCGACATCGGGCCGGTGCGCAACCTGGTGCTGGCCGCGATCGAGCGAGACTCGAACACCGTGCGCAAGTTCGACGTCGTCCGAGCGACGCTGCTGGTCACGCTCAAGCTGGTCGGGTATGTCGAAGTCGTGCACGCGCTGGCCGACCACCTGACGCCCGACGCGACCATCCTCCTGTTCGGCGGCGTATCGAGGGACAAGCCCTATCCCGGCTCGACCACCGTGACCACCATCAACGGCGGCGTCACGTCCATGGTTCGCACGCTGATGACCGAACTGGCTCCGGTGCGTGTGAATGCGATTCACCCGGGGGTGATCGCCGACACGCCGGCCTGGGCCGGCAACGCGTCCATGCTGGACCCGATGCTCGCCCGCACGCCCACGCACCGCCTGACGACGATGCAAGACGTCACGCACGCGTGCCTGTTCCTGCTCGACAACCCAGCCGTCAATGGCGTGAACCTTCCGCTCGATGGCGGTTACTGACCCGTTGACAAACTTCCTGGCGCCGACAGGGCGCCGATGACTGCCATCCGGCCACGCGCCGCCCTGCAACCCTTCCATTCCGGAGTGTGAGTAATGAAAAAACGTGAAGTCGAATTCCCCAGTGCCAACCCGAAGGAGATGATCCGCGGCGACCTGTTCATGCCCGATGGCGAGGGCCCGTGGCCCACCGTCATCATGGGCGGCGGCTGGTGCTACGTGAAGGAACTGATCATGCCCGAGTACGCGGAATTCTTCGTCCGCCAGGGCATGGCCGCGCTCGTCTTCGACTACCGCTGCCTCGGGCTGAGCGATGGCATGCCGCGCCAGCACCTGGACCCGTGGATGCAGATCGCGGACTACCGCTCGGCGATCGACGCGGTGAGCTATCTCGACCAGTTCAAGAGCGAGGTCGACGCCTCCCGCCTCGGCATCTGGGGCATCTCGTACGGCGGCGGGCACGTCTTCCCTGTCGGCGCGCTCGACGATCGCGTCAAGTGCATCGTTTCGCAGGTTCCGGCGATCGACGGCCTGTCCATCGCCAAGCGCGGGCACGGCACCACCGGTTACCGCGACCTGATGGCGAGGTTCGCCGAGAACCGCAAGACCCGGTACCTGACCGGCGTGGACGGCACCATCCCGCACTCGGGCGACCCGAAGAAGGAACTGGTGATGCTGCCGCATCCGGAGACCAAGGAGGTCTTCATGAAGATCAAGGCCACCACGGCGCCGCGGCACGAGCACTTCAGCACCATCGCCTCCGGCGAATTGTTCCTGGGCTACGACATTCGCCCCTACCTGCCGCGCATCGTGGACACGCCGACCCTGATGATCGTCGCCGAAGGCGACGACATCACCCTGTGGGACGAGGAGATCCTGGCATTCAACCAGATCGCGACCACCAAGAAGAAGCTCTTCGTGCAGGGCGCCACCACCCACATGACGCTCTACAGCGACCTGTCGAAAGTGGCCATCGCCGGCACCGAGGCGGCGAACTGGTGCCGCGAATGGCTGGTGGGCCGCTGACCGGCGCATCGAGACCTCTGCCAACCTTCCCGATAAACAACAGGAGACTCCAGATGAACATCGTCCGCAAACAATTGGCCGCCGCAGCGGTATTGGCATTGGCCGGAGCGGCCGGCTTGGCCCAGGCCCAGCCCAAGGCTGCCGAGCCCTATCGCGTCGGCGCGCTGCTGTCGGTCACCGGCGGTCTCGCCGTCGCCGGCCTGCCCGAGCGCGAGGGCGTGCTGCTCGCGCAGAAGGTGGTCAACGCGCGCGGTGGCATCAATGGCCGGCCGCTGGAAATCCTGCTGGAGGACGACGCCTCCAATCCCGACTCCGCGGTCTCCAAGGCCAATGCGCTCCTGCACACCCACAAGGTCATCGCGATCATCGGCCCGTCGGCCATTGCGCAAACGGTGGCCATCGGCGGCACGACGCAGTCGATGAAGGTGCCGCTGCTGGCCTTCACCGGCCTGGGCCCGCCGGTCGAGCGCGAGCGCACGTGCGTGATGCACATGACGCCGTCGCAGGAGCTGAACGCCCGTGCCATGCTGTCCTATGCGCGCGACACCGGGTACAAGCGGGTGGGCGTGCTGCACGACTCGGGCTACGGCCAGGTGATCTGGAACAGCATGAAGACGCTGGGCGGCGAGTACGGCATCGACTTCGCGCAGGTCGAGAAGTACGAGCTGACCACCACCGACGCCACCACCCAGGCTGCCAAGGTGAAGGCCGCCAACCCCGACGCGGTCCTCATCCTCGGGACGTCCCCGGCGCCGTTCCGCAACGTCCGCCAGCTGAAGATGACGCAGCCGGTGATCGCCACCCATGCCTCGTCCACCTACGAGAACATCAAGGCGATGGGCGAGGCGGCCGACAACGTCATCCACGCCGAGTTCCTGGTGGCCGAAGACCCGCTGCCGCAGCAGAAGGAGTTCGTCGAGGCTTTCCAGAAGGAATACGGCAAGCTGCCGAAGAACTTCGCGGCGGCGGGCTGGGATTCGGTGATGGTGCTGGCCGCGGCTTTGAAGGATGCCGGCCCGAACCCCAGCGGCGACAAGCTCTGTGCCGCCGTGCGCCGGGTGCACCAGGGCGCGATGACCCGCTACGACTTCACGGCGCCCGACATGGGCGGCTTCATCCTGGGCGGCTACACGTACTCCAAGCTGGTGGGCGGCCGCTACACCCGCCTCGACTACAAGGCCGGCGCAGCCAAGTAAGCCGAGCCGAGACGCCCCTCATACCGACTGCAAACCATGTCGATAGGCCTTCTCGAACAAGCGGTGCTCTCGGGCATCACCAACGGCTTCATCTACGCCCTGATCGGCATAGGCATCGCCGTGATCTTCAAGGGCAGCCGGATCGTCAATGCGATGCAGGGCGAGTTCGCGGTGGTCGGCGCGCTGATCACCGTCTTCGCCATGCAGGCGGCCCGGATGCCCTATCCGGTCGCGATCGTGGCCGGTGTGCTGGTCGGAGCGCTCAGCGGCGCCGTCATCGACGTGCTGTTCGTGCGGCCCATGACGCGCCGCGGCGCCAGCGAGGAGAGCTTCCTGCTGCTGACCATCGGCCTGTCGTTCACCCTGGCGGCAGGGGCGCTGTACTTCGGCGGCCGCGACTCGCACTTGCTGCCGGGCTTCGGCGGCCAGGGGGTGATCGAGATCCTGCAGGCGACCTTGCCGGTTCACGCCGCGTGGCTGATCGTGGTGGCTACTGCCGTCGTGATCGCGCTGCGGCTTTTCTACACCCGTACGCTGCTGGGCCTGTCGATGTCGGCGGCGGCGAGCGACGCCGACGGCGCCACCAGCACCGGCATCGACGTCGGGCGCATGCGGCTTCTGACCTTCCTGCTCGGCGGCGGCATCGGTGCCATCGCCGGCGTGCTGGTCACGCCCCTGATCTCGATGAATTACCAGATGGGCATCGGCCTCACCCTGAAGGGCTTCGCCGCCGCGATCCTCGGCGGCCTGACCAATCCCCTGGGCGCCCTGTTCGGCGGCTTGGCCCTCGGGCTGCTTGAATCGCTCGCGGTCGTCGGCTTCCCTTCGGGTTACCGGGACGTGGTCGCCCTGTCGCTGCTGGTGGTGATCATGATCGTGATGCCGAACGGCCTGCTCGGCCGTGCCGGCCGCCGCGGAGGGTGACATCGATGACGAACCGGAATCCGGGCCGGACGCCCCTCGTCGTCACGATGCTGGTGCTGCTGGCCCTGTGGGTGCTGCTGCCCCTGGGCCTGTCGCGCCACCATGTCGATCTGCTGAACTTTGCCGCCATCCTGGGCATCGGCGGCCTTGGCGTCGGGCTGCTGCTCGGCCAGTGCGGCATCGTCAATCTCGGGCAGGCCGCCTTCTTCGGCATTGGCGCCTATGCCTCGGCCTGGTGCACCACGACACTGGGCTGGCCGGCCAGCGCCGCGATGGCGACCGGCGCCGTGATCAGCGCGGCGATTGCCGCGGTCATCGGCTATCCGATCCTGCGCCTGAGCGGCTTCTTCCTGGCGCTGGCCACGCTCGCCGTCGGCAGCATCGCCAGCGTGCTGTTCTTCGAGTGGGACTGGCTGACCGGCGGCACGCTCGGCATCGGCGGCGTGCCGAAGCTCTCGCTGCTCGGCTGGACACTGGACACGCCGGAGCGCTTCTACTACTTCGTCTGGCCGGTGCTGGCCCTGGCGCTTTGGCTGGCGCAGAACCTGGTCGGGGGGCGCCCCGGGCTGGCGATGCGCGCGATGCGTGACGCCGCGCCGGCGGCGGAGGTGATGGCCGTCGACATGCACCGGCTGAAGACACAGATGTTCGTGCTGTGCGCGGTGCTGGGGTCACTGGCGGGGTCGCTGTACAGCCACTACGTGTCTTTCGTCAGCGTCCAGAGTTTCACGGTCGAGCGCTCCATCTTCTTCCTGCTGGTGCCGGTGATTGCCGGCGCCCACTCGGTGCCGGGCATCGTCGCCGGCGCGCTGTTCGTCGCCCTGATTCCCGAATTGCTCAGCGGTCTCGGCGACTTCCACCAGGTCGTCTTCGGCCTGTTGCTGGTGACGGTCGTGACATTGATGCCGGGCGGACTGATGGGACTGCTGGGCACGCTGCGCGGCCAAGGGGGGCGGCGGTGATCGCGGCCCCGCCACTCGAGCGGACTGCTGCGGCGATGGGGCCGGAGCACGGACGAACCGACGCTGCGGGGGCGGCTGCCCTGAGCCAGGGCGCATCGACCCTGGTGCTGCAGGGGATCGCGCACAGCTTTGGCGGCCTGCAGGTGCTGCGCAAGGTCGACATCGAGGTGCCCGCGGGCCGGCTGGTCGGCCTGATCGGGCCCAACGGCAGCGGCAAGACCACCTGTTTCAACATCGCGTCGGGCTTCCTGCGCCAGAACGCCGGACGCGTTCTCCTGGACGACCAGGACATCTCGGCCAGCAGCGTGCAGGCGCGCAGCCGTGCGGGGCTGGTGCGAACCTTCCAGGCACCCAAGGTCTTCGACCAGATGACGGTTCTCGAGAACCTGATGGTGGGCGCCCACAAGTCGACCCGCACCGGAATGCTGGGCGCCATGCTCGGCACGCGTGGCGCGCGGGCCGAGCAGGCCGCCACGCGCGAGCTAGCGGAGCGCTGTGCCCAACGCTTCGGTATCGATGCGCTGCTGCCCACGCGGGCGGGGCTGCTGCCGGCCGGCCAGCGCCGCATCGTCGAGCTGGCCCGCGCCTGCATGGGCCGGCCGCGCGTGCTGCTGCTGGACGAACCGTCGTCGGGCCTGAACAGCGAGGAAATCGAGGTCCTGCGCCGATGGATCCGGGAACTCAACCGGGACGGCCTCACGGTGTTCCTGGTCTCGCACGACATGGGCCTGATGACGGTGTGCGACACGGTCCACGTGCTGTACTTCGGCGAGGTGATCGCGTCGGGCAGCCTGGCCGATGTGCAAGCCGACGCGCGAGTGCGCGAAGCCTATCTGGGAATCTGACGATGCTGCGGGTGCAAGGATTGAAGGCGGGATACGGCAGCGTGCCGGTGCTGCACGGCATCGACCTGCAGGTCGATGCCGCCGAGGCGGTGGCGGTGGTCGGCGCCAATGGCGCGGGCAAGACGGCGCTGGTGCGCACCCTCGCCGGGTTGATGAAGGCCAGCGCCGGCCGGGTGGAAAAGGACGGCGTCGACATCACCGCCGTGCCGGGTCATCGGCGCCTGGAACACGGTATCGCGGTCGTCACCGAAAACCGCAACCTGTTTCCTGAACTGACCGTCGACGACACGCTGCGACTGGCTGAGCGGTCGGGACGCCGGGCGCCTCGCAAGGACGCGCGCTTTTCGATGCAGGAGGTTTGCGGGCTGTTCCCGCTGTTGCTGGAGCGTCAACACAGCCCGGTCGGCCTGCTGTCCGGTGGCCAGCAGCAGATGGTCGCGATTGCGCGGGCGCTCTTGCTGCAGCCCGACCTGCTCATCATGGACGAGTTGACCACGGGACTCGCGCCGGTGATCGTCAGGGAAATTCTGGCTGTTCTGGACACCCTGCGTACGCGCGGCATGAGCATCCTGCTGGTCGAGCAGAGCATCGCGATTGCGTCGGAGATGACCGAGCGCGCCTATGTGCTGTCGGTCGGCCGGGTGAGCCACGAGGTGCCGCGCGGCGGCTGGCCCGCCGTCATGGCCGACAAGACCCTGATCAAGGCCTACCTTCATGGATGACGAAGCCACGGCGCTGCAAGCCGATGCCGGGGACGCCGGGGACCCTTGCGCGATGCGCGAGGGCGGACACTGAGCGTTCATCCACATCGAAAAAGGAAAGGGCCACCCCTCATGGCAAATATCGGATACGTCGGGCTCGGCGGGCTGGGCAGCCAGATCGCCGCGTACCTCATGGAAAAGGGTCACCGCGTGACCGGCTACAACCGCACCCGCTCGAAGGCCGAGCCGCTGATCGCGCTGGGCATGCAATGGGCCGACTCGCCGCGCGCGGTCTGCGAAGCGGCCGACGTGACGATCGTCCAGGTCAGCGATTCGGCGGCGCTGCGCGCGATCGCCGACGGCCCGGAAGGATTGCTGGCCGGACTCGGCCCCGGCAAGGTGCTGATGGACATGGGCACCAACAGCCCGGCGGGCAGCCGCCTGCTGGCCGAGCAGGCGCGCGCCACCGGTGCCCGCATGGTGGACGCGCCCGTCTCGGGCACCGGGACGACCATGCGCCAGGGCCGGATGTCGGTGATGGTCGGCGGTGATCCCGAGGTGTTCGAGCGGGTCAAGCCGATCCTGCTGGACATCGGGACCAAGGTGACCCATGTCGGCGGCAACGGCGTTGCGATGTCGATGAAGATCGCGATCAACCTCAGCCTGGCGGTGCAGTTCCTGGCCTTCTCCGAAGCCGTGCTGCTGGCCGAAAAAAGCGGCATCGACAGGGCGGTGGCGGTCGACGTGCTGTTGAACAGCGTGATCGCTTCACCCTGCCTGCAGTATCGCGGGCCCGCCGTCCTGCGCGAGCCGGAGCCGAACCTGTTCTGGAACGTCAAGATGATGCAAAAGGACATGGTGCTGGCCCTGGAGATGGGGCGCGCGCTCGACGTGCCCCTGCCCACCACCTCGGTCACCCAGGAATACCTGGTGGCCGCCCGCGGCATGGGGATGGCCGAGCAGGACTGCTCGGTCATGTTCAAGGTGCTGGCGCGCATGGCCGGCGTGGACGCCTGACCGGGATGGCCGTGGAACTATCCAATCCGATCGACTGGTTGCGCGTGATGTGCGGCCTGTTCTTCCTGCCGCACATCATGGCCAAACTGGCGCGTTTGCCACTGGGGTTTTTCCAGGCCGCCGGTTTTCCGGCGCCCGCCTGGGCGATGTACGGCGCCGCGCTGGTCGAGATGCTGGTCTGCATCGGGTTGGTCTTCGCCGTCGCGACAAGCGCGGCCGCCTGGCTCGGTGCGGCCTACCTGCTGTGTGCCTGCGTGGCACTCCTCAAAGTGGGTGGCCAGCACCGATGGCTCTGGAACCTCGGCGGTGTCGAATATCCGGCATTCTGGGCCGCGGTTTGCATCGCGATCGCCATGACTCACCGCACCGCCTCCTGACGACAGTTTGCCCATTGCCCCGCGTGCCTGCGATCTGCCAATTCTTCCCTGCTCGATCCCACCGAATCTGACGGAGACCCCGATGCTGAACGAGGCAAGACATTTACACCGAGTCGGCTGGATCGGCGTGGGCGCCATGGGCACGCCGATGTGCCTGAACCTGCTCAAGGCGGGTTACGCCGTCACCGCGTTCGACCTGAATCCCGAAAAACTGGAGCGCATTCGCGGAGACGGCGCCGGGGTCGCAACTTCACCGCGGGAACTGGTCCGCGAGTGCGACGTGGTGTTTTCGACGATCTTCGATGACCAGGGCCTGCGCGATATCGTGCTCGGGCCCAATGGCTTGATTGCTGCTGCCGGACCGGGCGCCGCCAGCGTGTACGTCGACATGAGCACGGTGTCGCCCGCGGCCTCGGCCGACATCGCGAAAGAGCTGGAGCCGCGCGGGATGGCTTACCTTCGCGCGCCGGTGTCCGGCACCGTCTCGCTCGCGGAGAGCGCGCAGCTGTCGACCTTCGTTTCCGGCCCGCGCGAGGCGTTCGATCTCGTTCGGCCGCTGCTCGCGTGCCTGACGGCCAGGCAAAGCCATCTCGGCACCGGCGAAGAGGCGCGCGTGGTCAAACTCATGATCAATCTGCTGGTCACCATGAGCACCGCGGCGATCGGCGAAGCGCTTGCGTTCGGACAGAAGGCCGGGCTCGATCGCGGGCTCATGGTCGACGCCATCAATGAAAGCATCGTTGGCTCGCCGCACTACCGCGTCAAGGCCGACAAGCTCAAGCGCAGGGACTATTCGCCCGTGGGCTCGGTCGCCCTCGTCATCAAGGACGTGGGCATGGCACTGAAGGTGGCCGACGAAGGCGGCTCGACGCTCCCGATCTCTCAATCCGTCTACCAGACGCTGCTTGACATGGATCGCCGCGGATTCGGCCAGTGTGACATTGCGGCACTGGCCGACAGCGCCGACCTGCTCGCGACCGGCGGCCCGGAAGCGGTGGCGCGAAGCACGCCTTGCTAACGGCCGGAACCCAGTTTTCAACGAGACTCCCATGGATGATATTGCTGCCCTGATCGACGCCGACGGCGAACGCTATCGTGCAATGCGTGAGGCCGACCTGGTCGCACTCGAGCGCCTGTTGTCCGCCGATCTCGTCTACACGCACTCCTCGGCGCTGTGCGAAAGCAAGAACGAGTACCTGGCATCGATGGCCAGCGGCCGCTTCCGATACCTCGACACGCAGACGACCGAAGTCAGCGTGCGTGTCTACGGCGACGCCGCTGTCATGAGTGGCCGATGCCGCTTCCATGCCATCGTGGACGGTGTGGAGCGGATACTTGGCAACCGCTTTCTGAGCGTGTGGGTGCGCGACGCGGGCGATGCGTCGCGCTGGCGGATGGCGGCGTGGGCATCCACGCCGATTCCGAAATAGCGGGCAGGTCAGCTGCGCCCGGGCACTGCTGCGGCGACGCGGACGCGCGAGCGGCGGCTACGCCAGCAGCTGCAGCAGGCGCTCGAGCGCGTGTCGCACCGTGGCCGCGCGCACGGCCGCGCGGTCGCCGTCGAAGCGCTTCGTCTCGCTGCTCAGCACACCGTCCACCATGAAGGCGAACCAGACGGTGCCGACGGGCTTGTCCTTGCTGCCGCCGGTGGGGCCGGCCACGCCGGTGACGGCGACGCTGGCTCGGGCCCGCGAGTGCCGCACCGCGCCGAAGGCCATGGCGCGCGCCACCACCTCGCTCACGGCGCCATGCGCCTCGATCAGCGCCGGGTCGACGCCCAGCATCTCGGCCTTGGCCTCGTTCGAGTAGCTGACGAAGCCGCGCTCGAACCAGTTGCTCGAGCCCGAGAGATCGGTACACGCGGCCGCGATCATGCCGCCGGTGCAGCTCTCGGCCGTGGCCAGCATCCAGCCCTTGTCCAGCAGCCGGGCCGCGAGTACGCCCACAGTGTTCACCATGACCTCCATGCGGCGATCACCAGCAGCGTGCAGAACGCCGCCACCAGGTCGTCGAAGATGATGCCGAAGCCGCCGCGCCAGCCGAACCCGTGGAACAGGGTGTCGGCCCAGCGCACCGGCCCCGGCTTGGCGGCGTCGAAGAAGCGAAAGAGCAGGAACGCCGCCAGCTGGCCCCAGAACCCCGCCGGCATGACCAGCCACAGCACGATCCAGAAGGCGATCACTTCGTCCCAGACGATGTTGCCGGGATCGAGCACGCGCATGTTGGCGGCGGTGACGGTGCAGGCCCACCAGCCGATCGCAAAGGAGGCGGCGATCACCCAGCCGATGGCGGCAGCGTCCAGCCAGTTCTGCAGCGCGATGTAGGCGGCCCAGGCCCACAAGCTGCCCGCGGTGCCGGGCGCCACCGGCGACAGGCCCGCGCCGAAACCGAGCGCGATGATATGCGCCGGGTGCGCGAACATGAAGCGCACGGTGGGCCGCGCCATCGGTGGCCGCAGCGGAAGGTCGAGCGGGGTTGTCATCGTGCCGTGCCGAGCCGTTCGGCCCCGTCATCGATGCAGACCTCGATCCTGGGCAGCCGGCGGCGGCGGCCGCGCGCGAACAGGTGCATGTCGTCCAACTGGATATCCCGCATGGGGCAATGGTAACCATGCGCCGCCGGCCCGCCTGGCACGCCGTGCAACACCCATTGGCCATCACGGCGGAACTGCTGGGCAAGCGCACCGCCGTCATGATCGCCTGGGGACGTGCCGAAAATGCCTGGGCGGCGGTTCTGGCGTCTCCTGGTGGCGCACCAGGCGCGTCACTGCATGGCTAACGCGCGGGATAGCAGCTGCCGTTGCGCTTGCGGAAGTCGCGCGGCTCCACCGGTTCGGATTGCGACCAGAGGCCCCGGCGCCCGGCGCGGGCCGCGGCTTCCTCCTGCGCGTAGGGGCCGGCGCGGCGCCGAAAACTCGACGACCAGGCCCAGCCTTCCGCCACCAGCCAGGCCCCGACGTCCCGCCCCTCGAAGCGCACGCGCGCCAGCGTTCGCGCATAGCTGTCCTGCGCGCGCACATCGAGCTCGACGCTCCGGTGCAGCAGCCGGGCCGCGAGCGCGTCGCGCGCCTGCACGCCCGCGTCCTGGCAGATCTCCGGCGCGTCGAGGCCTTGCAGCCGCACCTGCAGCGCCGTGCCGGCGTCCACCGGGCGCACCCAGATCGTGTCGCCGTCGGTCACGTGCGTCACCCGGCCCTCGACGGCGCGCGCGTCGGCCCCTTCGCTGAACGCCAGAAGCAGGAGGGCCAATACGGGGGCCATCGCGGAGCCGGCTTTGCCGGGCCGCTGGTGGCGCCCCCTTGAGGGGGAGGCGCCGAAGGCGCTTCGGGGGTGGATCTGCATCTAGGCGAAGTGATCGAACGATCCGTAGCGGCGCTCCAGCAGCCGGCCGCCGGCGTCGACCAGCCGCAGGCCCGCGGCGGCTTCGATGCTGCCGATGCGCGTCACCGCGATGCCCGCCTGCCGCGCCGCCGCCTGCACGCTGTCGCGGCGGGACGCTGCCGCGGTGAAGAGCAGCTCGTAGTCGTCGCCCCCGGCCAGCACGTATTCGAGCCGCCGATCCTGGTCCAGCGCGGCGGCGCAGACCGGATCCATCAACCCGGCCGCCGCCGCGGAGTCGATCCGGGCGCCGACGCCGGAGCCGCGCAGGATGTGGCCGAGGTCGCCCGCGAGCCCGTCGCTCACGTCGATGGCCGCGGTGGCCACGCCGCGCAGCGCCTGGCCGAGCGCGACGCGCGGCGCCGGCTCCTCCATTCGGGCGCGGGCCCGCTGGAATGCCTCGGCCGGCAGCGACACGGTGCCGCGGAACGCCTCCAGCGCGAGCCGCGCCTCGCCCAGGGTGCCGCTCGCGTAGATGTCGTCGCCGGGCCGCGCGCCCGAGCGCAGCAACGCCTGCCCGGCCGGCACTTCGCCGAACACCGTGATGCAGATGGCGAGGGGGCCTCGCGTCGTGTCGCCGCCCACCAGCTCGCAAGCGTATTCGTCGGCCAGCGTGAACAGGCCGCGCGAGAAAGGCTCCAGCCAGCCCTCGTCGGCCTGCGGCATCGACAAGGCGAGCGTGAAGGCGAGCGGGCGCGCGCCGCAGGCGGCCAGGTCGCTCAGGTTGACGGCCAGCGCCTTGTGGCCCAGCCGGGAAGGCGCGACGGTGGAGAGGAAATGCCGGCCCTCCACCAGCATGTCCGACGACACGGCCAGCTGCATGCCGGCGGCCGGCGCCAGCAGCGCGCAGTCGTCGCCGATGCCCAGCGCGTTGCGTGTGACGGCACGCTTGAAATACCTGTCGATCAGGTCGAATTCACCCATGGAGTGAATTGTCGCCGCTCTCGTCAGGCGTGCCCCCGGAACCGCAGCGCCCCCTGCCGCACCACCTCCGCCAGCAGCCGCTCGCGCAACTGCCGCTCGCGCAGCCAGCGCGCGTCGTTGGTGCCCAGCTCCGCGTCCTCGCTGAGCAGCTGCACGCCGTGGCTCGCGCCCACGCGGCGGGCGTGGTCGCCGATCTGCCTCAAGGTGTGCACGATGTGGTCGCGCAGCGGCATGTGCTGGCCGGTCACCGGGTCCACGTACACCGCTTCCAGCCCGAAACGGCAGGCCTGGAAACGGTTGTACGTGTACACCATGTAGTCGTCTTCCTGCGGCATGAACGGCTGCTCGTGCAGGAACCAGGAGGCGAGCGACTGCACGAAGCCGGCCAGCGCCGTTGCGCGCTCCACAGTGAGCGGCGTGTCGAACACGCGGATCTCGATCGTGCCGTACTCGGGCTTGGGGCGGATGTCCCAGTAGAAGTCCTTCATGCTCTTGACCACGCCGGTGCGCGTGGTCTTCTCGAAGAACTTCGCGAACTCGTCCCAGCTCAGGGTGAAGGGCGCGCGGCCCGACATCGGGAACGCGAACACCGAGTTCAGGCGCGCCGAGTCGAACTGCGTGTCCTGGCCCTGCACGAAAGGCGACGAGGCGGACAGCGCGATGAAGTGCGGGATGTAGCGCGACATGCGGTGCAGCATCAGGAGCGCGGCGTCGGGGTCCGGGCAGCCGACGTGCACGTGCTGGCCGAAGATGGTGAACTGCTTGGAGAGGTAGCCGTACAGCTCCGACAACTCGCGAAAGCGCGGCTTGTCGTAGATCCGGCGCTCGTGCCATTGCTGGAACGGGTGGGTGCCGCCGCCCACGATCGCGATGTTCAGCTTGTCGGCGCACTTCACCAGCGCGTCGCGGATCTGCGACAGCTCGGACAGCACCTGCGCGGAAGACTGGCACACGCCCGTGGAGATCTCGATCATGCTGGAGGTCATCTCCGGCACGACCGACCCCGGCAGCTTGTAGCGGGCCATGAGGCGCAGCATCTCGTCGGAGTACGGCGCGAGGTCGTAGTCGTGCGTGTTGACCAGCTGCAGCTCGAGCTCCACGCCCAGCGACAGCGCGGCCGATTTCTGGAACGGCTCCAGGCTGTGCGGCGCCGGCGGCGGGCTTGCGGTTTCGATCGCCTTATCCACGCAGTTCTCCCGTGGTCGTGGTGGGCAGGCCCTCGGAGGGCGAAGGCCGGGAGCTCTCGCCGGCCCGGTAGATGGCGAAGGTGGCGATGATCGCGCCCACGACCTCCATCAGCAGGATGGCCGGCAGCGCGATGCCGGCGATCCTGGGCCCGAGCGTGAGCGACGACGCGACGAACTGCTGCACCAGCAGCAGCGCGACCGACGACATCGGCGACATGGCGCAGCCGGTCCAGAAGGCCTGGCGCCAGCTGGTGCCGCTGCGCCAGTTGGCGGCCCCGACCCCGACCACCTTGGCGGCGCCGCGAGCCAGCACCAGCGCCGCGACCAGGCTGGCGACGGCGGGGTTCCAGTCGGCCTTGGCCGCCACCACCGACACCAGGACGAACGTCAGCATCAGCAGCAGCGACGCCGCCGTGCCGAGCTGGCGCGGCCAGGCCCAGGGTCGCGGGTTGAGCTGCTTGAGCAGCATGCCGCCGAGCAGCGCGGCCAGCGGGGCCGAGCCGCCGAAATGCGCGGCGAGCGCGGTGGCGGCGGCGATCAGCGTGATCAGCAGCATGGAGGTGTTCTCGCTGGTCGGGCTCATCACCCGCAGCGCCATGCGCAGGGCCAGCGCGAGCGCGGCGCCGACCACGAACGAGATGCCCAGCACCACGGCGACGGGGTACAGCGTCTCGCTGAGCTCGGTATGCGGGCGATGCATCACGCCCGCGCGCGCGCTCACCAGGGTCAGCGCATAGAGCGCACTGAGCGTGGACAACACCATGGCGCGCTCGGTGACGGGGCCGGATGCGCGGGTGTCCATCGCCACGCGGCTGAACACGGCGGGGGAGGCGACCATGGCGATGAGGCCGATCGCCTCCGCGACGGTCGATTGCACGCCCATCCAGCGCATGGTGTAGTAGACGGCCAGCGCGGTGAGCGTGGATTCGAGCAGGCTTTGCAGCAGCACCATCGGGTTGTGCCGGAACCAGCGCAGGGCGATCCGCCCGCCGGACTCGAAGAGCACGACGGACACGCCCAGCTCCAGCAGGAACAGGGCCGTCCCCTGCAGGGGCCAGGCCGCGCCGGAAAAGCCGGCCAGGCCGGCCAGCGCGCCGGTCAGGGAATAGCCGACGACCTTGGGCAGGCCGGTGAAGCGTTGCAGCAGGTGGCCCGCGGCCGCAGCGGCGGCCAGCAGGAGCGACCACTGCACCGTCGGCAAGCCGGCCGACGGCCTGAGCCATTCGGCCCAGATGGCCATGATTTCGTTCATGTGCGGTTCCCCCGGCGCGGACTGTAACCCTGGCTCGGCCGTGGACCCTGCAGGACGGCGTGCCGACGGTAACGAATGGTCACCGGATCAGTGCAGGACGCGGCTTGCGCCGTCGTCGAGCGCGAAAGCGGGAATCTCGACTTCGAAGCGCTCGCCGTCCTCGGCGACACAGAAGTAGCTGCCATGCATGGTGCCCGAAGGCGTGCGCAGCCGGCAGCCGCTCGTGTACTGGAAGGCCTCGCCCGGCTTGAGCAGCGGCTGGTGGCCCACCACGCCCAGGCCCTTGACCTCCTCGAGCTCGCCCGCGGCGTTGGCGATGATCCAGTGGCGCGAGATCAGCTGCGCCGGCACCTCGCCGGTGTTGGTGATGGTGATGGTATAGGCGAAGCTGTACAAGTGCTGCACCGGCGCGGATTGCTCGGGCAGGTACTGCGGCTCGACGTCGATGCGGAACTGGTACTTGGCCATGGTGACCATCGTAACCCGTCCGGCGATTTGCGAGAATCATGGGATGAGCACCACCTACCGCATCGCCCCCTCGATCCTGTCGGCCGACTTCACCCGCCTGGGCGAGGAGGTGAGGAACGTCATCGCCGCCGGCGCGGACTGGATCCACTTCGACGTGATGGACAACCACTACGTGCCCAACCTGACCTTCGGGCCGATGATCTGCTCGGCGCTCAAGCCCCATGCGGTGACCGCGGGCGGTGTGCCCGTGCCCGTGGACGTGCACCTGATGGTGCAGCCGGTCGACGCACTGGCGCAGGCGTTCGCGCAGGCCGGCGCCGACTACATCAGCTTCCACCCCGATGCGACGGCGCATGTGCACCGCAGCGTCCAGGCGATCAAGGCCGCCGGCTGCAAGGCCGGGCTGGCGTTCAACCCGGCCGCGCCCCTGGACGTGCTGGACTGGATGATCGACGACATCGACCTCGTCCTCATCATGAGCGTCAACCCCGGCTTCGGCGGGCAGGGCTTCATCGAGTCGGCGCTGCGCAAGGTCGAGGACGCCCGCAGGCGCATCGACGCCTGCGGCAAGGACATCCGCCTCGAGGTCGACGGCGGCATCAAGGCCGACAACATCGCGCGCGTCGCCGCGGCGGGCGCGGACACCTTCGTGGCCGGCAGCGCGATCTTCGGCAAGCCCGACTACAAGGGCGTCGTCGACGCGATGCGCAGCGCCCTCAGGGGCTGAGTTTCTTCAGCGGGTCGTCCGCGCCTTCGCGCAGCCGGTCGTCAACCTCGTCCAGCACCGGCCCCTTGCCGGTATCGACCAGGCCGCGTTCGATATCTTCACGCGCCGCCTCGCCCACGCTGCGGGCCGACGGATCCGATGCCCCCTGGCTGTCGGCGGACTCGTCCCGTTCATGCGGCGTGCGCGGCACGCGGTCCTGCGGGTCCCCCTGGACGGGAAGCGTATGGCCCCGGCGCTCGAGCCCCTTGGGCGGGTCGTCGCGAGGGCGGCTGGGCCTTCGGTTGTGCATGGCGTGCCTTTCATCGCTTCGTTGGCCCATTGTTGCCCTGGGCATCGTGGCCCGGCGGTAGGACGCGCCGGGGCGTTCCTGTAGGAAGGAGCACCGATGGTGTGCGCACAGCCTGTCGGAGCCGTCCTACCCTGGATGCAACCATTGGCCGACAACCGCTCCTGCCGGCCAACTACGAACGGTTGCGCATGAGCTTCGTAAGCTGTGGTTTGTCTGGAGAAGCCCGCCCCCGACTAGGAGAAACGCCCATGGACCTGTTCGCCGGATTGCCCGAATGGCTGGTGTGGTGCGCCGCCGGCGCCGCCGGCGTTTTCGCGCTGGCCACCGTGGCCGGCATCCTCGACGCGGCGCTCGACCTCGACGCGGGCTGAACCGGCCGCGGCGCGGGCAAGGCGCCCCGTGGCGGGCGCCTTTCGCGTTCTTGCACAACAACAACCCATCTCGCCACAGGAGTTATTCATCAATGGCCCAGTCCAAGCAGGAGGCGCAGCGCAAGTCCAAGGTGGGCGAAGGCGCCGCTGCGAAAAGCAAGCAGCTGGAGTCGTTCAGCCAGGGGCCCGAAAGCCTGCTCACCACCAACCAGGGCGTGGCGATCCCGGACAACCACAATTCGCTCAAGGCGGGCGTGCGCGGGCCGTCGCTGCTCGAAGACTTCATCCTGCGCGAGAAGATCACGCACTTCGACCACGAGCGCATTCCCGAGCGCGTGGTTCATGCGCGCGGCGCGGGCGCGCACGGCTACTTCGAGCTCACCCGGTCGCTGGTCGAATACACGCGAGCGGATTTCCTGCAGGAAGCCGGCACGCGCACCCCGGTGTTCGTGCGCTTTTCCACCGTCGCCGGCTCGCGCGGGTCGTCCGACACGGTGCGCGACGTGCGCGGCTTCGCGGTGAAGTTCTACACGCGCGAGGGCAATTACGACCTGGTGGGCAACAACATCCCCGTCTTCTTCGTGCAGGACGCGATGAAGTTCCCGGACCTCGTGCATGCCGTCAAGCCCGAGCCGCACCACGAGATGCCGCAGGCCGCCAGCGCGCACGACACCTTCTGGGACTTCACCTCGCTGATGCCCGAGACCACGCACATGCTGATGTGGATCATGTCCGACCGCGCCCTCCCGCGCAGCTTCCGGATGATGGAGGGTTTCGGCGTGCACACCTTCCGCCTGATCAACGCCAAGGGTGTGTCGCACTTCGTCAAGTTCCACTGGAAGCCGCGGCTGGGCAAGCATGCGCTGGCGTGGGACGAGGCGCAGAAGATCGCCGGCAAGGACCCGGATTTCCACCGGCGCGACCTGTGGGAGGCGATCGCCCAGGGCAACTTCCCGGAGTGGGAGCTGGGCGTGCAGGTCGTGTCCGAGGAAAAAATCCAGGCCCTGGGCTTCGACCTGCTGGATGCGACCAAGCT
>Ga0255338_1001813_pt1 | contig 36745 bp, 31 predicted proteins | sample MeOH1_35cm_T4_19_FD_203715 | JGI IMG/M metagenome (GOLD analysis project Ga0255338, IMG submission 203715) | Sandy soil microbial communities from University of British Columbia, Vancouver, Canada - MeOH1_35cm_T4_195 | ecosystem: Engineered > Artificial ecosystem > Sand microcosm > Unclassified ...
AAGCGGGAGGAGTTTTCATATTGAAATGTTACGAAGGGTGAAGGCAGATGAACGAATAACCTGGGTGGCCGAGGCGACTCCCGAGTCGGCGCGACTCACGCCGACCGAGATCTGGATGTGTTTGACCCCGGCATCGCTGGTCGTGCTCGCGGGAATCAGGGTGTCGGAGCCGTCATACCGCAGGAAGGTCAACCCCGTCACTTTGCTGACCAAAGTCTGCCGGCCCGCCGTCGCCGCCGGATTGCTGCCGGGCACATAATAAAGTTTTTTGTTGGTGCTATCGCTGTCATCAAAACCATAGGTCACCTGCCGCTGGCTGAGGAGATCATTACTGGGGATCGTGAGGGTAAATGAAGTGATTACGCCGCTGGTGAAATTTGAGACGAAGTTATTGGACATGCGGGCGTCAATCCCCAGCTGCTCGAAAGCCCGCCGGGTCTCCGTCTCCATGACAGAGTAGTTGCTGGTTCTCACGCCGCTGCGGACCAGCAGCAGAAAGGTGGATAGAACGCCGGCTAGGATTATCGATCCGAGCGACGCCGAGATCATCACTTCGACCAGCGTGAATCCCCCACGCAGATTTGAAAGCCTTGTGCGGGGTGAAATGTTATAGAACGAAGAAGTCATAAAGTCCGTTTTGGCCATAGTAGGTGATGTAACTGCGTGACAAAGTGTGGCGGTCTGAGGTCGTCCACGATATCGTCAAGGTGACTTGAATCATGCCCGTCGTATGACCGGGCGCATTGGCTGCGATGCGTGTCAGGGTCATGCGGCTTCCCACGTCTCCAACGTTGGTAAAAGCCGCAGCGATAGGAATAACGGTGGGGGTCGTGGGGTAGGCGCTCACTCCGGTTGTGCCGCTGCCTGCGCCTCCCGTGCCGTTACCCCACTGGGTGAGGCGCATCTTCTCGAGCTCGCTCTGCATGATTTGCGACGCGTAACTAATGCAACGCGCTGAATCCAGGCTGGAAAAGCCCCGGCCCATGACTAAGAGCGACGTAGAGATTGAGAGCGCCATCACGGCGGCTGCCATAGCCACTTCTAAAATTGTGAACGCAGCAAGGCGGTTGTGTTTGGCAGGGAGTGAGCCTCGGCGAAGGCCGGCCGGCTGCGGTTGGCTGGGGAGGGAGTACGTTTCCACACTCCCACTATAGGTTATCCCCTAGTTTGCGAAAACAGGCAATGAGATCAGCATTACGGCCCTAGTCACTAGGACCAAAGGTCACACCCGGGGACGATTTTCCAAGTACATGACAGCGGCCTGCGAGCGCCGTTTGATCTTCAGCTTCTCGAAGACGCTGCTGAGGTAATTCTTCACGGTCTTGTCGCTGAGGCCCATCTGCTCGGCGATTTCCTTGTTGGTCTTGCCCTCGGCGACGAGGGCCAGCACGCGCTTTTCCTGCGCCGAGAGGACGGAGAGCTTGCCGTGCTCGGAGAGCGAACCGCTGCCGCCGCTGCGCACCAGGTTGAGGACCCGGGTGGTGAGGGTGGGATCGAGGATGAACTTGCCCGCCGCCACATCAACGATGGCCTGGCGGAGACCCTGGGCGTTGATCTCCTTGAGCAGGTAGCCGTGCGCCCCGCTGCTCATGGCGTCGTACACCAGGTTGTCGTCGATGACGGAGGTGAGGACCAGGATCCGGGTGTCGGGCTCGGTGGAGAGGATCTGCCGGCAGGCGGCCAGGCCGGAGCCATCGGGCAGCCGGATGTCGAGCAGCACGACGTTGGGCTTGAGGCGGGCGGCCTCGGCGATCGCGGTGGCGACCGAATGCGCCTCGCCGGCCACGCGCAGGCGCACGCCGGTGTTCTCGGGATTGACCTCGAACAGGGTTTTCAGGCCCGCGCGCACCAATTCGCTGTCATCGACTATCAGGACGGAGATGGTGTGGGGGGCGCTCATCGGACACCTCAGGGCTTTGGACTAAACTGGATGGCGATTCGAGCTCCTTTTCCGGGCGTGGTGTCGATGTGCAGCGTCCCGCCGATCTCCCGGGCGCGGCTCGCGAGGTTGACCAACCCGCGGCCGGTGCCCGTGCGCAGGGCCGGATCAAACCCGCTGCCGTTGTCGGTGACTTCGAGCACGGCCTGGTTGTCCGCGGCGGGGTGCAGAGTGAGCCGCACCTGGCTGGCCCCCGAATGCCTCAGCGCGTTGCTGACCGCCTCCCGCGCCATCTGCAGCAGGTGCATTTCCTGGTGCTTGCCAATCCGCTGGGCCAGCTCGTGGTCGGCCATGGCCGTGATGCCGATGGATTGGAGCGAACGCATGTTGGCGGCGAGCGTGGCGAGGGCCTGGGCGATCGTCTGCGTGGACTCCTCCGACGGCTCGAGGGCCGCGATGAAGTTGCGTACCTGCCAGAGCGTGTCGTTGAGCATCTGCTGGCAGGTGGCCAGGCGCAGTTCCGCCGCCGCGGGGTCGGTGGCCCGCAAATGGCGCGCGCTCTCGAGCCCGAGGCCGGCGGCATATACGGATTGGATGATGCCATCGTGCAGGTCACGGGCCAGCCGGCTGCGCAGGTCCAGCGACTGGCGCTGGTGCTCCTCGCTGGTGCGGAGGGCGTCGCGCTGCCCGAAGGACTGCGACAGCTGACGCGCGAGATGACCGAACTCGTCGGAGGATTGCTGCAGCTTGGCGAGGGAGTCGGTTCGCCCGGTCTCGAGGCTATGCCCCAGCAGGTGCAGGGGCCGGATCACCCAGTACGACAGGCCGATCGTCACCACTAGGATGATCGTCGTCCCGAGGGTGAAGAGCAAAAAAGCCTCATCCGTGTTGCTCTTGAGCAACTCAACCAGCGGGGGTGAGACGTATTCCACCTGCAAGGCCTGCAGCGGCTGGCCACGCCAGTCGGGCAACACCCGTTGTAGGCGGATGACCGGGGCCTCCCTCTCACTGGCAGGAGCTGCCGGGCCAAGGGTCACCCGGCATTGCAGCGTGTCAGCGAGAATCCCGAGGAACTTCTCATCCCACAAACGGGCCACAATGAACCAGCCTCGTGCGGCTTGCTCGCGCTTGAGGTCGTTGGAGGGAAGAATCGGTGCGGCGTGCAGCTCGAGCAGCCCCTCCGGTGAAGTCATGAAAAACAACAGGGCGCGTTCCCGCCGCAGCCGGTCGAGGAAAGCGGGATCGGCGAGTGGCAGGTCCAGGGTCGCAAGAGCCGGGGTCTGGGTTGCGGTGTAGAGCAGGCGGCCGTCGGGACTCACCACCCACGCAGCCTGGGCGTTGAAATTGGCCAGGCTGGCGTTGATGTTGATCTTAGCCCAGGTGGTATCGCCGCTTTCTACGAACTGCACCATGTCGTCCCATAGCGAATAGTCGCTGGCAAAGATGCGCAGCGACTGGCCGGTCAGGTTAATGAGCCGCTCGAGCAGGCCATGGCGCTGCTGTTGCAGGCTGGCGTAGATGGTCCGCACCTCCCGGTGGTGTGCCGCCTGCAGCAAGGCGACGGAAATCCCGGAGATCGCGAGCAAGCTGGCCAAGAGCAGGAGAATGCGGGTGCTGACTTTCATGCCAAGGGTCGGGGTAGACTGCTCCCGCGGCAGGCGGAGACAAGGGAAAGCGCGGCCGATTACCTCCACAAAGCCCTGCCGGACGGCGACGAGCGATCAGAGCCGCCCATCGGATGATACCCGGTTGCCTCCCGACCTGGGGGCCGGGAGTGGAAATCGCCCTTGACTCACCGCCCGGCGTCTGAGTTTTAGCCCTTTCCAATCAATCTTCGCCCATGGCCAATACCAAGTCCGCAATCAAAGCCGCCCGTAAATCGCTCCGCAACGCCGCGCGCAACCAAGCCGTCAAGACCCGCCTGAAGTCCCTCAACAAGGCCGTCAAGCTGGCCGCCGCCGGCACCGATGCGGAGAAAACGCGCGCCGCGGCCATCGCGTACAGCTCGGCCCTCGACAAGGCGGTCAAGAGCAACGTCATCCACCGCAACTCGGCCTCGAACCACAAGGCGCAGTTCGCGAAGTACATCTTCGTCGCCAAGAAGTAAGCGGCCGGTCCCGCTGGATTTCCCGCCCCGTGCGCCTCAACGCCGCGGGGTTTTTTGTGGACCGGTTCTGCGGGGTTGAATTCGAGCCGCCGATCCGCGTTCATGGGCGGTCGTGCCACTGCCTGCCAACGTCCGCCGCCAGATGATTCCGTGGGACCGGCCGTTGCCCGCCCAGGCCGCGGCGTGGCTGGCGCAAGACTGGACGGGCAACGGCCCGCTCGACCTCGGCGGGGTGCTGGTGATCGTGCCGACGCGGCAGTCGGGCCGGCGGTTGCGGGAGGCGCTGGCGGAACATGCCTCGGCGCGCGGCTCGGCGGTGCTGGCCCCGCGCGTTATCCTGCCCGAGGACTTGCTGGCCGCGCCTACCGGTGGCCTCGCGGTGCCCGTGGCCTCGCGACTCGAGGCCCAACTCGCGTGGACGGAAGTCCTGCGGACGGTGGATCTGGAGGATTTTCGCGCCGTATTCCCCATGGATCCGCCGGTCCGCAACTTTGCTTGGGCGGCCCGGCTGGCCGCACAATTGCAACGACTGCAGTCCGCCCTGGGGGAAAACGGTCTGCGGCTGCGCGATGTCGTGCGCCGCGCAGGCGACGGGCTGCCGGAAACCGAGCGCTGGACGCAACTCGCCGCGTTGGAACGGCGGTGCGATGCCCGGCTCGCGGCGGCCGGACGCTGCGAGGCCCAGGCCGCGCGCATCGAGCTGGCCCGGTCGGCGGCGTTGCCGGAGGGGGTCACTCGCATCGTGCTGCTGGCCACGCCGGATCCGCTCCCGCTGGTGATGGGCTTGCTGGCCGAATTTGCGCAGCACTTGCCCGTGGACGTTTTGGTTTTCGGTCCGGCAGATGACGCGGAGCTGTTCGACGAGTGGGGCCGTCCGCGCGAGGAAGCCTGGTCACACCGTCCGCTGGCCTTGCAGGATTTCGCGTCGCAGGTTCACCTCTGTGCCGATGCGGCGGAGCAGGCGGCCCGGGTGACGGAACTGGCGCGGCACTACGGCGAACCAGAGGGAATGCTGGCGATCGGCGTGGCCGATGCCGAGGTCGCGCCCGCGCTGGAAAACGGACTGCGGAGTGCGGGGCTGGCGGTCTTCAACCCCGGCGGCCGGCCGCGCCGGCGCGATGGTCTGCATACCCTGCTGGCGGCGATGGCGGCGTTGGTACGGGAACCGTCGTTCGACACCGTGCAAATCCTCGCGCGCTGTCCGGATTTCCTTGCCTGGCTGAGATCGCGCACGGCCGGAAGTTTTTCTATTTCCGGGCTGCTGCAGGAACTCGACGATCTGCACGGCCGGCACCTGCCGGCGACCATTCCGGGCGCGCTCGGCCACACCGCGAAACGGCCCCGGGCGCGGGCGGCACTCGAGGCCGCGCAGGAGTTGCGGGCGCAGCTCACCGGCGGGGAATTTCCGGAAAATGCCGCCACGGCGCTGGAAACCCTCTTCCGCGCGCGACGTGTGATCGAAGATCCGGCGCTGGAGGAATCGGCCGAAGCCTGGATGGAGGTGCTGCGGGAGGCTGCCGTGGCCCGCGTGGAAGGCCCGGCCTTGACCCACGCGGAATGGTGGGAACTGACCCTCGCGCAATTTGGCGAGAGTTTGCGCTTCGACGACCGGCCGGCGGGCGCGATCGACCTGCTTGGCTGGCTGGAATTACTGTGGGAGGATGCGCCGCACCTCGTCGTGACGGGACTGAACGACGGCCGCTTGCCCGAAACGGTGACCGGTGACCCGTTTTTGCCGGAGGCACTGCGGGCGCGACTGGGCCTGAAGACCAACGAGGCGCGTTTTGCCCGTGACGCCTACCTCCTATCTGCCCTGGCGGCCTGTCGCGTCGGGGTCGGCCGGCTGGATCTGCTGGTCGGCAAAGTGTCGGCGGCAGGCGACCCGTTGCGGCCCTCGCGGCTGCTGTTGGCATGCGCCGAGACGGAATTGCCGCGGCGCGTGGCGATGCTTTTCCGCCCAGTCGAGGCGGCGCGTCCCGGTCTGCCCTGGCGGCGGGCGTGGAAACTGGTCCCGCCGGTCATGGCCCCGCCCGCGCGCGTGTCGGTGACGGCGTTCCGCGACTATCTGCGCTGTCCGTTCCGCTTCGCCCTGCAGCATGTGCTCGGGATGGAGATGGTGGATCCGTTCAAGAGCGAACTGGATGCCATGGACTTCGGCATCCTGTGCCATGCGGCGCTGGAGGAGATGGGCCGGGAACCGGGTCTGCGCGACTGCACGGATGCGGCGGTGTTGCGGGAATTTCTGCTGGCGCATGTGAACCGGCGGTCGCGCGACCGTTACGGCGGCGAGCTCACGCTGCCACTGATCGTGCAACTAGAGTCGGCGCGGCAGCGGCTGGCACGCGCGGCGGAAGTGCAGGCGGAGCAGCGGGCGGCGGGCTGGGTCATCGCGCATGTCGAGCACAAGTTCGAGCTGAGGCTCGGCGCGGTGACGGTGAGCGGAAAAATCGACCGGGTGGAGCGGCACGCGGAGACCGGTGCGGTGCGGGTGATTGATTACAAGACCTCGGACAAGGGGGTGACACCGCTGGCCGCGCATGTGCGGAGCGTCCGGCGCGAGGAGACGGCGCCCGAATGGGCGCGCTTCACACTGAACGGAAAGGAACTCGTGTGGACCGATCTGCAGCTGCCCCTTTACCTGCAGGCACTGGCGGGGGAGTTCGGCGGGGCGGTGGGCGCGGGTTATTTCAACCTGCCCAAGGCGGTGGGGGAGACGAACCTCGTGATGTGGGAGGACTACGATGCCGCGTGGCGTGCGGCGGCGCTGCGCTGCGCCGAGGGTGTCGCCGCGGGAGTGGCGGCGGGAAAATTCTGGCCGCCGGCGGAAGTGCCGCCGCGGAACGAGGACGAGGCCCTGGCCGGGCTGTTCCATCAGGGCACCGCGGCGAGCGTGGATTGGAGGGGAGCGCAATGAATCCGATTGGTCATGTGATGATCCTCGCCTCCGCGGGCTCGGGCAAAACCTACGCCCTGACCAACCGCTATGTCCGGCTGCTCGCGCTCGGCGCGAAACCGGAGCGGATTGCCGCACTGACTTTCACCCGCAAAGCGGCAGGCGAGTTCTTCGACGAAATCCTGAAGAAGCTGGCGGGAGCGGCGGGCGATGAGGCGACGGCCCGAAAACTGGCGGCGGAGATAAGCGTGCCAGCGCTGCGGGCGGCGGATTTCCTGAAACTGCTGCGCGGGGTCACGGAGGCGATGCACCGGCTCAACCTCGGGACCCTCGACAGTTTCTTTGCACGGGTGGTGCGGGCCTTTCCTCTGGAACTCGGGCTGGCTGGCGATTTCGAGGTGCTGCAGGAGCACGCGGCCCGGCTGGAACGGCGGCGGGTGTTGCGGCGGATGTTCGCGCACGCGGCGGGTGACACCGGGCGGCAGGATTTCATCGAGGCGTTCAAGCGCGCGACGTTTGGCACCGAAGAGAAGCAGCTGGGCGCGCGGCTCGACGCCTTCCTGGACGAGCATGCCGAGGTGTATCTCGCCGCTCCCGACGCGGCCGCTTGGGGACGGGTGGAGCGGATCTGGCCGGAGGGATGCACGTGGCTGGCGGCCGCAGACAGCCGGCGGCGCACCGCGGTCGCCGCGGGATTGAAGGCTGCGTTGCCGTGGCCAACCTTCAGCGACAAGCAACGGGCACGATGGGAGGACTTTTTCGCTGTCCTGCCGGGCTGGGCGCCGGGCGCGCCCCTGCCCAAGCCGGTGGCGTACGTGATGGACAACGCCTTCAAGGCCTGGCCCGGCGTGACCGAGATCACTGTCGAGCGGAAGAAGGTGCCGCTGTCCCCGGCGGCGAGCCGGGCGCTGCGGGAACTCGTCGCCGGCATCGTGGGGGCCGAGCTGGCGCGCCGGCTGGAGACGACGCAGGGCATGTATGCGGTTCTGCGCGGCTATGAGACCCACTATGACGCCGCCGTGCGGCGCGCCGGCCGGCTGACTTTCGCCGACGTGCAGCGGCTGCTGCGTCCGGACACACCGGACGGGGAGCGGCTGCTCACCCGCGAGGCGGCGGCGGAAGCCCGCCTGTTCATCGACTGGCGGCTCGACGCACAGATCGACCACTGGCTGCTGGACGAATTCCAGGACACGAGCTTCGGCCAGTGGAGCGTGCTGCGAAACCTGATTGACGAGGCCGTGCAAGATCCGGCGGAAGCGCGGAGCTTTTTCTATGTAGGAGATGTGAAACAGGCGATCTTCGCGTGGCGCGAGGGTGATTCCCGGCTTTTCCGCGAGATTTTTGACCACTACAACGCGGCCCGGCCCGGTGCGATCCGTGAGGAGCGGCTCGATCGCTCGTGGCGGTCGGGTCCGGCGGTGATCGCCATGGTTAATCGGGTCCTGGGCGACGGCGAAGCGCTAGCGCGGCTGTTTCCCGCCGGGGCGGCGGGCCGGTGGACCCGGGAATGGCGCGATCATGAGAGCGCGCAACCGCGGCTGGGGGGATTTGCGACCTTACGGCAGGCGGAGGATGAGGCCGGGCGTTTCGGGGCTACTCTGCAGGTTCTCCGGGAGACACAGGCGCTGCAACGCGGCCTGAGCGTGGCGGTGCTGGTGCAGAAAAACAGCACGGCGGCGGAGCTGGCGGATTTCCTGCGCCGGGAGGGAGGGCTGCCGGCGGTGGCGGAGTCGGACCTGCACGTCGGCACGGACAATCCGCTGACAGTGGCGCTGCTGGCGCTGTTCCGCGCGGCGGCGCACCCGGGCGACACGGCAGCGCGGGAGCTGGTGAAGATGACGCCGCTGCAGCCCGTGCTCGAGACGGAGGATTGCGCAGCGGACGATGCCCTGTCGGAACGACTGCTGAGGGAAATCCACGCGGACGGATTTGAACGTACGGTGGAGGCCTGGGTGCGACGGCTGGAGCCGAAGCTGGCGCCGGACGACGGATTCAGCCGGGAACGCGGCCGACAGTTGGCCGAGGCGGCGCGGTTGTTTGACGACACGGGCAGCCGGGATCTGGCGGAATTCGTGCAGTTCGTGGAGCGGCATACGGTGCGGGATGCCGACACAGCGGCTGTGGTGCGTGTGATGACGGTGCACAAGGCGAAGGGCCTTGGCTTTGACCTTGTGATCCTGCCGGACCTGGAAGGGACGAGGTTGGCTGCGCGGCGGCGCGGCTTGGCGGTGCAGCGTGCGCGCGACCGCACCGTGGAGTGGGTGCTCGACCTGCCGCCAGAGGCGTTTTTTTCGCAGGACGAGGTACTGGCGGGCCACGTGGCGGCGGCGGAGGCTGATGCCTGTTACGAGGAACTGGCCGTGCTTTATGTTGCGATGACGCGGGCAAAACGGGCGATGTATGTCATCACGGAAGCGGTGGGCACCTCGCAATCGCACAATTTCCCGCGGTTGTTGCAGGAGACCCTGGGCGAGAAATGGTCTTCGGGTGATGAACGGTGGTTTGAAGCCATTGCCCGCGGCGCCCAAGAGTCCGCGCCAGTGCCGGGACTGGCGACGGTGGTGGCAACCCGCGCTTTGCGCCGGCCGGCGCGCACGCCCTCGGAAGCCCGGAAGGCCGAATCGGCGGGTCCGGAGCTGTTCACGATGGAGGGCGGCGGCGCAGCAGAATTTGGCCGCGCGGTGCATGCGCTATTGGCCCAAGTGGAGTGGGGTGGTGGACAGGTGACGACACGACTGGCCACGACTTGGGAGAAGGCGGGTGCAGCCGGCCGGGAGGCGCTGGCGTGCCTGCGTGCTCCCCAACTCGCTGAATTTTGGTCTAAACCGTCAAGCGGGCGGGTGGAGTTGTGGCGGGAACGAGCATTTGAGGTCGTGCTGGACGGGGTCTGGTACACCGGGATTTTCGACCGGGTGGTGGTGCACCGGGATGGGTCGGGTAAGGCAACCAATGCGTGGGTCATGGATTACAAGACCGACCGGTACGCAGTGGCGTCGGCGGTTGAGCGGCATGCCGGACAGATCAACCTTTACCGGCGGGTAGTGGCGGTTTTGACCGGACTACCGGTCAACCAGGTGAGATGCACCCTGGTGCTCACCGGGAGCTGCCAGACGGTGGAAGTACCCCTGTCCTACTAAATTCAGCTTTACAGGGGAGTGGGGAGACCGCACGTTTCGAAGCCAAACCACTCTCTTATACCTATGGGCAATCTGAAAAAGAAACGGCGTCTGAAGATGTCGAAACACAAACGCCGGAAGCGCCTCAAGGCGAACCGCCACAAGAAGCGCACGTGGCAGAAGTAAATTTCGCCCAAACACGCATATTTTGACCTAAACCCGCCCATCTGAGGCGGGTTTAACATTTACAGCCGGAATTGTTGACGGGTAAAACATTAGGGAAACTATTAGGTCCGTCTGTCGTGATAATGGTTTTGCGCTTGTCAGATAGGTAAGTGCCCCATATCCAGCATGTCCTGCAAATCACTTTACAGTCTGAAAGCTGCCGAGTGATTTCCTGATTCCTCCCCAACCTGCACACACTTTCTTCCCCCGCATGCTTTTTGCCAAAAAGTCCAAAGGGTTTTGCGTCGAAATAGGCGAACATGCCACGCTTTTGGCGCGTCTTTCCCAGTCGGAAGCCCCCTGCGTTGTTGAGGAGCTTAAAGAGCTGCCCTCCAGCGAGCCCGATAGCATCGTCGCCTGGACCAAGGCCACGGAAGGCAAGGGTTCCACCGGCTACGCGCATTCTGTTTGCGGTGTCTATTCTCCCAAGCGGGTGGTCCGGCGTCATACCTTGGATGTAAAGCGGATCAAGGATCCGGCCTACTTCAACGAAGTCTACGCCCAGCAATTCCGGATTGAACCCGAAAAGTACACCATCAAGCCGCTCAATCCCACCGATGGCAGCGAGTACGACATGGTGAAGGCCAATCAAAAGGAAGTGCTGTTCTGCGGTTTGCCGGCGGATGAGATCATCGCCATGCAGGACAAACTCCTGGAGCAGGGCATCTATCCCGAACGGCTCGAATTGGGCACCTTGGCCACCTTGGGCGGCATGGTGAGCTACCTGAAGTTCAAACAGACCAAGACCCCGGTCCTTATCCTCGAAATTGGGCAGGATACCACCCAGAGTTTCATTCTCAGCGCTGAGGGCGTGGACATCTCGCGTCCCATCCCCAGTGGCATTGCCGCCATGATTCCGGTGGTGCAAAAGGAACTGGGCCTGAAGGATGAGGAATCGGCCAAAAAGCTGTTTTACTCCAACACCTTTGATTTCACGAGCATGGGCGGAGCCCTTGTAAAGAAGCTCCTGAAGGAGCTGCAATCCTCCATCGGATTTTACGAAGTGCAGACCGGCCAGTCGATCGGAAGCGTTTTCTGCACGCAGTTGCCTGCCAGCCTGTCCTGGCTGGGCACCACGATGGCGGGCGCCCTCGGGGTTCCGCCGCTCAAGATGGAACTCACCCCCTGGCTTGACTCATTAAACATCAAGCTGGCTGAGGGAGTCACACTGGGCCAACCCGAGGAACGTTGGTTCGGACTCTTTTCACTGCTGGCCTCCCACCAAAATGCTGTCCCTGACGAAAAAAAGTGACGCCCAGCCTGTAGCGGCCCCGCTCTGGCACACCAACTTCCGCAACTTTGACCGGTTGCCGGACACCAAGGTGGTGCGCACCACCTTCTTCATCAACACCGCCGCCCTGGTCGTCGCGCTGGGCATGATGCTTTGGCTGGGGCAGCGCGAATACACCAATTACAACCTGAAGGAGCAAAAGGCCGAGGCGCAGCGGCAGATCGATGCCAACAAGAAGCAGGATGCGGAGGCCCTCCGCCTCACTGCGCAGTTCCAGGCGGAAGAAAAGAAGCTCAACGAGGCGATCGCCTTCATCAAAGTACCGATTACCCCGGCTGAGTTCGTCAGCCAGTTGGCCGATTCGCAGCCCAAGGATATCTCCATCGATTTTGTCTCGACGACCGTCTCGGACCCCAAGACCAACGTATTCCAAATCCGGGGTCGCGTTGCCGGCAGCCCGGACACGGCCAGCGGCATTGCCTCCAGCTATGTAGACACGCTTCGGGCCGATCCGAAACTGTCCAAGGTGTTCGACCCCATCGTGCTCAACCGCCTGGATCGGAGCACGGGCGGTGCCTTCATGCTCTTCGACATCTCCTTAACAGTGAAGCCCGAGAAGAAATAATATGAACACCGCTGATCTCGTCGCGCTCCTGAAGAAACATCCCATCGGGTTTGGCTGTGGGTTGGTGAGCATTGTTTGCGGCATCCTGCTTTACCTGCGTTCGGATAATATCAAAACCAGCCAGGCGGAATTGGAGGCCAGTTCTGCCCAGGCAGCCAAGATGGTTTCCAACGTGCGGAATGCGACCGGCCTGACCGAACACGTGACCGAGATCCAAGCCCTCAGCAAGGAACTGGAAGGCCGCCTGATGAAAGCCGGCCAGCTGGCGGTAAACCTCCAGTATTTCTACAAGCTCGAGACGGAAAACGAAGTAAAGCTGGTCGATGTACGACAGGTCGCCACCCCCCGCAGCAGCAAGAACCTTTACATAGGCGTGCCGTTCAATTTGTCGGTGCAGGGTCCCTATCCGAATGTGATGAATTTCCTGAACCGGGTGCAGACTGGGCGGCATTTTTGCCGCATCAACACTGCCAGCTTCACGAAGGTGGGGGATACGGCTGACATGAGCCTCGCCATAACCCTCGAACTTTTAGGCCAGCCATGAACCCTCCCAACGGCAGTCGCATCCTTGTTCTGGCCACCCTCGTGGCCGTGTCTCTCGCCTCGCAGGCTATGGCCGCCGATGGCGATGCCGTCGTCGCCCCCGCGAAACGCCAGGAGGTGCTGGATCGGGCCAAGAGTTTATTGGCGACCCCGGCCGCCCCCAAGGCCGTCAAGGACCCCTTTCATTCCGAAGCATTCGCCGAAAGTCTCGCCGGCGCCGTACGCACTCCGGAAGGCCAGGCGCCAGCAGGTGACAACACCGCCACCGTCCGCACCGTTCCCAACGGCCCGCGCAATGCCCGCGACTTGCTGCAGACCATTGCGGCCAGCCTCAAGCCCAGCGGGTTCTTTGTCCTCGGCGGAGAGCCCACTCTGGTGTTCGGTCAAAAGCGGGTCAAAGCCGGCGGCTTCCTGACTATAACCTTTGAAGGTAATGAATATACCTTAGAAATTGCCTCCATCGAACGCCCCAATTTTACCCTCCGGTTGAACCGTGAGGAATTCACCCGGCCCATCAAATAAGGACGAATTATGAGCACCCGCACCATCCTGACCACACTTCTCGCCTCGGCACTGACCATGCCGGCATTGGCTCAAGAGACCCCCGCAACCACAGCCCCCGCCGCACCTGCCGCCGCCACGGTGGCGGTCCAAGGCTCCGAGCCCGCGACGAACTCCGTCAGTCGCGACAAGGACACCCTCTCGGTCGACTTTCCCGATGAGGACATCAAGACGATCCTGCGCAACGTCGCCGACCTCTTCGAGCTCAACCTCGTGGTGCCCGACACCCTGACCGGCAAGACCTCGATCAAGCTGCGCGATGTCACGTGGCAGCAGATCTTCCAGGTCGTGCTCGCCCCGGTCGGCTACACCTACATCAAGGAAGGCAGCATCATCAAGATCATCAGCAACGAGCTCCTGCAGCAGGAGCCGGGCACGACCGAGGTGTTCATCCTCAACAACGCCAAGGCCTCGGACATCAAGCCGACCATCGACGGCCTCATCGATGCGGCTGCCGGCGGCAAGATAGTCATTGATGGCCGCAGCAACGCCCTGGTGATCACCGAGCGCCCGTCCCGCATGGGCCGCATCCGCACGATCATCGAGCAGTTGGACAAGGCCACGGACCAGGTCATGATCGAGTCCAAGTTCGTCGAGGTCACCGACCGCGATATCCGGAACCTGGGTCTTGATTGGACCATCGCCGGTGGCATCGGCCTCAAAGCTGATTACAAGAAGTCCGGCAACCGCGGTTACAGCAAGACGAAGAACAACGCCGTCGGCGGCAGCAGCAGCCGGATGCCGACGAACAACACCGATACCGTCTTCAACTCGACCAACAGTTCCGGTTGGACCAGCAACGCCAGCTCGAACACCAATTCCACGTCGACCACCACGACCGCCGGCATCCCGGCGGTCACCACGACCACGTTCACTGGGCCGAATGGTGGCAGCGCTTCCTCGGGTACCACCAGCTCAACGATGAACAACAGCACCGTGGGGACGGTGAACACGACCAACCCGGTCAGCTCGGCGCTGACCAACACGGCCGACAGCCTCAATTCCTGGTTCAACGACCGGACGGGCGGCCTGCAGACGGCGGTCTTCTCCGGCTATGAGTTCAGCGCGATCCTGCATGCGCTCGAGTCGAACAACAACACCAAGATCGTCTCCAACCCCACGGTGGTGACGCTCAACAACACCGAGGCCATGCTGAACATCGGCCAGGAATTCCCGATCCCGAGCTACACCTACAACAGTGAGCGGGGCAGCTTCGAGGTCTCCGGATTCGCCTACAAGCCGATCGGTATCATCCTGAAGGTGACGCCGCAGGTGAATGCCCAGGGCATCATCAAGCTCGCGCTCGAGCCTGAGGTCAGCCAGACCAACGGCAACACGACCTTTGGTGGCGCCGGTGGCGCGGAGATCCCCATCATCGCCACGCGCAAGGTGAAGACCAATATCTCGCTGAAGGACGGCTACACTGCCGGCATCGGCGGCCTGATCACCAATTCCCTCGATCATGGCGACAAGCGGGTGCCCTTCCTGGGCAAGATCCCCGTCCTGGGCCGCCTCTTCTCGTCGAAGAGCGTGAACGATACGGCCACCAACCTGGTGATCTTCATCACGGCCAAGACGGTGAATGCCGACGGGGCCACCCCGGAAGAGGTGTTTGATCCCCGCGCCCTCAAGGCCGTGGGTATGACCCAGGATGATCTCCCGGGCCATCGGGCCCCGAAGGGCTCGAATATTTACGCCCCCGCGGCGCAGAACAAGTAAGAGTCTCTCCAAGGTATAATCTCCAGACCGGCGGTCATCCGCCGGTCTTTTTGTTTTCCGGGTCTAGCAGCGGGGCGGGCTGCAATATTTGTTAGCCATAACCACACCGGTGGGTAGCCTTGCACCGATGCCGCCACGCACCCCTCAGACGATATCTGCCCGCCAAGCCCCGGATTCCGACGAACTGTTCAAGCACATCGTGCCGCACATGGCGGCCTTGGACGGATTCATGCGTCACCAAGTCAGCCAGTTTGAGCCCGAAATCCGGGAGATGGCGGCCTACTGTCTGGATATCTCGGGCAAGCGACTTCGCCCCACCATGGTGTTTATTTGTGGATGGAGCGGAGAGGGAGTGGTGAGTGAAAATCTGGTCCGGGCCGCCGGGGTGGTCGAGATGGTGCACCTGGCGACGCTCGTGCACGATGACATCATGGACCGGGCGGAGATTCGCCGTAACCGGCGCACTGCGGCCCGTGAATTCGGTCCGGATGCCGCCGTCTTGCTGGGCGACGCCCTGTTTTCCCAGGCCCTGCACATTGCCGCGCAGTTTCCAACCACCGAGGTGTGCCGGCTGGTGTCGGAATCCACGCGAAAAGTTTGCTCGGGTGAGATCATGCAGACGCTGCGTCGTCGCGACACCAACATCTCGCTCGATGAATACCGGCGCATGATCGACCTCAAGACGGCCGAGCTCTTCCGCGTCTCCTGCTATCTGGGCGCCTCGCTGTCTGGCCACACCCCGGAATTCGCCCGGGCGGCCGACAAGTTCGGCCATCACCTCGGCATTGCCTACCAGATCTACGACGACTTGGTGGATTTTCTGGGCGAGGAGCAGCAGATCGGCAAGACGCTCGGCACGGACCTGGCGACGGGTAAATTGACCCTGCCACTCATGCTCCTGCTGGAAAAGGTCACGCCCGCTGAGCGTGCCACCATCGTGCAGGCCTTTCATGACGGCCAGTCTCCCGGCTTGGCCGCCAGCCGGCAGCGGATGCAGGAATTGGGGGTGGTCGCCGGCGTTTTTCAGGCGATTGAGGATGAGCTATCGATCGCAACCGGTGCGCTTGATGCCCACCACGCCCTCGTTCCCGTCCCGCTCATGCGGCAGTTGGCGGCCATGTTGCAGGGCAAGGTGGCAGCACTGCCCGCCACCCGAGATTCACGATAAATTGGATTTGCTAGGCTCTTTCCCTCCCGTAACGTGTCCATCCGCGCGATGAATCTGTCGAAGGTTTTCACCAAGACGGCTATTTCCACTCCCGAGCGTCAGCAGGAAGCGGATGCCGATTTAGTGGTAGTACGGCAGGTGCAGGCCGGCGACGTGGCGGCATTCGACCGGTTGATTGTAAAATACCGCGAACGGGTCTTTGGCGTGGTCTACAACCTTGTCTCAAACCGGGAAGATGCGGCCGATCTAGCCCAAGACACCTTCATTAAGGCATTCAAGGCGATCAACCGCTTCCAAGGCGGCTGTTCGTTCTTCACCTGGCTATACAAGATAGCGGTTAACACTACCCTTAGCCACTTGCGCAAGAACAAGATGCGCACTTTCTTCAGCCTGGAGAAGATAAACGAGGAAGGCGGAAATGCTCAAATCATTGACCATTTGACGGATAAACGGGGTGCCGACCGGGATACTTACCTGCACGAGCTTCAGGAAAAATTGAACGAAGCGATGCAAAAACTGTCTATCCCACACCGAACAGTGATCACCTTATTCGAAATCGATGGCCTCAGCCACTCCGAGATAGCCGAAGTCATGGATTGCTCTGAAGGCACGGTTCGGTCCCGGCTCCATTACGCCAAGCAGTTCCTGCAGGGCGAGCTCGGCAAATACCTCAGCTCCTGAGACCCCATTTCATGTCCAAACCTGAACAAAACTCCAAAGTGACCCTTGAGGACCTCCTGCGCTTAAAACGGACGGAGAAGCCCGCTCCGGAGTTTTGGGTGAATTTCGAACAGGAATTGCGGCAAAAGCAGCTGACGGCGCTGGTGCAAAAGCGTCGTTGGTGGCACGAGGTGCCCGTACTGCTCAATCGACGGCTCTATATGCCGGCCGGCGCAGCGGCCATCGTGGCGTTCACCTTGGTCACCGTCAGGTACTCGACACCGACCCAGATGGCTCAGCTGGTCAATACGGCCCCGCAGATTGCTGCGGCGGATCCTGCGGTCGAGACCCTTGCCACCACCGTGGTCGCCGGGCTCGATCTGGAACAATCTCGCCATGACATGCAGACCGCTCCGGTGGCCCAGGCAGCCGTCCCGGTTCCGGTGACGCAAGTGGCATCCGTTGATGACCGGGAAGCTTCACCGCTGCCGGCGCAGAGTGAACTCCAATCACCCCCCGCGCGCTCGTTGATCGCCAATCTGGCGCGTTTGGAGCAGACCGAACCGGATTTGGCGAATACGGTCATAGGCAGCCGGCTGAGTTCCCCCGCTCGGGTACACACGGCGGCTATGTCCCAGTCCGAACTGGCCCCGGTGGCGCACGCAGCCCCCAGCAAGTATCGCCTTATCGCGCGCTATGTTGACCGGGCCCTCAGTCCCGAGCCTTCGGCGCCTGCTTCGATTCGTGAACGCCTGGCCCGCCGTTTGGGCGAAGATCTCGGCGATGAAATCAGCCGCATTGGTGTCGTGGGCGACCGGGTTTCCCTGAAATTCTAGGCGCCCGCGCAACCCTGAGATGGATTGGCCCGCCCGTGTGGCGGGCTATTTTATTTCTCCGCCACGCAGATGCCGCAGGTGTCGAAGAAGAAATCGTGGCCCTTGTCGTCGACGAGGATGAACGCCGGAAAATCCTGCACCTCGATCCGCCACACGGCCTCCATGCCGAGCTCGGGGTATTCGAGCACCTCGACTTTCCTGATATTGTCCTGGGCGAGAATGGCCGCCGGTCCGCCGATGCTACCGAGATAGAATCCACCGTGCTGCTTGCACGAGTCGGTCACGGCCTTGCTGCGATTGCCCTTGGCCAGCATGATCATCGAACCGCCGTCAGCTTGGAAGGGAGCCACGTAGCTGTCCATGCGGCCGGCTGTGGTCGGGCCGAACGAGCCCGAGGCGAAGCCGGTCGGGGTCTTGGCCGGGCCCGCATAATAGACCGGATGATTCTTGAAATAGTCGGGCAGACCTTGGCCGGCATCGAGGCGTTCCTTCAGCTTGGCGTGGGCGCTGTCGCGGGCCACGATGACCGGACCGGTCAGTGAGACGCGCGTGGTGACGGGGTGTTTGGAAAGCTCGGCGAGGATGTCCTTCATCGGCCGGTTCAGGTCGATGCGGACAAAGTTGGTATCCTTGAACGTCCGCATCTCCGCCGGAATGAACCGGCCGGGATCGGTCTCCATCTTCTCCAGGAAGATGCCATCCTTGGTGATCTTCGCCTTGATGTTGCGGTCGGCGCTGCACGATACACCCATGCCGACGGGGCAGCTGGCCCCGTGCCGGGGCAGCCGGATCACGCGGGCATCGAGGGCGAAATACTTGCCACCGAACTGGGCGCCGACCTTGGCCGCCTGGGCCAGCTTCAGGACTTGGGCCTCCATCTCAATGTCGCGAAAGGCCCGGCCGTGCTCGTTGCCTGTCGTGGGCAGGGCGTCGAGATATTTGGTCGTGGCGAGCTTCAGCACCTTCATGCACGCCTCGGCGCTGGTGCCGCCGATGACAAAGACCAGGTGGTAGGGCGGGCAGGCCGAGGTGCCGAGCAGGAGCATCTTCTCGGCGAAAAACTTGGCCAGGTTCTTGGGATTGAGCAGCGCCTTGGTCTCCTGGAAGAGAAACAGTTTGTTCGCCGAGCCGCCGCCCTTGGCCACGAACAGGAATTCATAGTTCGCCCCCTCGGTGGCGTGCAGGTCGATCTGGGCGGGAAGATTCGTGCCGGTGTTCACTTCCTTGAACATGTCGAGCGGCGCCACCTGCGAATAGCGCAGGTTTTCCTTGGTGTAACACTCGTACACCCCCCGGGCCAGTTGCTCGGCATCATTGCCCCCGGTCCACACCTGCTGGCCCTTCTTGGCGAAGATGGAGCAGGTGCCGGTGTCCTGGCACATTGGCAGGATCCCACGCGCGGCGATCTCGGCGTTCTTCAGCAGGGTCAGGGCCACATAGCGGTCGTTGGCGGAGGCTTCCGGGTCCTGCAGGATCGCCGCCACCTGGCCGAGATGCTTCGTGCGCAGGAAAAAATTCGTGTCGTGAAACGCCTCTCGTGCCAGGTAGGCCAGGGCCTCGGGGGCGACCTTCAGGATTTCCCGGCCTTCAAAATTCGTAGTCGAGACCCCATCCTGGGTGAGCAACCGGTATTCGGTATCATCGGCGCCAAGGGGTAGGGGATCCTGGTACAGGAAGGGCGGCGTAGGCATGGGGCCAAGCTAGCCGGATGGCGGGCCGGCGCAATACCGCCTTGAATCCTATTACGGTTTCCCCCGCGGCCATTAGGCGCTACAGGATCCGCAGCTTGGGCAGGTCCTGGACGTCGATATAGCCCAGCGGGCGTCCCTTGGCGTCGACCGCAAACAGGTCGGAGATCTTTAGCTGCTGGAAGATTTTCAGCGCCTCCACGGCCAGCGCCCCGGCGGGCACGGTTTTGCCACCCTTGGTCATGAACGACGCCACCGGTTTCTTGAGGAAATCCGCCCCGCCACTCAGGGCGCTGCGCCGGAAATCGCCGTCGGTGAAAATGCCGGTCAGCCGGCCCTTCGCATCCACGAGGGCCACGGCTCCGGCCTTGGCCTTGGTCATGGCAAAGATGGCCTGCTGCACGCTGGTCCCGGCGGCCTTCAGCACCGGGCAACTGTCGCCGGTGCGCATGATGTCGTTCACGCGGAGCAGGAGCGTCATGCCCAGCGTGCCGGCGGGATGATACTTGGCGAAATCCTCGCGGGTCAGCCCGCGGCTTTCCAGCAGCACCATGGCCAGCGCATCGCCAAGGGCCAGGGCGGCGGTCGTGCTGGCGGTCGGGGCGAGGGCAAGGGGGCAGGCCTCACGCGGCGCGGTGTAAACCAGCTTGTAGTCCGAGCCGCGGGCCAGCTCGCTGGTGGCCGCCCCGGTGAGGGCCACGGTCTTGAGGCCGAACTTCTCGAAGAGGGGCAGCAAACGCAGCATTTCCACCGTCGCCCCGCTGTTGCTGAGCAAAATGGCCAAGTCACCGGCGGCGCAAAGCCCAAGATCGCCGTGCAATGCCTGCGTGGGGTCAAGATAGCAAGCAGGCACGCCGATGCTGTTCAGGGTGCCGGTCAGTTTCTGGGCGATGTGCGCGTTCTTGCCCACTCCCGAGCAGATCACCTTGCCGCCCACCTTGATCACGGTCTCGACGGCCCGCACGACCGTCACGAAGTCCTGGCTGAGCCCCTTGGCCGTGGCCCCCAGCGCTTCCTGCTCAATGGCGAGGCAGTTGCGGGCCTTGGCGAGGATGGTGGCGTTGTCCAGTGGCATCAAAAACTTGTGTTGGATTGGGGCGCGGGCAAACGTAGCTCCCGCTGGTCCCCGTTCAATTCATTTCCCACCTGTGCCACGTCCCTTTCCCATGCTTTACCGCCTCTTGCCGGTCATTGCGGCCGTGCTGCTGCTGGGCTTGGGCGGGTGCGGCGACAGCGAACGGCTCCCCTACGCCAGCGAGTTGGACGAACCCAATTACCGCGAGGGCCAGGCCCTGCTGAAGTCCGGCCGCCGGCAGGAGGCGCTCTCGGCCTTTCTCAAGGTCATCGACAAGCGCCGGGACGACGCGCCGGAGTCTCATCTCGAGGTCGGCCTGCTCTATGTGCAGCACATCAACGACCCGCTGTCGGCGATCTATCATTTCCGCAAGTACCTCGCGCTCCGCCCCAACAGTCCGCAGGCCCCGCTCGTGCGCCAGCGCATCAATGCCGCGATCCGCGAGTTTGCCCGCACGCTGCCGGCGCAACCGCTGGAGAGCCAGCCCCAGCGGGTCGACCTGGTCGCCGCGCTCGACAAGCTTAAACAGGAGAATGAGGCGCTCAAGCAGCAGCTGGCCGACGCCAAGGCCGGGCGCGGTTTGACGGCGTCGCCCGCCGCCGGTGAAACCTCCGCCACGGGCACCACCCCGGTCGGAACGATTAATTTCTCGGTCGAGACCCTGCCGACGGTGCGCACCCGGCCGGCGCCAGTCGTGCCCGCACGGCCGGCGGCGACCCCGGCGGTCACGCCGTCCGCCCCGCGCCAGACAGCCGCCACCCCGACGACCACCACGGGTCCGCGCAAGCACATCATCCGGCCCGGCGACACGCTCTCCAAGCTGGCCCAGCAGTATTACAACAACCGGGCTAAGTGGCGCGATATCTTCGCCGCCAACCGCGCGGTCATGAAAAACGAGTCCGACCTGAAAGTCGGCACGGAGTTGAAGATTCCCTGAACCGTCGCTTCGCCGGCCGCGCGATGCGGAGGATTGCAGCGAAAGGCCCGTTGAGATACAGACAGCCATGACCCCGGAACATGGAGCGCCTGTCGGGCAGCCCCGGCGCAACTTTATCAGAAACGCCGGCGCCCTGTTGTTGGGAGCATCATTGGGCGCGGCAGCCACACCGTTGACCGCGGCTGCGCCCCGGCAGAACCGCCAGAGACTGCTCCGGGTCGCACACCTGACGGATATTCATGTTTCGGACATCACGGGGGCGGCAGCGGGCATGGCCGCGGCGATCCGTCACGCCCAAGGGCAAACTGACCGGCCCGATCTGCTGCTTTTTGGCGGTGACTGCATCGGCGATGCCCTGGGCACGCCGAAGGATAAGGTGCTGCAGCAATGGGATCTGTGGGACAGGATCTTTGCCGCCGAGGTGAAACTGCCTTATTTCCACTGCCTCGGGAATCACGACATCCTCGGCTGGAGCCGGCGCAACGACCTCGATCTCGCACGCGATCCGGATTACGGGAAAGCCATGGCCCTGCGGCGACTGGGTCTGAAGGAGCGTTTCTACTCCTTCAACCGCGGCGGCTGGCATTTTGTCGTGTTGGACAGCATGCAGATGGCGCCGACCAACGGCTATCTCGCCCTACTCGACGAGGAACAATTCGTCTGGCTGGGGCGGGATCTGGCCGCCACGCCAGCGTCCACGCCGGTCTGCGTGCTCTCGCATATTCCCATCCTCAGCGCAGCGGCCTTCCTTGACGGGGACCTGGCCAAGACGGGAAATTGGGAAGTGCCGGGGGCCTGGATGCATCTGGATCTCCGGCGGATCAAGGACCTGTTCAAGCAGCATCCGAACGTGAAAATCTGCCTCAGTGGTCACCTCCATCTGGTGGATGATGTCACCTACCTGGGGGTCCGCTATCTGTGCAACGGGGCGGTCAGCGGCGCATGGTGGAAGGGCTACTACCAGGAATTTGGCCCCGCCTACGCGCTGATTGATTTCTATGATGATGGTAGCGCGGAAAACCAGCTGGTGACCTATCCCAGCTGACGGGCAGGGGAGATGCGCCGCCAACCCCGCGGCCAGGCCATGCTTTTCCGGCGGAGAGCGAACCGGGGAATTTCAGACCACCTTCGAAAACCCGCGACCCGGCTGCTTGGTCAAGTAGGCGTCGAAGCGCATCGCAATCACGCGGCGGAAGAGCTCACCCAGGAGTGTGATGTCGAATCCGCCGGCATCGCGTTTGAGCAAGCCATCGGCCTCCAGGTCGGCCAGGGAGGCCAGCTCGGCGGCGTAGGTCTGGGCGGCGTCCAGCTGGAGTCGCCGGGAAAGATCGGCGTAGTCCACCCGGCGGCGGCACATGACATCCATGACCACCGTGCGGCGGTTCCGGTCATCCTGGCTCAGGAGAAAGCCGCGTTCGACGGGCAACTCGCCGCGATTCACGGCGGCGGCATAGTCATCGAGTTCCTTGTGATTCTGGCGGAACGATCCGTCGGTCTGGGAGATCGAGGACATGCCGAAACCATAGAGCGAGGCGCCGGCGCGGGTCGTGTAACCCTGGAAATTGCGGTAGAGCGTGCCCTCGGCGTGCGCGACGGCGAGTTCATCGTCGGGCCGGGCAAAGTGGTCCATGCCGATGTGCACGTAGCCGGCGGCCGTGAGGGCCTGGGTCGCCAGCGTGAGCATGGCGAGCTTGGCCTCGGTGCTCGGCAGCTGCTGGCGGTCGTCGAAGATTTTCTGCGCGGGCTTCAGCCACGGCACATGCGCGTAACTAAAGACGGCGAGCCGGTCGGGGTTCAGGTCGATGATCTCGGTGAGGGTCTTGGCAAAGGACTCGGGCGTCTGGAGCGGCAGGCCGTAGATGAGGTCCACGCTGACGGACTGGTAGCCCGCCTCGCGCAGCCAGGTGATGGCTTGCGCGGTCTGGCTCAGGGGTTGCCAGCGGTGGATGGCGAGTTGCACCTCCGGGTTGGTGTCCTGCACGCCGAGGGAGGCGCGATTGCAGCCCAGCCGGCGGTAGGCTTCCACATGTTCGCGGGTCAGCCGCCGCGGATCGATCTCGACCGAGATCTCGGCGTCGGGGGTGAACTTGAACACCGAGTGGATGGCGCGCCCAAGCCGGTCGATCTCGGCCGGGGGCAGAAAGGTGGGGGTGCCACCGCCAAAGTGCAGCTGGGTGACCGGCCGGTTGGTGGCCACCGACGGCGCCGTGAGGGCCAATTCGCGGCAGAGCAGGTCCACGTATTCCGCCGCCGATTGCAGGCGGCGGGTGATCACCGTGTTGCAGCCGCAATACCAGCAAAGGGACTCGCAGAACGGCAGGTGGAAATAGAGCGACAACGGCCGGGTTGCGTCCTGGTTGTCGTGGGCAATTTCCTTCCGAAGGGCCTCTCGGTCAACGGTCAGGGAGAATTGCGGTGCCGTGGGATACGAGGTATACCGCGGCCCGGGAATGTTGTATTTTCGCACAAGCTCCAAGGCGGGTGCGGCCAGTTCTGGCATGATGTAGCGTGGAGACACCATGTCCTAGGATAGCCAATATATGCCCGGTTGACTGCGCGTATCTTGCACAACCCCGCCCAATCCTTGCCGGCCAAATTCGGCATATAACCTTACGTTTTCTTGAGTCCGGGGCGATTCAGTGTGTCGTCGCGTTGTGACCAGCGAGCCGTCCGCCACGCAACAGCCGCGCTATTGGTCGCTGGATATCTTGAGAGGGCTCTGCGCGCTGTCCGTCTTTCTGAATCACTGGGCGATGTGGTCAAACTTCACCCCGGTCGGGGAAGGACAAAGGGCGATCCACCAGGGATTGGAACAGGTCTACTTTGTGTTCATGCATCTGGCCTTGCCGACCGGCGGGCTGCATCCGGCCGTGATATGCTTTTTCGTGTTAAGCGGGTTCCTGGTCCACGCACCGTTTGAACGGCGGAGCGGACAACCGGGAGCCACCTTGGGTTGGCGGAAGTATCTCGTCCGGCGAAGTCGCAGGATACTGCCGGTCTACTGGACCGGGGCCCTGTTGGGCCTGCTGGCCGTGGCGGCCTGTCAGTGGCGACCGGTGGGGGATCCGTTGCTGCTGTTTCACACGATGGCAACCCCGGCCCAAGTGGCGGCCGTGCTGGGGGGTTGGAGTTGTCTGTGGCCCGAGGAGATCATCGCCGGCAATTATACGCTCGGTACGGTGGGAGTGGAGATCGTGATCTATGTGGCTTATCCGCTGGTTCTATGGGTGGCGGCGGGCCGCTGGTGGCTGCTGGGCGCGATGGTTGTCGGGATGCAACTGCTGGCGGTGGCCCTGCGGCACATCGTGGATCCCTACGTGCTGTTTGGCAGCGTGCTGGTCCTGGCCCTGTTCTGGTACCTCGGTGCCTTGGCGGTGCACCTGCGGTTGAAGCATGCCTGGTCCGTGCCGGGTTGGTGGCTCGGCGCGCTGTGGGCTCTGTTCCTGGGGCTCCAGATGACGCCCCACTTCCTTGGCCTTAACATGATCAAGCAGCTGGTCATCGGCCTGATTTGCATGGGGGGAATCGTCTGGTTGCTCGACTGGGAGCAACGGCAAGATGCATGGCGTGAGCATGGACTGTCGCGCGCGCTGCGCTGGTCGGGCGAAATCAGCTATCCCTTATATGCGGTGCACACGCCGGTGATCCTGCTGGTGAACTGAGGCCTGTTGACCCTGACCCCCATCCGCAGCTATGCGTGGCAGCTGCCGCTCAATCTGCTGCTGCCGGTCGCAATTGCGGTGCTGGTGCACCACGGCATCGAGCGGCGTTACTATACTCCCCGGCACGGGGGCCAGCCCAACGATCGTGCGTTGGCTTAGCCCGCGAAGAACATTGCGATTTTCTGCAGGGTGGCCACCAGCCGGTCGATGTCCCCCTCGGTGTTGTAGAGATAGAAGCTGGCGCGGGACGTGGAACTGAGACCGAGTTTGCGCATGAGCGGCTGGTTGCAGTGGTGGCCGCCCCGCAGGGCGACCCCGTCCTGGTCGGCCATCGTCACCACGTCATGGGCGTGCACGCCCTTGAGATCGAAGCTGACAACGCCGCTGCGGTGGTGCGCCGGGCCGAGGATGCGGATGCCGGGCACCTCGGCCTTGAGCCGGGCGTAGGCGAGGGCCGCGAGCTTCTCGTCGTGCTGCGCGATGGCTTCGCGGCCGAGGTCGTCGAGATAGTCCATGGCGCGGCCGAGGGCGATGGCGTCGGCGATGTTGGGCGTGCCGGCCTCGAACTTGGCCGGGGCGGGCGCCCACTTGCTCTCCTGATACTCGACGTTGGAGATCATGCTGCCGCCGCCCCGGTACGGGGGCATCGCGTCGAGCAGAGCCTTGCGACCGTAGAGCAGGCCGACCCCGGTTGGTCCGCACATCTTGTGGCCGGAAACGGCGAGGAAATCGCAGCCCATGACCCGCACGTCGACCGGCATGTGGCCGGCGCTCTGGGCGGCATCGACGACTGTGACGGCGCCGACCTTGCGGGCCGCGGCGCAGAGCTCGGCGGCGGGATTGATCACCCCGAGCGTGTTGGAGACGTGGGTGAACGCGAAGATTTTCACATCGCGCGTGAGCACCTTGTCCAGTTGCGCGAGGTCGAGCAGGCCGGTGTCGCCGGCGACGATGGGCAGGTAGCGCAGCTTGGCGCCGGTGCGCCGGGCGAGCATCTGCCACGGCACCATGTTCGAGTGGTGTTCCATCTCGGTGAGCAGGATCACATCACCTGATTTCAGGTTTTCGTCACCCCAGGCGTTGGCGACGAGATTGATGCTGTCGGTGGTGCCGGCGGTGAAGACGATTTCACCGGGCTCGGCGGCATTGAAAAACTTGGCGGCGCGTTCCCGGGCCGCCTCATAGGCGAAGGTGGCGCGCATCGACAGGGCGTGGATGCCGCGGTGGACGTTGGCGTTGTCCTTCAGGTAATAGCGGGACAGGGCGTCGATGACGCACGATGGCTTCTGCGAGGTTGCGGCGTTGTCGAGATAGACGAGGGGCTTCCCGTTGACCTGCTGGTCAAGGATCGGGAAGTCGGCGCGGATATTGGCCCAGGCTTGGTTCATCGGAAATCAGTCGCTCGGTTTCTCGGTGGTGACGGGTTGCTCATCGCCCTTGGCGGCGTTGAGGGCGGCATGCCAGCCGAGCGTGGCGCATTTGATGCGGGCGGGAAACTGGTGGACCCCGGCGAGGGCGGCGAGGTCGGACAGGTTGTCCTCCTCGACCTTGCCGGTGGTGACGAGCCGGTGCACATCGGCGTAGATGGCCTCGGCCTCCGCGATGGTCTTGCCCTTGAGGTGCAGGGTCATGAGCGAGGCGCTGGCCTGCGAGATGGCGCAACCGCTGCCTTGGAAGCTGATCTCGCTGATCCGGTCACCCTCGAGCTTCACATAAACGGTGATCTGGTCGCCGCACATCGGGTTGTTGCCCGAGCCGACGCGGTTGGCCGTGGGCAACACCTTGTAGTTCCGCGGTCGGCGGTTGTGGTCCAAGATGACGGACTGGTAGAGGTCGGTTAGGTCTTGCATCGGCCGGTGGCGTGAAGGTCAGAGGCTACGCCGGGGCGGCCATTTGGCAAACAGACTTTCCGGAATCAACCCATCCGGAGGTAGGGCCCCACCAAGGGCTTAGGCCGGTGACATCGGAGGTACCGTCAGGCCGGTGGGCGGCGGCACGATTTCAAGGATCCGGGTGATGAGCTTGCGCACCCGGATGACCCCCACAATGCGGCGGCCCTGCTGATCCGTGACAACCGGGAGAGTCTTGTACCCATACTCGCGGAAGGCGGATGCGGCGATCAGGGCGGTGTCTGCCGCGGCGATGCATGCCGGATCCTTGGCCATGAACTGCGCGAGGGGGGTCTCCGGCGGCAGGCTGTTCCCCTGCGCGCGCAGCAGGTCGGTCAGGGTGATCAGGCCGTCCAGCCGTACGCCGTCCGACGACACATAGAAAAAATCCGTCGGGTTGCGCGCGAAATGATAAGTGACGGCGTAAAGGGTCTCAGTTGGCTTGAGGAGCGGCTGAGGTGCCGGCTCGATGAATTCAGCCAGCTTGAGTTCGCGCAACGCGGCGAGAACGGCGGGGCGATCCTGCCACCACGTGCCCGAGGAACGGCGGGTGATCGCGGCAGTCAGCGCGGAGCGCAGCGGCGCTAGCGACTTCGCCATGGTGTCGAAGACATTCCGGCCCATCACGATGATTTCGGAGGGCACCTTCGCGCGGGCGGAGGCGGTGCGGGGTCGGTTGTTGACCAGCGCAGCCTCGCCGAAGAAATTGCCCGCGCCCAGCGTGGCGATGACCTCCCCGTCGGGTTTCTCCGGGGTCGTGCGCACGATCTCCACCTCGCCCTGCTCGATGACGTAGAAACTTGAGGGGGGCTCGCCCTGCCGGATGATGTAGTCACCCGGCTCAAAATGGGCGTGCGATACGCGCTCGGTGACGTCGGTCTTGATGCAGCTCAGGTCGCGCGGGAAAATCAGCAGCCACGCCCAGTCGAAGCCCACCTGCACGCGGCGGGACCACGAGGGGAGCTTGAAGAGATAAACACCGCGCCAGGTGAACCACGCAAGGAAGCCCGAGAGCTTGATCCCGAGCATCTCGGCCACGGCGCTGTGTCCGCCGATGGAGCAGAGCTGGCCGAGCACCTTGAACGAGAAGGGACGGGTCGCGCCGCCAGCCAGCAGGCGGACGATGTTGTCCGCGCATTGCCGGCCCTGGCGCTCGGCGAACTGGCCGGTCGGTGGCGAGGACTGCCCGTCATGGGCGTTGAGGATGTTGGCGCAGTCCCCGATGGCCCAGGCGTTGGCGCGGCCGCGCAGGCGCATGTCGGGCTCGGTGAGCAGCCGGCCCTTTTCCTTGGGCGTGTCGAGCCGGTCGACCACGGGCGCAATCGTGCTGCCGATGGTGCAGACGATGGTGCCGCCGTGGACAAAGCCGTCCTTCAGCCCCACGCCCTCGCCGGTGGCGAGCATCACGCGGGCGTTGAGCCTCATGGTGACCCCGGCCTTTTCCATTTTCTTCCGGGCGAATTCACGGAGCTGGGGGCTGATCTCGGGCAGCAACTGGTCGCGCGAGTGGATGAGCGTCACGGTAACGTCCTCATCGCGGATGTTGGAATAGAAGCGCAGGCTGGAGCGGACGAGGTCATTGATCTCGCCGGCGGTCTCGACGCCGCTGTAACCGCCGCCCACGACGACAAAGGAGAGATACCAGCGGCGCTTCGCCAGGTCGTCGCAGACCTCGGCCTTTTCCATCCGGGAAAGGACGTGTGTGCGCAGGACCGCGGCGTCACCGACGGTCTTCAGGGGAAACGCATGGTCGGCCATGCCCGGCACGACGTTGAGGTTCGAGATGTTGCCGCAGGCGATGACGACATGGTCGTATTCCAGCTGGCGCGGTTGGCCGTCGTGGCTTTCGAACTCGATCCGGTTGCCGGCCAAATCGACCCCCTTGACCTCCTCGGTACGGCATTGGACGCCCGGCAGGAGCTGGCGCAGCGGCACAATCACATCATCGAGGCTAAGGGAGGAGCCGACGGCGTCGGCCAGCAGCGGGCTGAAGACCAGGTGGTTTTCCTTGTTGAAGAGGATGATCTCGGCGTCACCGGTGCGCAGTTGGTTCCGCAGGGTCTGCGCGCATTTCACACCGCCAAAGCCTCCGCCGATGATGACAATGCGTTTTCGGGTCATGGGGTGCGCCGGCTGGGGAGATTGGCCGGGCCCCGTCCGATTGCAATGCGGGGTTGCGGTTAGTCCCGGCTCCCCAAAGCCCATGCGCAGCAGGGGGGTAGGCGGATGGTGGAGGGGGGATTGACTCGCTATGCTCGGGGCTGCGCCCCAAAGCCTGCGGCTTTGCCCATATCCCTCCCTCACATCCGCTTCGCGAGTGCCTGCCGCTGCGCGTCAAGCCGCCATTCCGGCTGCGCCGAAATGGCGGAGAGGGGGGGATTCGAACCCCCGGTAGGTTGCCCTACGCCCGCTTTCCAAGCGGGTACTTTAAACCACTCAGCCACCTCTCCGTGACCCAAATGAGGGTCAAATAAAGGGAAGACCATTAGCTGCGGTCAACGGAAATTCCGTCCGGCGTTATTTCAGGTTCCTGACCCGTTATGTAAACAAATCCTCCTTGCCGGGTGGGGGTGGGGTGGTACCGTGGCTCGAATTTTTCCTCCATGGGCACCGCCAATCCGGAAATCACCTATAACAGCAAGATCGAGGGCGATATCGTCGTCACAAGGGTTGATGCCGCGATCAACTGGGTGCGGAACAACTCCATGTGGCCCATGCCGATGGGTCTGGCCTGCTGCGCCATCGAGTTGATGGCCAGTGCCGCCAGCCGGTTTGACATCGCCCGCTTCGGGGCCGAGGTCATGCGCTTTTCCCCCCGCCAGGCCGATTGCATGATCGTGGCCGGCACGGTCACCTACAAGATGGCCCCGGTCGTCCGCCGCATTTATGACCAGATGGCCACCCCCAAGTGGGTCATCGCCATGGGCGCCTGTGCCAGCTCGGGCGGCATGTATCGCAGCTACGCGACCCTCCAAGGCGTGGACCGGATCGTGCCGGTGGACGTCTATATCAGCGGCTGTCCGCCGCGCCCGGAGGCACTCCTCGACGCCCTGGTGAAACTCCAGGAGAAGGTCAAAGGCGAGCGCTCCAGCTCGAAGCTTCTCAGCGCCTGACCCACGTCCCAGCGCATGACCATCGACGTCGAAATCACGACCGCCGTTAGCCAGCAATTTCCCTCGGCCACGCCCCGTGCCAGCCTTGATTGCCCGGCGTTCAATGTCCCCGCCGCGGAGGCGCTCGCCGTCCTGCAACACCTGCGCGACGCCCAAGGCTATGATTTCCTGATGGACCTGACCGCCATCGACTGGAGCGCGGAGAAATCACCCCGTTTCACCGTTGTCTGGCACCTCTACTCCAGCACGAAGCACACCTACGTCCGTCTTGCCGCCGACTGCGCCAGCGACAGCGAGCCCGTCATGCCGTCCGCCACGGGCCTCTGGGCCGGGGCCGACTGGCATGAGCGCGAGACCTACGACATGCTGGGCATCAAGTTCACCGGTCACCCCGACCTGCGGCGCATCCTGATGTGGGACGCCTACCCGTATTTCCCCCTCCGCAAGGATTTCCCCCTCGCCGGCCTGCCCACGGAATTGTCCGACCCCGACATCACCGAGGAAACCAAGACCGGGGTCATTGCCGCCCCGATGGCCGGCGGCCCGTTTGTCGCCACCCCCGGCGAGCCAATGAGCGACGCCGAGCCGCGCGCCAAGGACGAGGCCTGGAACGAGCGGAACGAGAAACCCAACTGACGCGATGGCCACCGATTTTTCATATCCCGATGCCGCCGCGAAGGCCGCCCAGGTGCCGAAGGAATTCGAGCCGGAAAAGATGTCGCTCTCGATGGGCCCGTCGCATCCGTCCACCCACGGCGTGCTCCGCATCCAGTTTGAACTCGATGGCGAGATGGTGACCAAGGCCGACCCCGTCATCGGCTATCTTCACCGCGGCGACGAGAAGATCGCGGAGAACATGACCTACAACCAGTTCGTGCCCTACACGGACCGGCTGGATTACATCGCCCCGCTCGCCAACAACATGGCCTACGCCATCGCGGTCGAGCGCCTCGCCAAGCTGGAGGTGCCGCCCCGCTGCCAGGCGATCCGGGTCATCACCGCCGAGATGGCCCGCGTCTCCTCGCACCTGATGGGCCTGGGCGCCTATGGCATCGATGTCGGGGCGTGGTCGGTGTTCATGTACTGCTTCGAGGAGCGCGAGAAGCTCTACCGGCTCTTCGAGGAGCTGACCGGCGCCCGCTTCACCACGAGCTACAGCCGCATCGGCGGCCTGCAGCGCGACGTGCCCGAGGGCTGGGTGCGGAAGGTGGATGCCTTCTGCGACCAGTTCCTGCCCATCCTCGACGAAATCCTCGGCCTCCTCACGCGGAACAAGATCTTCATCGACCGCACGGTGGGCGTGGGCGTCATCTCGCGGGCCGATGCCATCGCGTACGGCCTGACCGGGCCGAACCTGCGGGGTTCCGGCGTCGGCACCGACCTGCGCAAGGACCGGCCCTACTCGGGCTACGAGCAGTACGAGTTCGACGTGCCGGTCGGCGCGACGGGCGACTGCTACGACCGTTATCTCTGCCGCGGCGAGGAGATGAAGCAGTCCATCCGCATCCTCAAGCAGGCCATCGCGAAGTTCCCCGGCGGGGACTGGTATGCCAAGGATGCGCGCAAGATCTTCGCGCCGCCCAAGGACAAGATCCTCACGTCGATGGAGGAGCTCATCAACAACTTCATGATCGTGACCGAGGGCCCGCAGATGCCGGCCGGCGAGGTCTATTTCGAGGCCGAGAACCCGAAGGGCGTGCTCGGCTTCTACATCGTGAGCAAGGGCGGCGGCGTGCCGTGGCGCATGAAGATCCGCAGTCCCTCGTTCTGCAACCTGTCCATCCTCCCCAAGCTGTGCGTCGGCCACCTGGTGTCCGATGTCGTCTCCATCCTCGGCTCGCTCGACTTCGTCATGGGCGAGTGCGACCGCTGATCTCCTGTCGATGAATCTCAAGCCCGCCACACTCCGCCAGATCGACGAGGTTATCACCCATTACCCGGTGAAGCGCAGCGCCACGCTGCCGCTGCTGCACCTCATCCAGGAGGATGTGGGCTGGATCCCGCCCGAGGCCGTCGAGTGGGTCGCCGCCAAGCTCGAGCTCCCGCCGATCAACGTCTACGAGGTCGTGACCTTCTACCCGATGTTCCGGCAAAAGCCGATCGGCCGCCGCCACATCAAGGTCTGCCGCACGCTCTCCTGCGCCCTTACCGGCGGCTACAAGGTGTGCGAGAAGTTTGAGCAGGAATTCGGCTGCCACCGCGGCGAGGTTTCCGCCGACGGCGAGGTGACCATCGATTTCGTCGAGTGCCTCGCCAGCTGCGGTACCGGCCCGGTCGTCATGATTGACGACGACCTCCATGAAAGGGTCGATGCCGCCAAGGTCGCGGCCCTCAGCAACCAAATCCGACAGGAAGCGAAGAAGAAATGAAGAAGCACCGCATTCTCAGCGTTCCGCCGATCCGTTTCGGCATCGTGCTCGCCCTGATCAACGGGTTTGCCGGGATGATTCTCGCCCCGCTGTTCCTGATCACCCTCGGCATTGCCTTCACCGCCACGGAAAGTGGCGTCGTCATCGTCCCGAAAATCTTCCCGACCGTGCCCTGGTTTCTCGCGGGCGGCTTGGCGATTTTCACACCCGTCATCAACGCCGTCGGGGGATTCCTGGCCGGCGTGCTGATCGCCACGGTCTACAACTTCTCCGCCCGCTGGACCGGCGGCATCGAGATCGTCCTCGACGACAAGAACTGACCCGCCCATGCCCGCCCCCCAGCAACGCCGCCTGATCTTCGCTCACATCGATGAGCCCGGTTACACCAAGGACCTCGCGTGCTACCTGCGGCACGGAGGCTACGCGGTGATGAAGAAGGCGTTCACCCGCAAGCCCGAGGAGTTGATCGACGAGGTGAAGAAGTCCGGCCTGCGCGGGCGGGGCGGCGCCGGCTTTTCCTGCGGCCTGAAGTGGACGCTCGTGGACCGCAAGAGCGGCAAGCCGATCTACCTCATCGTCAACGCCGACGAGTCCGAGCCGGGCACGTTCAAGGACCGCTACATCATGCACCAGGATCCGCACCAGCTGATTGAGGGCACGATGATCTCATGCTTCGCGAACAACGTGAAGCAGGCCTACATCTACATCCGCGGCGAGATGCCCCACGGCGCCCGCATCCTCGAGCAGGCCATCCAGGAGGCCCGCGACGCCAACCTCGTGGGCCAGAACATCCTCGGGTCGGGTTACTCCTGCGACATCTTCGTGCACCGCGGCGCCGGCGCCTACATCTGCGGCGAAGAGACCGGCCTGATCGAGTCGCTCGAGGGCAAGCGCGCCAACCCCCGCATCAAGCCCCCCTATTTCCCGGCGGTCCTCGGCCTCTACCAGTGCCCGACGATCGTCAACAACGTCGAGACCCTCTGCCACGTGAAGCACATCGCCGACATGGGCGGCGAGGCCTACAGCAAGATCGGCACGCCCAACAACACCGGCACCCGCATCTTCTGCGTCTCGGGCCACGTGCAGAAACCCGGTTACTACGAGTTCGAGACGGGCAAGATCACGATGGGCCAGCTGTTGTATGACGTTTGCGGCGGTCCGCTGCCGGGCCGGACGTTCAAGGCGGTCATACCCGGCGGCTCGTCGGCCAAGATCCTCCGCTTCGGCGAACGCTTCAAGGGCAAGCGCAAGGTCGGCGCGGAGACGGTGGACTACGACTGGGGCGTTGAGGACGTCCCGTTGGATTTCGATTCGCTCGGCATGATCGGCACGATGGGCGGATCCGGCGGCGTCATCGTGATGGACGACACGGTCAACATGGTGGAGGCGCTCGCCAACATCAACGCGTTCTACTCCCACGAGAGCTGCGGCCAGTGCACGCCCTGCCGCGAGGGCTCGCTGTGGATGAAGAAGATCACCACGCGCATGGTCCACGGCGAGGCGCGCGAACAGGACGCCGCCCTGCTCAAGGGCGTGGCCGACCAGATTCCCGGCCGCACGATCTGCGCCTTCGGCGAGGCCTGCTCCTGGCCGACCCAGAGCTTCCTCGCCAAGTTTGGCGACGAGTTCAAGGGCTACGCCGAGGCCAAGAAAACCAAGGCCGAGCCCTCCGCGCCGCTCATCTGAATTCCGCCATGTCCGCTCCCGCCAAACCCGCCGACCTCGTCACCGTCAATATTGACGGCAAGGACATCGCCGTGCCGAAGGGCACGAACGTGATCGAGGCCGCCCGGCTCGTGGGCGTGGAAATACCGCATTACTGCTACCACCCGAAGCTCACGATCGTCGGCAACTGCCGCATGTGCCTGATCGAAATGGGCATGCCGGCCGTCGATCCCGCCACCAAGACGCCGGTGCTGGACGCAGCCACGGGCAAGCCGAAGATCAACTGGATCCCCCGCCCGCAGATCGGCTGCGGCACCTACGCGTCGCCGGGCCTCCACATCCGAACGGATTCGCCGATGGTGAAGGACTGCCGCGAGGGCGTGACGGAGATGCTGCTAATCAACCATCCGCTCGACTGCCCGATCTGCGACCAGGCCGGCGAATGCAAGCTGCAGGAGCACTCCACCGCCTATGGCCGCGGCTACTCGCGCTTCGTCGAGCAAAAGAACGTGAAGCCCAAGCGCACCGAACTCGGCCCGCGCGTCACGCTCGACGACGAGCGCTGCATCCTCTGCTCCCGCTGCATCCGCTTCTGCAAGGAGGTCGCCAAGGACGACGTCCTCGGGTTCATCGACCGTGGCAGCTACAGCACGCTCACGTGCTACCCGGGCAAGAAGCTCGAAAACAACTACTCGCTCAACACCGTCGACATCTGCCCCGTCGGCGCGCTCACCTCGACCGACTTCCGCTTCAAGATGCGCGTCTGGTTCCTCAAGCAGACGCCCGGCATCGACCCCGAATCGTCCGTCGGCGTCAACACCGAGGTCTGGAGCCGCGAGGGCGTGATCTACCGCATCACCCCGCGCCAAAACGACGCCGTCAACGACACGTGGATGGCCGACTCCGGCCGCCTGCTCTACAAGCAGGTCAAGGCCGACGACCGCCTCGTGGAATACAAGATCGAGGGCGTCGCCGCCGTTCCGGCCGCCGCCTGGGCGAAAGCCGGCGTTTTGCTGAAGACCGGCGGTGTAGCCGTGGTCGGCTCGGGTCGCAGCACTGTCGAGGAGCAATACCTGACGAAGAAGCTGGCCGACGCGCTCAAGGTTTCCGCCTCGCTGGTCAGCCGGGTGGGGCAGGGCGACCGCCTGCTCATCTCCTCCGACCGCAATCCCAACGTCCGCGGCGCCCTTGTCACGGGGCTCATCTCCGCGCTGCCGGCGCAGAAACTTACTTCGCTCGCCGTCGACATCGATGCCGGCAAGGTGAAGACGGTGCTCTCCGTCGGCGAGGACCTCATCGCCGCGGGCCTGACCGCGGCGCAGCTCGCCAAGGTCGCCATCATCTATCTCGGGACTCACCGGAACGCAACGAGCGAGGCCGCCCAGGTCGTCATTCCGACGCTTACCGTCTTCGAGAAATCCGGCTCGTTCGTGAACCAGCAGTTCCGCCTCCAGAAGTTCGCCAAGGCCGTGCCGGGCCCGGCGGGGGTCGTCGATGATCTCGTGTCCCTGGCCGAGCTCGTTGCGGCCGTGGGCGGCGGCGTCCTTTCCTTCGACCTCAACCTGATTTGGTCCGGCCTCGCCGCCGAGGCGACAGTCCTCGCGGGCCTCAGCTACGCCAAGTTGCCCGCCACTGGCCAGTCACTCGACAGCGCGGCTTGGGCCGGCCTGCCCTTCTGCGAGGGTGAAACGCTGCATTTCAAACCCGCCGCCGTGCCCGCGGCCGCCAACGCATGAGCGCCGTCATCGCATTCTGGGCCAGCCTCCACCCCCTCCTGCAGGGCCTCATCAAGGGCCTCGCGGTGATCGGCGTCATGTTCCCGATCGGCGGGGCCTGCTCGCTGGTGGAGCGCAAGGTCTCCGCCTGGATGCAGGGCCGCCCGGGTCCGAACCGCGCCATCCCGTTCTGGTTCGCGTGGGTGCCGGTCCTCGGCCCGTTCCTGCAGCGCCTCGGGGTGTTCCACCTCATGGCCGACGGCGCCAAGATGTTCCTCAAGGAGGACTCGCTGCCGGGCCACGTGAACAAGTTCTATTTCCTCCTCGCCCCGGTGGTGGGGATGATCCCGGCCCTGACGACCGTCACCGTCGTGCCCTTCGGCGCCTACTTCAACGAGGCCGGCCGGCTGGTCCCGCTCGTGCTGGCCAACCTCGATGTCGGTATCCTGGCGGTGTTCGCGGTCGGCTCCCTGGGCGTGTACTCGCTCATCCTCGCGGGCTGGGCCTCCAACTCGAAGTATCCGTTCCTGGGCAGCGTGCGTGCCTCCGCCCAGCTGATCTCCTACGAGCTGTCGATGACCCTCTCCGTGATCCCGGTCTTCCTGATGATCAACGTGCCCGGCGGCCACGGCACGCTGAGCCTGTTTGACGTCGTGCGCTTCCAGAGCGGCACGAGCGGCTGGCACGGCACCTGGTTCATCATGACGATGCCGCTGTCGGCCGTCGTCTTCCTCGTCTCGCTCTTTGCCGAGACCAACCGCCTGCCCTTCGACATGGCCGAGGGCGAGGCCGACCTCGTCGGCGGTTTCCACACGGAATACGGCTCGATGAAGTGGGGCCTGTTCTTCGTGGCCGAGTATTCGCACATGCTCATCGGCTCCGGCGTGTTCACGCTGCTGTTCCTCGGCGGCTGGAACCCGCTGCCGTGGGTGCCGCTCGCGACGGTCGTCGGCTGGCTGGCCCACCTGTCGCCGGTGCTGGCGCACCCGATTGCCGTCGGCCTGCTCTCGATCGCCTTCTTCCTGGGCAAGGTGCTGTTTTTCATGTTCGTGTTCATGTGGGTGCGCTG
>Ga0255338_1001814_pt1 | contig 36717 bp, 40 predicted proteins | sample MeOH1_35cm_T4_19_FD_203715 | JGI IMG/M metagenome (GOLD analysis project Ga0255338, IMG submission 203715) | Sandy soil microbial communities from University of British Columbia, Vancouver, Canada - MeOH1_35cm_T4_195 | ecosystem: Engineered > Artificial ecosystem > Sand microcosm > Unclassified ...
ACCCGCTTGCCACATGGGAGGCGTCCATATAAGTTGCGAGATGCGAGCGCAAAACCACTCATCGCAGGTTTGCCGGCGAAGCCGGCCGCATCGTCGCGCGGCATGGCCCACCCGCACGCGGATTTGCAAGCGAGGTCGTCGAGTGAAGGGTGCCCCAGCCCCAGCCCACCGCATGCGGATATGTCGCGCAGTGGAGGAGTGCAAAAGAGAACGTGAGACTCAGGGTCTACGGCCCGCCGCGGCGCCCCGTGGGACACAGCACATTCTTCGGCAAATCGCCGTGGATGAACTGTGTTTCTTCCTCGTTCGTGGCTGGGCGGATCAGAACAACCCGAGCGCGCGATCCGTAGAGTTCGCGCAGCTCGGCCGCCAGCACGGCGTGGCCGTCTTCGCGCTCGCGAAGCGGCTTGATCCAGCGGCGAGGGCGGCCGTCGTAGGTGAAATCGATCACCCACAGCCGGCTCGTCTTGTAGAACGGGGGCATGCTGCAACGATAACCGTTGCAGCAAGACCCGCGCAATGACGTGGATCAGCGCATGCGGTGCCCGCCGCCCATGCGATATCCGCCCATGGGGCCCATGTCGCGGTCGGCGATGGCCCGCTGCTCGGGCGTGAGCGCGGCGTAGAGCTCTTTCACCGCGGCCGTGTGCGCCTGCAGGCCGGCCTGGCGTTGCTTGAACATCGCCTCGCGTTGCGCGGCCCAGTCCGGGGCCGTGGTGCCGGGCTGCGTGTTTTGCATCAGCGCCTGCATCTGCGTGCGCATGGATTGCATCGCGGCGGCCTGCTGCGTGACAGCGTTTTCATAGCTCTTCCACGCCGCTTCCTGCGCGGGCGTGATCTTCAGTTCCGCCTTCAATCGCGCCGTGCGCGCGGCCGCGGCTGCCGTCATGTCGGCGGGGCCCATTCCGCGGCCCATGCCCATCCCGTGGCCGGGGCCCATGCCGTGGCCGGGGCCCATGCCGGGACCCATGCCGTAGCCGGGACCCATGCCGGGACCGGGTCCCCAGCTCCCAGGGTGCGCGTACACCGTGGCGGCAAGCGCCAGCGACAACACGGCGGCGATGCCTGTGATGATCTTGTAGGTGCGTTTCATTTCCAACTCCTGTCTGTGTCGCTGCGTGGAACTCACGCGGCACATACATTGCACCGCTCCCACGTAAGCGCGGTATGTCCGCCGCGGGGATTTTTGTCGCGCACAGCGACAAGCGGCGGGTTTGACATGCTGTGTTACCTTCCAGTTCGACAGCACGCCGGCTCGGCGCTGTAATTGCAACCATGGACCGACCCGACCACATCCTCATCGTCGACGACGACGCCGAGATCCGCACGCTCCTGGGCCGCTATCTCGAAAAGAACGGCCTGCGCGTCGTCACGGTGGCCGACGGCCGCGCTATGTGGCAGGCGCTGGAGAAGGGCACCTTCGACCTGATCGTGCTGGACCTGATGCTGCCGGGAGACGACGGTTTGACCTTGTGCCGCAATCTGCGCGCGCGCTCCGACATTCCGGTCATCATGCTCACGGCCCGAGGCGAGGAGACCGACCGCATTGTCGGATTAGAGATGGGTGCCGACGACTACATGCCCAAGCCATTCAGCGCGCGCGAACTGCTGGCCCGCATCAAGGTGATCCTGCGCCGCGTGCGCAGTCTGCCACCCAACCTGCGGCCGGAGCCCGGCCGCGAGATCCGCTTCGGGCAATGGGTGCTGGACACGACGCTGCGCCAGCTCGTGGCGCCCGACGGTGTGGTGACGCCGATCGGCGGGGCTGAGTACCGGCTGCTGCGCATCTTCCTGGACCATCCCAACCGCGTGCTCAATCGCGACCAGTTGGTGGAGATGACGCGCGGCAAGGAGGCGGAGCCGCTGGACCGCAGCGTCGATGTTCAAGTGAGCCGGCTGCGGCGGCGCCTCGGAGACGACCCCGCCGACCCCGTCACGATCAAGACCGTGCGCGGCGAGGGCTACGTGCTCTCAGTGCCCGTGCACAAGCCGGCGACTTGATGGACCGCCGCACTGCTCGCTGGTTGCCGGGGTCGCTGTTTGGCCGGCTCGTGCTGGTCCTCGCGGGTGGGCTGCTGCTGGCCCAGCTGCTGAGCGCCGCGATCAATCTGGCGGAGCGCGACCGCCTGCTTCTGACCGCGGGCGGGGTGCGGCATGCGCAGCGCATTGCCGACGTGGTCAAGCTGCTCGATCCGATGGGGCCGGCCGAGCGCCAGCGCATTGTCGCCGTCCTCAGCGTGCCGCCTTTGATCCTGTCGCTGCATGAAAAGCCGCTCGCCGAATCCGACGGGCCCGGCGCCGGCACGCGTGCGGCGATGTTCGGCGCGATGCTGCGTGCGTCGCTGGGCGAAGACCGCGCGATGCGCGTGCACCCCGGCGATCCGTCCGCCCAATTCAACCGGCCGATGGCGGGACCAGGCTTCGGGCGCGGGCCCGGCGCAGGACCGGGACCAGGGCCCGGCATGATGATGGGCGGCCGCCCGGAGGGCCATCGCATGCCGCCGGGCATGGGCGCAGCCCTTCGCACGGAAGTACAGCTGCGCGACGGAACCTGGGCACGCTTCGACACCTTGTTGCCGCCTGCATCCGAGGGCGTGCCATGGCGGCTACTGCTGGCGCTGGGCGTGTTGCTGGCGGCGGTGCTGCTGCTGTCTTTCTTCGCCGTGCGGTGGGTGACGCGCCCGCTGCACGTACTGGCCACGGCCGCCGAGGCGCTAGGACGGGACATCCACAGCCCGAAGTTGCCCGAGGACGGGCCGCGCGAGATTCGCCAGGCGGCGCACGCGTTCAACACCATGCAGGAGCGCCTCTCGCGCTTCATCGAGGACCGCACCCGCATCCTCGCGGCCATGTCACATGACCTGAAGACCCCGATCACCCGCATGCGGCTGCGCGCCGACCTGATGGACGACGACGAGCTGCGCCGGCACTTCGAAGGCGACCTGAAGGAAATGGAAGCGATGGTCACGCACACGCTCGAGTTCATGCGCGGGCTCGGCGCAGGCGAGCAACGCCAGCCCGTGAACGTGATGGCGATGTTGGAGAGCCTGCAATCGGACAACGAGGCCATGGGTCGCTGGGTGCGCATCGAAGGCCAGGCGGACGCGCCCTACATTGGAGTGGTGTCGCTGCTCAAGCGATGCCTTGCCAACCTGGTGGACAACGCGGTGTTGTATGGCGAACGCGCGACGGTGAAAGTCGAGGACAGTGCTTCGGCCCTCACCATCCGCGTGCGCGATGAAGGCCCCGGCATCCCCGAGACCGAGCTGGAGAAGGTGTTCGAGCCGTTCTACCGGCTCGAGGGTTCGCGCAGCCGCGCCACCGGCGGCACTGGCCTGGGCCTGGCGATCGCGCGAAACATCGCGCGCGGGCACGGCGGCGACATCACGCTGCATAACTTGCGGGAGCGTGGGCTCGAAGCGGTGCTCACGCTGCCGCGGTAAGTCAGCGGGCCGGACGTGATGCCGTTCGACCTGAAGGGGGAGGGCCGGAGGCGATGACTTCACCCGCGCGCACGGCCAGCAGCTCGCCTTCCGCCAGCGGGCGCCACGCCTCGGCAGTCAAGGGCACGCTGGCGACCCACACGATGGCGCGTTCCCCCTGCGCGACGGATACCCCACCGTGCTCCTGCGGCGACGGTTCGGGCGGCGTGCAATGCCGCGACAGCAACCACAGGCCGGGCGGCTCGATCCTTCCGACGGTGGGTTGGATGCGGCGGTTGCCATGCGCGAACAGCGCGTCGCCATCGGCGTAGAGGAAGTTGGCCGGGCCGAACACTCGCAGCTCGCGGGCAAACTCGGCCAGTAGCGACAGGCGGGTATCCAGCGGCGGTACCTGCCCATCCTGCCAAAGCGGCCGCAACCGTTCCAGCAGGGCACAGAAGGCATGCTCGGAGTCGGTCTGGCCGACGGGCCGGCGCGCGCCCAGCGTCATCGAGGCATCGCGCTCGATGCCCGGCAGGTGGCCGTTGTGGGCGAACACGTGCATTCGGCCGCCGAGTTCGCGCGCGAAAGGCTGGGTGTTGGAGAGTTGCACGCCGCCTTGCGTGGCGTGGCGGATATGTGAGATGGCCAGCGTCGTGCTCGGCCCCTCGGTTTCCAGGTAGCGCACCAGTGCGCTGTTGCCCGCAGCTCCTGGCTCGCGAAACAGCGCCACGTCATCGCCCTCGTAGAACGCCACGCCCCAGCCATCGCGCGTGGTGCCACCATCGCCGCCGCGCGCGGCCAGCGTGTGCAGCGAGAAGGTCAACCGGGCCGGCTGTGACATCGACAGGGCGAGCAGTTCACACATGATGCCCTCCCGCAGAAGTGTGTTCGGCGTGGTCCCGCGGCGCGCAAGGCGTGGTGAACGGCACGCGCATCACCTGGAGCGTGACGTGGTCGATGTCGAAGTGCTCGTGCAGCCGCTGGGTGGCGTCCTGCAGGAAGGCATCGTCGGCGTGGCCGTCGGGCCTCACGAGGTGCGCGGTCAAGGCGATCTCGGAAGTGCCCATGGCCCAGACATGCAGGTCATGCACGCGCGTGACGCCAGGCAAGGATTCGAGCAGGGCCTGCACGGCATGTAGCTCGACGCTTTCGGGCACGCCGTCGAACAGCAGGTGAAGCGAATGCCGGAAGAGATCCCATGTGCCAACCACGATGACAGCCGCGATGATCAGGCTGATGACCGGGTCCAGCCAGTTCCAGCCGAACCAGAGAGCCAGGGCACCGGCCACCACCACGCCGGCGGACACCACCGCGTCGGCGGCCATGTGCAGGAAAGCGCCGCGAATGTTGAGGTCGCCCTTGCTGCCGCGCATGAACAGCAGCGCCGTCGCCGTGTTGACCACGATCCCGATGCCCGCCACCACGATGATCGTGACGCCTTCGATCGGCACGGGCGACTGCAGCCTGTGCACGGCCTCCCACGCCAGCGACCCCATCGCCACCAGCAGCAGGAGCGCGTTGATGAAGGCGGCAAGGATGCTGGCGCGCTTCCAGCCATAGGTATGGCGCGCGTCGGGCCGCAGCCGGCCGGCCAATGCACCGCCCCAGGCCAGGACCAGACCGATCACGTCACTCAGGTTGTGGCCCGCGTCGGCCAGCAAGGCGAGGGAATTGACCTTCCAGCCGTAGAACGCCTCGATGGCCACGAAGGCGATGTTCAGCCCGATGCCGATGGCGAAGGCGGCGTTGAAGTTGTCCGGTTCATGGTGTCCGTGTTCCGCGCTCATGATGGCCATGTTGAAGAGGGACGGACAGTATCGCCTGTCAGGCAGCCAGCCACCCCTCCACCTTCTCACGGCTGGGCACGCCGCCTGCGTGCACGACCTTGCCGTCGATCACCACGCCCGGCGTGCGCATCACGCCGTAGCCCACGATATCGCGCATCTCCTCGACCTTGCTCAGCGTCATGTTCACGCCTTTGGCCCGGGCGACCTGTTCGATCAGTGCAACCGTATTCTTGCAGTTGGCGCAGCCGGGGCCCAATACCTTGATGTCCATGGAAACTCTCCTTGATGTCACAACACTGCGTTGAAGACGAAACCAACGGCCAGGATGCCGGCGGCGACGATGCCCGCGAAGGTGGCGATGAGCCGGACCTTGAGCACCTTTCGCAGGATGACCATCTCGGGCAGCGAAAGCGCGATCACGCTCATCATGAAGGCCAGTACCGTGCCCAGCGCCGCGCCCTTGGCCAGCAAGGCTTGCACGATGGGGATGACGCCGGCGGCGTTGGTGTACATCGGCACGCCGATCAGCACGGCCAGCGGCACTGACCACCAGGCTTCACGGCCCATGATCGAGGCCATGAAGTCCTGCGGCACCCAGCCATGGATGGCTGCGCCGATGGCGATGCCGGCCAGGATGTACGGCCAGACCCGGCCCACGATCTCGTGCACGCTCGCGAACCCTGCTTCGATGCGCTGTGCCAGTGTCAGCGCATCGAAGCCGGCGGCTGCTGCCACTTTAGGCATGTCGCGCACCCAGTCTTCCAGTGAGTCTTCCATCTTTAGCCGGCCGATGACCCAGCCCGCGACGATCGCCACCGACAGGCCGAGCGCCAGATAGAGCAGGGCGATCTTCCAGCCGAACATGCCGAGCAGCAACGCCAACGCCACCTCGTTGACCATCGGCGCGGAAATCAGGAATGAGAAAGTGACGCCTAGAGGCACGCCCGCCTGCACGAACCCGATGAAGAGCGGCACTGCCGAGCAGGAGCAGAACGGCGTCACGACGCCCAGGCTCGCGGCCATGACGTTGGCGACGCCTTCGGTGCGCCCCGCCAGGAGGGCACGCGTCCGCTCGGGCGTGAAGTAGGAGTTGACCATTCCCATCACGAAGACCACGGCCGTGAGCAGCAGCAGCACCTTGGGCGTGTCGTAAAGGAAGAACTGCAGCGCGCCGCCGAGGTGGCTCGCACGGTCTACAGGCAGCGCGGCGACGATCATCTCGGACAAGGGGCTCAGCGACTGGTACAGGGCCAGCCAGGCCAGGAAGGCTGCCGCGAGGAAGGCGCGAGGGTACTGCCTGGGCAGCAGCTGTGTCCTTTGGGATAGTGTCAGTGCGGTCATAGTCGGTCTAGAAGAAGAACCTCGCCCGCAGTTCGACCCGCGATCGAACCGGCTTCTCGCCGTATTCGGTCGACTGATCGCCCCGATTCAGCGCGAGCCTCAGGCGCAGTTCCACGTTCCTGACCCCCGTGTACAGCACCTCGGGGATCAGCGAGTAGCTGCGGTCCTTCGTATTGGCGATCAGCGTCACCGATGGCGTGAAATCCAGGATGTCGAACGGCTCCTTCTGGCTGACGCGCAGGTAGGCGTAGCGCTGTGCCGCGTTAGGGCGGTAGTACACCTGCGCTGCGCGGGCGGCGGGTTGTACGAGTGCGGGGTTGCCGGCCGAAGCGCGCACCAGGTCGAAGAACCCCTCCATTTGCGCTGTCGTGTAACCGCCGCCGTTGCGGTACAGCTCGAAGATGATGGTCGTGTCGTGTTCGGTCAGCCAGCGCAAGCCCAGCAACGCGCTGTTGTAGCTGCGCGTTTGCGTCGCCAGCGTGTTGCCGGTGGCCAGCACGGCCTGCGGCGCATCCGTGGTGCGTGCCCATTCGCCGTGAACCTCCAGGTTGCTGCCGAGGTTGCGGGAGAAGTCGATGCCGAAGCGCGGTCCGCGGCTGCCGCGTGCGGCCCAGACCAGGTCCACGTCCGTGTCGTACACCAGGCCGTAGAGCTTGACGGCAGGATTGAGGTGTCCCCCGGACCCGAAGCCCTCGTTGAGCCCGGAGACGGTCGGCACGAGGGCCGCGTTCAGCGACAAGGTCTTGAGTGGGCCGTCGAAGCTGCGCACCCAGGCGCCAGTGGCCATCACGAAACCTTCGCGGGCCAGTTCGGGGTCTGTGGGGTCCTTCGGCCGCTCGAGGAAGGCCACCGGGCTCCAGGCGTAGCCCTTGCCCCAGCGAAGCGCCCGCTTGCCGATTTCCACGGCACTGCGCGGATCGATCTGCCAGGCGGCGTAGGCTTCGTACATCCGCGCGTCGTCATCGGACTCGCGCGAATCGTCCTGCGCGCTGGCGTGGCCGGTGAAGTTGAAGCTCAAGGTCTTGTGACGCATCACGCCTGAAATCTCGGCCGCCGCCGAGCGGCGATCGAGACTGCCACGCGTCTCACCAGGAAATAGCAGCTGATAGCCGGTCGAGCCGCGACGCAGCGATTGCCACTCTGGCCGCAGTTCAAGCATGCCGTTCCATTCGAAGGGCTTCTTCTCGAATGCCGACACGTCGAATGTCTCCTCGGCGGCCACCTGCAACGTGACCGCAGCGAGGATGCCAGCCATCCATGCGGCTCGCGCGTGCCTCACCTGAGTTCCTTCGCACGGGGCAGGTATTCCAGCGTGAACACTTCGTCAGGCATGGTGCGCGCGCGAATCTGTCCGTAGAGCATCACCGACTTGTACCCCTTGTGCAGGGGGCTGTCGGTCTCCAGCGTGGCGGGCCGCTTGATGCCCTTGCCGAAATCCTTGACGTCCTTGTAAGTGAGCGTCTTGATCAGCATGCCGCTGGCTGCATAGCATTCGATCGTGGTGGGCAGCACCGTCTTCTTGTCCACCATCATCTTCACGCGGTCGTATGCGACGTTGTTCGACTTCGCCTTCAGCGACAGGACGTAGGTGTCCTTGTCTTCGGTCATCTTGTCGACGTCGTACTCCGACGCGTAGTCGAGCCGCAGGATGTCAGCGTTGTTGAAGATACCGCCGATCACCGACTGCAGGCTGGCAATGCGCACCGGTTTTCCCACGTTGGGGATGTACAGCCACATGTTCTCCGCCAGGCGCAGCGTGGCGCGATCGCGCTCGCTCGGCGGGTCGAGGAACAGCGCCAGCAGCTTGTCCTTGCCCTTCTTCACCGAATACAGTACGAACTCCTTGCGGCTGCCGTCGGGCTCGATGTTGATGAGCTTGCGGTACATCTCGTACGCCTCGGGCTCCAGATTGCGGTCGACCTTCTGCAACAGCTGGGTGCCGTCGATCGCAAACGCCGCACTCGCGATGAGTGCGCACAACAGGACAATCAGCTTTTTCATGAAGGGCTCCGGGGTGCTTCAAACATGGCGCAATGCTTCGCTCGGGTCCAGCCGGGAAGCTTTCCACGCGGGCTGAAGGCTGGCGAGCACCGCCACGCCGACCACCATCGCCGCGATCGCTGCCACCTGCAGCGCACCGATCCGCGGTTCCAGCAACAAGTTCTGCTGCTGACCGAAGACGACGTGCACCTTCCAGACATTGAGCGCGTAGATCACCACCAGGCTCAGCGCGGTGCCCAGCGCGGTGCCGACCAGGCCGAGCAGCAGCCCCTCGCCGAGGAACAGCGACAGGATGCGGCGGGGCGGCGTGCCGATGGCCGCAATCGTGCCGATCTCGCGAATGCGCTCGTACACCGCCATGACCATCACGTTCATCACGCTCACCAGCACAATCGACACGAGCACGATCTTGATGAACACGGTCATCAGGTCGATCATGCGCGCCAGGTTCGCAAAGGGAGACAGGTCGGCCCAGGTGTGCACTTCCATCGCCGGCTTGCCTTCGGCGTTGACCTGGTCTGCAAGGGCGGCGTTGAGGCGTGCCGCGGTCTTGTCGAGCGTCGCGGAATCCTTCAGCCGGATTGCAATCTCGCTGACCTCGGCATCGCCCATGCGCAGCAACTCGCGAGCATCGGCGATGTGGATGTACCCGTCCCGCCCGCCCGGGCCTGTGACGCCCTCGGTCACCCCGCGCACAACGAAGGTTTTGCCGTTCACCGACCCGTCGCGGTTGGTGGCGACCAGCACCACCGTGTCACCCACCTTGGTCTTCATGCCGCGCGCCAGCAGCACCGGGATGACGATCTCGCCCTTGCCGACGAGCGCGCCGTCCTTGCGCCCCTCGATGATGCGGCCGGGCAGTAGCGGTACGGTCGCCGCCTCGCGCTCGGGGTCGACGCCGTTCACCCGAATGCTGGTGGTCTCGGTGAAGTTGCTGAACATGCCGCCGAACTTCACGCGCGGGGACCAGGTTTGCACCGCCTCCATTTGCTTGAGCGCTTGCTCGACCCTCGCGACCGCCTGGGGCTTCATGTTGAGGTTCAGCGGCAGGTTGTCGATCGAGGCGACATAGCCCCTGCGATGCACCTGCAGGTGGCCGAGTACCGAGTCCGTGATCTGGCCGACCATCATGTCCTTGAAGGAACCGGTCACCGACATGAACAGCAGCACGGCGACCATGCCGATGATGATCAGCAGCAGCGTGAGGACGGTGCGGCGCCGGTAGCGCGAGAGGTTGCGGCCGGCGATCTTGAAGACGTCAAGCATGGACTGCCTCCGTCGGGTTGTCGCGCACATCGCGCTCGGCCGAGCGGGCCGGCGCGTGGTGGGAGCTCGCGACGACGCGGCCATCCTCCAGCGTGAAGGTCACTTCGGCCTCGGCCATGATCTTCGGGTCGTGTGTGGAGAAGACGAAGGTGGTGCCGAACTCGTCGCGCATCTTCTTCATCAGGTCGATGATGCGATACGCGGTGTCGTGGTCGAGATTGGCCGTAGGCTCATCGGCCAGCACGAGCGGGGCATTGCTGACCAGTGCGCGGGCTACGGCCACGCGCTGCTTCTGGCCGCCCGAGAGCTGGTCCGGGCGCTTGTGGGCCTGGGCCTCCATGCCCACCGCCTTGAGCAGCCGCATCACCTGCTCGCGCCGCTTCTCCGGTGGCCATTGCTGCACCATGATCAGCGGGTACTCGATGTTTTCGTAGGCCGTGAGCACGGGCACCAGGTTGAAGTCCTGGAAGATGAAGCCGATGTTCAGGCCGCGGAAATGCGCCGCGGCGCCGCGGTCCAGCGTCGCAATGTCTGTGTCCAGCACCGTGAGGGTGCCGGCAGTCGGGTGATCGAGGCAGCCGATCATGTTGAGCAGCGTGCTCTTGCCGCTGCCCGAGGGGCCGACAAAGGCGACGAAGGAAGCCGGCTCGATGATGAAGTCGGCGCCTTTCACGGCCCGCACCTCCACATCGCCGGCGCGGTAGGTCTTGGCCAGACCCTGGGCTTTCACAAGGCTCATGGGCTCTCCTGAGGATGAACCCACAGTAGGCGTCACGAGGTATGCCAGGCTTGACTCATGTCAAAAAGGCGCCTGCGACCGCAGGACGAATTGCATCGCCATCGTGCAAAACCGCTGCGTGCAACAGTGCGATACAAAAGGGGTGCAGCTCCAGTTCGTCTGCGATCCGGTGCCGGCCTATTTCTTCTTCGGCTGTGGCCTGTCCACCCAGGTCTGCGTTGTCTCGTCGAACGTGTGTGTGCGGACGAACCGGCTCGTCTCCGCGCGCACCTGCGCGCGCGTCATCGTGCTCAGGTCACGCGGCTTTTCCTTCAAGGAGATCCATCTGCTCGACGTGTCGTCCCAGCGGTTGTTGCGCAGGAATTGATTGGTGTCGGCCTTGATCTCGGCGCGCGTCTTCACTCCGGCCGGGGCCTCTACGCCCGACTTGAGGACCCAGTTTTCGTTGACCTCATCCCAGCGATGAGTCTTGAGGAATTCGGCTGTTTCCATCTTCACCTGGGCCCGTGTCACCGGCGCTGCAGCACTGGCAGCTGCGGCCTGCGCGTACACCGAACCGCCCGCAGCAGCCATGGCCAGGGCCAGCAGCGTCGGAAGTATTCGAAGGTGTTTCATGTTGATTCCCATCGTGGTTGTTGAACCGGCTGACCTCATCCGTGTAAACGTGGTTCACACACGATCATTCCTAGTCTTCTGCCCACGAAATCCAATGACTTGCGTCAACATCAAGTCAGGCAAAGCCGGCCGGCGTGGCCGCGCGCCGGCGCATAGACGGCTGAGATGGCCGAAGTTGCTTCAGAGCTCGAGCTCGTCCGCGATCGCGGCCAGGCCGGCCTTCACGCAGGCATCATCGGCTTCGCCGCCGGGCGCCCCGGAGACACCGATTGCGCCGACGACGGAACCGGCCGATTCGATCATGCGGCCGCCGCCGATGGCGACGACGCCAGGCAGCTCGCGGATTCCGGACATCGGCTGGCCCGCCTGGGTGAGCTGCGCGAACGACAGGGTGTCGATCTTGAAGGTGAGCGCCGTATACGCCTTGCCCTGCGCGGTGCCCGGCGTGTGCGGACCGGCAAAGCGGTCACGCAGCATGACGAGCGGCAGGCCGGCGCGGTCGGTGATGGCCACGGCCACCTGGTAGCCGCTCTTCTGGCAGCTCGCCAACGCGGCGCGCGCCGCTTTCAAGGCGGCATCGGGTGTGATCGAGCGCACCGCAAAAGTTGCTTGCTGCGCTATCGCCGGATTGCCGAGGCAGGTCACGGCAGCGATCGCGCCGCCGGAGATCCAGGCGCGCAGTCCAGGCATGGAGCGTGTCTTCATGCCGGCTCGGGCAGGTAGCCTGCGTTGGGGACCGCGCCTGTGAGTCGCGGCATGTTGACCTTGCGAGCGGTCACGGTGCCGCCCTTGGACTTCAGCCACTGCTCGACCAGCTCCCACACCGGCTTGTTGCCGGCTTTGGATGCCTCCTCGGCCACCGGTGCCCAGCCGGCCACCTTGTACTGGCGCGTCGCCTCGATCGGCTTGCCGTTCAAGCGCATGTTGTCGATGCGCTTGCCCATCGTCGCAAGCGGGTTGCAGCTGTACTCGAGCCCACCTACGCGCACCATGTCGCCGCCTTGCTGGTAGTACGGGTCGGGGTTGAACAGGTTGTCGCAGACGTCCTCGAGCACCGTCTTGATCATCTCGCCACTCATCTGGCTCACGGTGGCGTACGAGTACGTGGTGGCGGTCATGTCCATGAGCCATTCGCGCGTGATGGCTTGACCGGCCAGCAGCGAGGTGCCCCAGCGGAATCCCGGCGAGAACGCAATCTCCGCGCCCTGCACGTCCATCAGCGCGTCGAGCAACAGCTGGTCGCCGCTGCCATTGAAGTTACCGCGACGGAACAGCGTGCCTTCGGTGATGGCCAGCTTTTCCGCGAGCTTGCTTTCATACGGTGCACGAATCTTGTTGATCAGCGCGTCCATCTCCTTGTCGGCCGGCAGCATGTTCGCAAAGACCGGCAGGAGACGGTAGCGGAAGTCCCGCACTTTGCCGTCCTTCACGTCGAAGTCCATCACCGCGAGGAACTTGCCGTTGGAACCCGCGTTGGTCACCAGCGTCTTGCCGCCCTTGTTGGCTACAACGCTGGCCACCGGCATGCCGTCGTGCGTGTGGCCGCCCATGATGGCGTCGATGCCGCTGACGCGGCTGGCCATCTTCAGGTCCACGTCCATGCCGTTGTGGCTCAGGACGACGACGACCTTCGCGCCCTTGGCGCGGGCTTCGTCCACCATTTTCTGCATGTTCTCGTCCTGGATGCCGAAGCTCCAGTCGGCCACCATGTAGCGCGGGTTGGCGATGGGCGTGTAGGGGAAAGCCTGGCCGATGATGGCGCAGGGCACGCCGTTGATCTCGCGGATCACGTAGGGTTTGAACACCGGGTCGCCGAAGTCAGTGGTCTTGATGTTCTGCGCGAGGAAGTCCACCTTGCCCGCGAAGTCCTTTTCGACGATCTCCTTCACGCGCTCCATGCCGAGCGTGAACTCCCAGTGGCCCGTCATGATGTCCACGCCCAGAAGCTTGGCGGCATCGACCATGTCCTGGCCCTTGGTCCACAGGGAAGTGGCCGAACCCTGCCAGGTGTCGCCGCCGTCGAGCAGCAGGGCGCCGGGGCGGCTGGCCTTCAGCCGCTTGACCAGGGTGGCGAGATGCGCGAAGCCGCCGACCTTGCCGTATCGCTTCGCCGCCTGCTCGAAATCGAGGCAGGTGAGGGCGTAGGCGTCGGCCGAGCCAGCCGGCACCTTGGCGACTTTCAGCATGTGCTCGCCCACGAGGTGCGGCAACTGGCCGTTCATGCCGGCCACGCCAAGGTTGACGCTCGGCTCGCGGAAATAGATGGGCTTCAACTGCGCATGGCAATCGGTCATGTGCAGGAACGACACATTGCCGAATTTCGGCATGTCGTACAGCTTGTCGGCGGCGGTGGCGGCGTCGGCCTGGGACCAGCGGCCCAAACCCATGCCGGCGACGCTCGCCGCGCTCAGTACCTGGAGAAATTCGCGCTTGGAGAGGTTCATGCTTAAGTGGATACTTATGTATTGATGGCAAAAAAGCCCGGCGAACCGGGCTAACTCTGGAATCAGTGCGACCGGGTCACTTGTTCACGGGTGACTGCGGGTCGAGCAGCAGGGCGACGATGTTCTTGATCTGCTGCTCGTCGAGGATGCCGGCATGGCCCGCCCGCGGCATGTTGGAGCACGCGTTGTAGGCCTTGGCGTTCCAGATCTTGCCCCAGGTGTACTCCACGATGGGCTTGGCCGCCGCGCTGCTCGGGTCGGAGACGCCGCGCATCTTGCCGTAGTTGTAGAGGCTGGGGCCGATCGTGCCGAAGGAGATCTCCTCCTTGGTGATCTGGTGGCAGTTGTAGCAGTTGCCGCCGTTGTCGGCCGTCTTCGTGGATTTGTCGGTCCAGGTCATGCCGCGGCCGCTTTGCGCCAGCTTCTCGCCGGCCTTCCAGTCGCCCAGGAATTTGCCGTCGCTGGGCCACTTGACCGTCTTGAGGTTGGCCGCCTCGAGGCGCTTGGCCACGGCAGGGTCCAGCGGCCTGCCGGCGGCGTCAGCCGCGTTGCATTCCTTCAGGGTCTCGTCGATCGCGGTGACGCGATCGGTGGTGGCGATTCCCTCCGTGCGGAACGCGGACTTCACCATGCTGTCGGCGAGGCGCTCGGCGTTGGCCGCCGAGGGTGCGCCGCCGGTGGCGCAGGCCGTGACAATGGTCGCCGCGAACAGGGCGGCAGCGATCGTGATCGGGGTTTTCTTCATGGATGCTCTCGCTTCAACGCTTGATGGTCGGCGCAGCCGACTTGGCGCCCTTGGCGTTCACGCCGAGGTACGTCGAGATGGCGGTCAGCGCGTCGGCGCCGAACTCCGGATACGGGAAGCGTTGCTGCCGGAAGCAGTCGTTCAGGCGCAACTGCATGCCCCACATCTGGCCGTTGGAAACGCGGTAGGCGGGCCAGGCCGCGAAGCCGACGCCGTCACCCGGGTTCTTCGTGAGGTTCGGCAGATCCTGCAGCCGGATGCGCTTGCCGTCCTCACCGTGGCAGGATGCGCATGAGAAATCGTGGGTGCCACCGCGCATGAAGAAGATCCGCTTGCCTGTTTCATAAAACGTGCGTTCCATGGCGTGCGCCTGCGGCAGGTCGAAACGCATGCCCTTGGACTCGGCCGCGATCCAGGTGGCCAGCGCCGTGACGTTGGCCTGCTCGCCCTTGCCGAACGGCGTCTTGGCGATTTCCTTGCCGTCGAACCCCTGCAGTTTTTCCATGCAGGTGACCAGCCGGGTTTCCAGGTCCTGAACTTTCTGCGTGTCGGGGAAGTACCGCGGCAGCTGCACGAATGCGCCCTTGACAACGCCCGGGCCCTTGCCCAGGTCGCAGGCTTCGAGCGACGCGCTCTTCGGACCGCGCTTCTGCTTCCAGAGCGCCTCGCCCTTCGCCTCGAACAACTCGGCCGGGTTGCCGTCGGCCAGCATCGCGCGGTATTCCTCGATGGACTCCGTGGCGGTTTTCTGCGCCAACGCGGGGCCTGCGGCCGCGAGCGCGGTGGCGAGCAAAAGGGTCTTTTTCAGCATGACGCGTTGTCTCCTTGAACTTGTAGGTGTGCCTGGGCGTGCTTCAGGTCACCACTGCTTCGTCGGTACGCGTGTCGCCCTTGTTGTCCTTCCAGGTGACGGCGACTTTGTCGCCGGCCTTGGCGCCCTTGATGGTGAACTGCAGGAACGGGTTCTTGGCCACGGCCGGGCCCCATTCCGCGCTCATCACGGGCTTGCCGTTGAGCGATGCGGTGACGTCGGTGATGTGCCATGCGGGGATGACCTTGCCGGCGCTGTCCTTGCGTTGGCCGGTTTCCATTTCGTGCGCCATGAGCACACGGACGGTGGCGTTGCCGCCTGCTGCTTGGGCGCGGATGCGCATCGGATCTGCCATGTCTTACTCCTGATCTGTCTCGGGTTAATGCAATGCGGGGGCCACCGTGGAACCGGCTTTGCCGGGCCACGGGTGGCGCCCCCATGAGGGGGAGGCGCCGCAGGCGCTTCGGGGGGGAGTCATGTCAGCCGCCACAGCCGCCGAGGGTGACCTTGACTTCCTTCTTGGCGAAGTGGGCCTTGCCGTCGGCGGTGATGGCCACGGCATAAACGTCGGAGGACTGGCCCATCTTCGCGCGCGTCGCGAAGTTCGGCTCGACGGCGTCGGTCACGTCGAACTTGGCCACCAGCGCGCTCGGGTTCTTTTCGACCAGGATGAGCATCTGCTTGACGCCGGCGAGGGTGGTCGCCACGCCAAAGGGTACGACGGCGCCGTTCTCGGCGATGTCGGGGGCGGTGAGCGTCACGTCCTTGCTTTCGGTCGGGGCGCCGCCGCCGAAGGCCTTCACCGCCTCGGCAACGGTCTTGGCATCGAATGCGGCCTTGTTGAAGGCCAGGGCGGCGCGGGGGAACAGGCCCGTTGCGGCCAGGAGGCCGGCGACGATGGCGCTTTGCTTGAGTGTCTCGCGACGGGATTGCATTTAACGGCTCCTAATGATTAAGTGGATGCTAATGTATGGATGGACAGGTTGTCATGCGGGATATCCCTGCAGCTCACGGCTTCCCGCCCGATGCGAGCCAAGCGGCAATTTTCTTCGCTTCTTCTTCGGTCAGGGTTTGTGGGGGCATCGGGATCGCGCCCCACACCCCCGAGCCGCCCGCGCGGATCTTGGTGGCGATGTAGTCGACTTTGCCCGGATGCTTGCCTGCGATCTCGGACCAGCTCGGCCCGACAATGCGCGTTTCGGCCGCGTGGCATGCGGTGCAGTTGTTCTTCTGCGTGAGCGCCGCGATGTCTTTGGAGCCTGCGCCTGCGCCCGCGCCCGCAGCAGCCAGGGCAGCTGGGGCCGGAACCGCTGCGGCTGTGTTCGCACCCCGCTGTGCACCTACGGTGCGGTTCTGCTCAGCCAGGTTGCCGTGCGCATTGCGCGCGAAGTTCGGCAGGAACGACGTGACCTTGGCGTCCACCGCGCAGTCCTTCATGCACGCGCTGCCGGCGACGTCGGGCTTGCCCTTGCCGATCTCCTTGCCGGGCCACAGCCCGTGGTCGGTCGTCATGCCGTTGCGGTTCGGCAGGCGCTTCTGCACTTCGCCGATGTTCTTGTTGGAAAGCGTGAAGTCGGATGGGACCACGTCGGCAAGGCTGAGCAGGTAGGCGGTGACGGCGTACACCTCCTCGACGCTCAGCGACTTGGGCTGCGCCCAGGGCATGGCGCGGTTGATGTAGTCCCATAGCGTCGAAACGCTGGACAGCTTCATCATCGTCGTGCGGCCCGGGTAGTCCGGTCTCATCAGGGTGGCGACGCGGCCGTTCTTGATGTCCTCGGCGGTGGTGCCGCCCACGAGGGGATTGAACACCTGGTTCGATTCGCCGAACACCCCGTGGCAGGAGGCGCACTTTGCTTCCCAGACATCCTGGCCCTTGGCCACGCTGCCGGAGCCCGCGGGCAGTCCCTTGAAGTCCGGCCGCACGTCGATGTCCCACGCGGCGATCTCCTTCGGCGTAGCGTCGCGGCCGATACCGGGGAACGTGGACTTGCCCTGCGCCCATGACCCGGCCGCTGTCGCGCACAGCGCGACGGCCAGGGCGAGCGCCTTAACCGACTTGGACATTCTTTACCTCGCCGCTTTCCTCGACCAGCCACGACTGGATCGCGTTGTTGTGGTAGATCGACCGCGTCCCGCGCACTGCGCGCAGCTGCCGGTAGTTGGGTTGCACATAGCCGGTTTCGTCGGTGGCGCGGCTCTGGATGATGGCGGGCTTGCCGTCCCACACCCAGTCGATGGAAAAGCGCGTCAGGCACTTGCTCATCACCGGGCCTTCAAGCCGCGCGGTGCGCCAGTTGCGCCCGCCATCGACGGAGACGTCCACCCGCTTGACCTTGCCACGCCCCGACCAGGCGAGACCGGTCACGTTGTAGAAGCCCTTGTCCAGCAGGACCTGCCCGCCGGACGGCGTGGTGACCACGCTCTTGCATTCCTGGATGCTCGTGTACTGGCGGTGCTTGCCATCGGGCATCAGGTCGACATAGTGGATCGTCTCGTCCTTGGTGGCATAGGGCTGGTCGCCCACTTCCACGCGGCGCAGCCACTTGACCCAACTCACGCCCTGCACGCCGGGCACCACGAGGCGCAGCGGGTAGCCGTTCTCCGGGCGCAGCATCTCGCCGTTCTGGCCGTAGGCGACCAGCACCTCGCCCGAGCGGATCAGGTCCATGGGGATGGTGCGCGTCATGGATGAGCCGTCGCCGCCTTCGGCCAGCACGAACTTGCCCTTGGCGAGGTCGACACCGCACTGCTCGAGGATAGTGATCAGCGGCACGCCCGTGAACTCGCTGCACGACAGCATGCCATGGGTGTATTGCGCCGTGGGCACGGCCACGTTGCCCCATTCCATGCCGGTGTTGGCGCCGCACTCGATGAAGTGGAAGCGCGAGACCGAGGGCAGGCGCATCAGCTCATCCATGGTGAACACCCTGGGCTTCTTCACCAGGCCGTTGACCATGAAGCGGTGCTTGGACGGGTCGATGTCCCACCAGCCCTGGTGGTGCCGCTCGAAGTGCAGGCCGCTGGGCGTCACGATGCCGAACAGCGACTGCAGCGGCGCGAACGAGACCGATGCCTGCGTCGTCTGCGTCAGGCCGGGGCTCTGGCGTCGCTGAACATTCGCCTCGTACTTCGAAGGCTTGCCATAGCCCACCGCGACCGGCTGGCCCAGGCCCTTGGCGTGGTCCGGCAGGTTGAGGATGTTGGGGTCGCCGTCGGCGGGGACCGCGCTCTGCGCACGCACGGCGGGCAGCGCCATCCCAGCGGCGGCCGCGGCAAAGGCGCCGCGGATGAAGTCGCGCCGGCCGCCACGGGCCTGCGCGGCCACCTCGGCAATGCCTTGGCGGTCTAGGAAGTTTTCAGGCGCTTTTCGCAGCCGACCGGCGTCCATGGAGTCCTTCTATCATTACATGCAGAATTAGTAATATAACGGTGAGCGAAGCGGGCTGGGGTTGGGGTTTACGCTAGTGTGTGGGCGACGGGCCCTGGATGCCGGGTGGCCGACTCCGTTCGTGTCCCCCGCCGCGGGAGGCGGCTCCTCCTTGACCTCACTGCGTCAGCCACCCGCCATCCACGGCCCTTAGGCAGCGTTTCTTCTTTCGACGCAACGAACACCCACAACGGTGGATGGATCAGGGCGGCGGGGCGCTCTACGCAGCGGAATAAAGGAGGAGACGCCCTCCCGGCGTCGGGGGACATCCGCGGAGTAGAGTGCCCCGTCGCCCTGAGCCCGCCAACCCACAACGCACCTCACTTGGCCCCGGCGAGAACCCAGGCCGCGAGGGTCTTGGCATCGGCGTCGCTGAGCGCAGCCTGCGCCGGCATCGGCACCGGGCCCCACTTGCCAGAGCCGCCGGCCTTGATGCTTTTGGCCAGCGCGGCCTCAGCGTCCTTCTGGCCCGCATACTTCTTGGAGACGTCCTGGTAGGAGGGGCCCACCAGTTTCTTGTCGGTCGCGTGGCATGCCAGGCAGGCGTTCTTCGTGGCCAGTTCCTTGCTGGCGAAAACCGGGGTTGCGGCCAGCACGGCGGCAGCAATGATGAAGACCTTCATTTCCAGGAATCTCCTAAATTAGTCAAAGCGAATATAAAGCGCCGCGAATTTATCATGATCCGCGGCGACGTGCAGGGCTTGCACGGGTTCTTGAGCTCGGGGATTACCCGGTCAGGCGTAGCGCGGGATCATCTTCTCCAGCGCCACAGGGGTGATGCGCGAGGCCTGGCCAGCGCAGCCGAAGGCTTCGAAGCGCGCCTTGCAGATCGACCGCGCGGCGGCCCTCGCGGCGGCCAGCGCCTTGCGCGGGTCGAACTCGCTGCGTTCGGTGTCGAACGATTGACGCATGGCGCCGGTCATCGCGAGCCGGATGTCGGTGTCGATGTTCACCTTGCGCACGCCGTTGCGGATGCCGCGCTGGATCTCCTCGACCGGAACGCCAAAAGTTTCCTTTATCTCGCCGCCGTGCCTGCGAATGATCTCGAGCCACTCCTGCGGAACGCTGGAGCTGCCATGCATGACCAGGTGGGTATTCGGGATGCGCGCATGGATCGCCGCGATGCGGTCGATGGCGAGAATGTCGCCGGTGGGCTGGCGCGTGAACTTGTAGGCGCCGTGGCTGGTGCCGATCGCGATTGCCAGCGCGTCGATGCCCGTCTTCGCGACGAAGTCCTGCGCCTGCGCCGGGTCCGTGAGCATCATGTCGTGGGTGAGCTTGCCCGCTGCGCCCACCCCATCCTCTTCACCGGCCTCGCCGGTTTCGAGCGAGCCCAGGCAGCCCAGTTCGCCTTCGACCGAAACGCCAACCGCATGCGCCATCTCGCAGACCTTGCGCGTCACCTCGACGTTGTATTCGTAGGACGCGGGCGTCTTGCCGTCGGCATGAAGCGAGCCGTCCATCATGACGCTGGAGAAGCCCGAGCGGATGGATTGCTGGCACACCGCGGGCGTGGCCCCGTGATCCTGGTGCAACACGACGGGCAGGCCGGGGTGCGATTCGATCGCTGCCAGCACCATGTGCCGAAGGTAGGGCTCGCCCGCATACTTGCGCGCGCCCGCCGAGGCTTGCAGGATGACGGGGCTGTCGGTCTCCTGCGCCGCTTCCATGATCGCCTGGATCTGCTCCAGGTTGTTGACGTTGAAGGCCGGCACGCCGTAGCCGTACTCGGCCGCGTGGTCGAGCATCTGCCGAAGGGAAATCATTGCCATGTCGTTGTCTCCACAAAACAATTGAAGTCGTCGATCAGGCGGTCCGGGCGCCACTCGGCGATCGGGCTGCCCATGTTGTAGCCGTAGGTCACGGCCCACACCGCGATGCCGGCGTTGCGGGCGGTTTCGATGTCGATCGATGAGTCGCCCACAAAAAGTGCGCGCCTCGCGGGCGTACCGTGGTCCTGCATGCATTGCAGGACGCCGGCCGGATCGGGCTTGCGCGTCGGCAGCGTGTCGCCGCACACCATGCCGTCCAGCATCGCGTGCAGGCCGTGGCGGTGCAGTACAGCATCTGCGAATCGCCGTTCCTTGTTGGTCACCACCACCCGTTTCACGCCGCGCTCCCCCAGTGCGGCCAACGCATGGGGCACGCCTGGATAAAGCCGGCTGCGGCTGCCGCACCGGCGCTCGTAGTCGCCCTTGAATGCGCGAAAGGCCACGTCCAGCAATTCGCTGCGGTGGACAGCGTCCGGCCGCGCCCCGCAGCGTTGCGCGAGCGCCTGCACGAGAAGCTCTTTCGTGCCATGGCCGATCCACCGCTCGACGTCCGCCAGGGCCACTGGTTCGAGCCCCAGGCGGCCCAGCGTATCGTTGACCGCATCCTGGATTTCTGGCGCGGTTTCCACCAGCGTCCCATCCAGGTCGAACATCACCAGCTCAAACGCTTGCGCGTGCAACGCGCTCATGCCGCCATCGCCGGCTCGGCCGGCGTCGTGCGCGCCGCGCTGTCTCCGCGGTAGGCGAGTCGCCGCGCCTCGTCGGCGACGCGCTGCACGGTGATGCCGAAGTGGGCGTACAAGTCCTTTGCCGGCGCCGACTCGCCGAACGTGGCGATGCCGATGACGCGGCCGTCGCGGCCGACGTACTTGCGCCAGAAGTCGGGATGCGCGGCCTCCACGGCCACGGCGGGCATGTCCGGTGGGAGCACCTCGTCCTGGTATGCCTGCGGTTGCCTGTCGAAGCGGTTGGTGCAGGGCATGGACACCACTCGTGTGGCGATGCCTTCCAGCGCCAGCTCCGCCTGGGCGGCGCACGCGAGGGCGACTTCGGAGCCGGTCGCGATGATCGCTACCCGGGCGCCGTCCATGTCGGAGAGCACGTAGCCACCACGCCGAATGTCTTGCGAGCGCGATGCGTCGACGAGCCGCGGCAGGTTCTGCCGTGACAGGCACAGCGCCGAGGGCCCGTCGTCGCGCTCGAGCGAGCTCGCCCACGCAACGGCCGTTTCGAGTCCGTCGCAGGGGCGCCAGACGTCAAGGTGGGGGATGAGGCGAAGCGAAGGCACATGCTCGACGCTCTGGTGGGTGGGTCCGTCCTCGCCCAGGCCGATCGAGTCGTGGGTGAGCACGTGGATGACGCGAAGCTTCATGAGCGCCGCCATGCGGATGGCGTTGCGGCTGTAGTCGCTGAACGTAAGGAAGGTGCCGCCGTACGGGATATGGCCGCGGTGAAGCGCGATGCCGTTCATGATGGCGGCCATCGCGAATTCACGCACGCCGTAGGAGAGGTGGTTGCCCAGCGTGTCCCGGCCCGCGCGCACGCAGCCCTTGAAGTTCGTCAGGTTCGACGCGGTGAGGTCGGCCGAGCCGCCGAACAGCTCCGGCAACAGCGGCGCGATCGCGTCCAGGGCCTGCTGGCTCGACTTGCGCGTGGCGGTGGGTTCGGCGCGTGCGGCCGCGGCTTCCAGGACGGCGGGCAGCTTGCGCGTGAAATCGCCCGGCAGTTCACCGGTCATGCGCCGCTCGAACTCGGCTGCCAGATCGGGGAAAGCTGCACGATAGGCCTCGAAGCGCCCGCGCCACAGCCGCTCAAAGTCGGCGCCGCGATTGCGCGCGTCCCACGCAATCGCCAGCGCGGGCGGAACGCAGAACGGGTCCGCGCTCCAGCCCAGCGCCTGGCGCGTCGCGGCAACCTCCTGCGCCCCAAGCGCGGCGCCGTGCACATCGTGCGTGCCCGCCTTGTTAGGCGAACCCTTGCCGATCACGGTCTTGCAGCAGATCAACGTGGGCCGCCCATCCGGCTGCGCAGCCGACGCCTTGGCACGTTGGATCGCTGCGTCGACCTGTTCCGGATCATGTCCATCCACGCTGGCGATCACGTTCCAGCCGTAGGCCTCGAAGCGGCGCGGCGTGTCGTCGGTGAACCAGCCCTGGACGTGGCCGTCGATGGAGATGCCGTTGTCGTCGTAGAAAGCGACGAGCTTCGACAGCCGCAAAGTACCGGCGAGCGAGCACGCCTCATGGCTGATGCCCTCCATCAGGCAGCCGTCACCCAGGAACACATAGGTAGAGTGGTCGACGATGTCGTGGCGAATACCGCCCTGTTCGCGATTGAACTCCGCGGCCAGCAGCTTCTCCGCGAGCGCCATGCCCACGGCGTTGGCCAGTCCCTGACCCAGCGGGCCGGTGGTCGTCTCGACGCCGGGCGTGACGCCCACCTCGGGGTGGCCCGGTGTCCTGCTGTGCAGGCGCCGGAACGCCTTGAGGTCATCGATCGAAAGGTCGTAGCCGGTGAGGTGCAGCAATCCGTACAGCAGCATCGAGCCGTGCCCGTTGGAAAGCACAAACCGGTCGCGGTCGGGCCACTGCGGATTCGTCGGGTTGTGCTTGAGATGCCGGTTCCACAGAACCTCGGCGATGTCCGCCATGCCCATGGGCGCGCCCGGGTGGCCGGAGTTGGCGCGTTCGATCGCATCGACGGCCAGCATGCGCAGCGCGTCGGCCATGGCGCGCGGGCTGGTCTGAAGGGAAGGATTCTTCATGGCTGCGCCTTTCACCGTTGGCCCAGCGCCCGTTGCCGCCGCTCCATCATGCGCCACACGAATGGCGTGAAGATCAGCTGCATCGCCAGCTCCATCTTGCCGCCCGGCACGACGATGGTGTTCGCGCGCGACATGAAGGAGTCATGCACCATGTTCAGCAGGTACTGGAAGTCGATGCCCTTGGGGTTGGCGAAGCGGATCACGACGAAGCTCTCGTCGGGCGCCGGGATCTCGCGGGCGATGAATGGGTTCGATGTGTCCACACAGGGCACGCGCTGGAAATTCACGTGGGTGTGCGTGAACTGCGGGCAGATGTAGTTCACGTAATCGGGCATGCGCCGCAGGATCGTGTCCGTGACGGCTTCCGTGGAGTAGCCGCGCTTGGACTTGTCGCGCCAGAGCTTCTGGATCCACTCCAGGTTGATGACGGGCACCACGCCAATCAGCAGGTCCGGGTACTTGGCGATGTTGACGTCGGGCGTCACCACGGCGCCGTGAAGTCCTTCGTAGAACAGCAAGTCGGTGGAGGGGGGCACCTCTTCCCAGGGGGTGAATGTGCCGGGGTCTTGCTTCCATGGTGCAGCCTCGTCCGCGTCGTGCAGGTAGCGCCGCCGCTGGCCGGTGCCGGTCTCGCCGTAGCTGCGGAACAGCTGCTCGAGCTCGGGGAAGAGGTTGTTCTCCGGGCCGAAGTGGCTGAAGTTGCGGTTGCCGGCGCGCTCGGCCTCGGCCTGCCGCAGCTTCATCTCCTCGCGGTTGAAGCGGTGGAAACTGTCGCCTTCAATGATCGCGGCATTGACCTTCTCGCGGCGGAAGATGTTCTCGAAGGTGCGCGTCACCGAGGTGGTGCCGGCCCCGGATGAGCCGGTGATGGCGATGATGGGATGTCGCTCGGACATAGGGGACTTTCGGAAGTTCAGGAAACGGTGGCGTGCCCGGCGCGAAACAGGCTGCGCTCTGCGAAGAGCGGCGCCTCCCACTCGCACGGCGTAGGCTCGGCGTGGTAGCGCTCGATGCGCTCGACCTCGTTCTTCGAGCCGAAGACCAGGCCGATGCGCTGGTGCAGCGATTGCGGCTGCACGCCCAGCATGGGCTCGCGCCCTGTGCTGGCTCGCCCGCCCGCTTGTTCCATGATGAAGCCGATGGGGTTGGCTTCGTACAGCAGGCGCAGGCGGCCGGGCTTGGACGCGTCCTTGTTGTCGCGCGGGTAGAGGAACACGCCGCCGCGCATGAGGATGCGGTGGGCTTCGGCAACCATCGACGCGATCCAGCGCATGTTGAAATCCTGGCGGCGGGGGCCCTCGCGGCCCGCGAGGCACTCGTCCAAGTAGCGTTTGACGGGCGCTTCCCAGAAGCGGCTGTTGGACGCGTTGATCGCGAACTCGCGCGTGTCGGCCGGCACCTGCAGGTCGGGGTGGGTCAGCATGAACTCGCCCAGGCCCGGGTCGAGCGTGAAGCCGGCCACGCCGTTGCCCACGGTGAGGATCAGCATGGTGGCCGGGCCGTAGATCGCGTACCCCGCGGCCACCTGCCGTGCGCCCGCCTGCAGGAAGTCGGCTTCGCACACGTCGCGGCCGTCGCCCTGCGCTTCCTCGGGCGCGCGCAGGACCGAGAAGATGCTGCCGACGGCGACGTTCACGTCCACGTTGCTCGAGCCGTCCAGCGGGTCGAACACCAGCAGGTACTTGCCGCGGGGGTATTGCCGGGGGATGGCGTAGGGCTGCTCCATTTCCTCCGACGCCATGCCGGCGAGGTGGCCGCCCCATTCACTGGTGCGCACGAACATGTTGTTGCTCAGCACGTCCAGCCGCATCTGGGTTTCGCCCTGCACGTTCACCACGTCGGCGGCGCCTTCGCGATGGCGGCCGAGCACGCCGCCGAGCTCGCCCCAGGCCACGGCCTGAGAGATCGCCTTGCAGGCGAGCGCGACATCCAGGATCAGCGAGTTGAAGTCACCGCTCGCCGCGGGAAAGCGGCGGCGCTGGTCGATCAGGTACTGGGTGAGGGTCTGGCGTTGCGTGATCATGCGGCGGCCCTTTCCTCTTTGGCTGCGTTCGCCTTCCACGACTGCAGGTCCCGCACTTGCACACCCGACAGGCCGGGGATGACCCGCAAGGCGCCGGTGAAATCATGGTGCGCCGTGAAATGTGTGGGCGTGATCACGGCCTGGATGCCTGCGGCGTTCGCCGATTGCAGGCCGTTGGCCGAATCCTCGAAGGCAATGCACGCGAGCGCCGGCAACTTCATGGCCTGCAACATCTGCAGGTACACCTGCGGGTGCGGCTTCTTGAGCGGCGCGGTCGATGCGTCGCCGATGACGCAGAAGTTCAGGCGCCAGTCGCTGCCGATGGCCTTGCGCAGCAGCGCGGCCACATTCACCGGCGACGTCGTGGTGGCGATGGCAAGCCGCAGGCCGTGTCGCTTCGCGTCTTCCATCAGTGGCAGCACGCCGGGGCGCAGCTTGACGCCGCCGCTGTTCACGATCGCTTCATAGGCGGCGGTCTTGATCTCGTGCAGCCGCTGCACGATCTCCCGCACCGCGGTGCCGCTCACGTCCACCATGCCCGCGCGCACCTGGTTCCAGTAATGCAGGATGCGCTCCTTGCCGCCGGAGATCTCCAGCAACCGCGTGTACGTGGGTTCGTCCCAGCGCCAGTCGAGGCCTTCCTCGGCGAAGGCGTGGTTGAACGCGGCCAGGTGCGCGCGCTCGGTGTCGGCCAGCGTGCCGTCGACGTCGAAGATCAGGGCCTGCAGGGTTTGTGAGGTCATGGGGGTTCTCATGCGTTGTTGAAGACACGGCTCGCCAGGATGTCCTGCGGCTCGATGGTTCCCAGCTCCTTCGCGGTCAGCTCGCGGTCGCGCTGCGCGAAGAGGCGGCTGGCCTGGCGCAGGCGCGCACGGTCCAGCGCGTTGCGCACGCTGCGGGCGTTGGCAAAGTTGGGCTGCGCGCTGCGCAGCTCGAGGTAACGCTCCAGCGCGGCCAACGCGCCGTCGCCCAGGCGATAGTCCTGCTGCGCGAGCATCGTGGAGGCGATGGCGACGAGCTCCGCCGGCCGGTAGTCGGGGAAATCCAGGTGGTGGGCGATGCGCGAGCTCATGCCGGGATTGCTCTGGAAGAACGTGTTCATCCGGTCGCGATAGCCCGCGAGGATCACCACCAGGTCATCGCGCTGGTTCTCCATCACCTGCAGCAGGATCTCGATGGCTTCCTGGCCGTAATCGCGCTCGTTCTCCGGGCGGTAGAGGTAGTAGGCCTCGTCGATGAAGAGCACGCCGCCCATCGCCTTCTTCAGCACTTCACGGGTCTTGGGCGCGGTGTGGCCGATGTACTGGCCCACCAGGTCGTCGCGGGTGACGGCCACCATGTGCCCCTTGCGCACGTAGCCCAGGCGGTGAAGGATCTGCGCCATGCGCATGGCCACCGTCGTCTTGCCCGTGCCGGGGTTGCCGGTGAAGCACATGTGCAGGCTCGGCGGCTTGGCTGAAAGGCCCAGGTTGATGCGCAACTTGTCGATCACGAGCAGCGCCGCGATGTCGCGGATGCGGGCCTTCACCGGGGCGAGTCCGACCAGGTCACGATCGAGCTCGGCCAGCACCTCTTCGACCTGCGACTCGGCGAGCACGTCGGCGACCGAGCGCGCCGTACGCTCGGACGGTTCCGTACTGTCATTGCGGGCTTGACCCGCAATCCATCGTGGCGCGTCAGCACGCATCGATGGATCCCGGGTCAAGCCCGGGACGACAAGGGTGGGACAACTCGGCCCCACGTCAGTACCGCTCCATGTCCGGCCGGTCCGCCGCATAACCGCGCGTCGTGTAGCGCTGCGAGCGGCCGTTGACCTCCTGGCGTTCGAGCGTGAAGCCGGGCTCCTGCGGCGGCCGGTTCACGATGAAGCTCATGACGATGGACTCCACGCCACGCGTCGAGTCGAACGCCATCAGCCGGATGTAGTGCCGCGGAAAGGCCTTTCGGCACTGGTTCACTTCGGCCAGCACGCCGGCGGCGTCGGGCAGGTCGAACATGGGCATGCCGAACATTTCCCAATAGGTGTTGCGCGGATGCGGGTCGTCCGTGTACTCCACGCTCCAGGCATAGCCCTTGTCGAGTCCGTACTGGATTTGCGCAGCGATCTCCGGGTCCGTGAGGTCGGGCAAGAAGCTGAACTGACCCTGCGTGAGGCGGCCGGTGGGGTTGGTCATCATGGTGGTGTGTTCCTTGTCAGGCCATGGCCGGGGTGGCCACGTAGTCGCTGCTGTCGGTCGATTGGTAGTTGAAAGTCACGTCGCCCCAGGTATCGAGCGCGGCGCGCAGGGGGCTGCACCACTGCGCGGCCTTGCGCAGGATGTCCGGGCCCTCGAGCAGCAGGTCGCAGCCTTCGTTGCGCGCCTTGACGATGGCCTCCAGCGCCACGCGGTTGGCCACGGCGCCGGCCTGGATGCCCTGCGGGTGGCCGATGGTGCCGCCGCCGAACTGCAGGATCACGTCGTCGCCGAACAGGTCGATCAGCTGGTGCATCTGGCCGGCGTGGATCCCGCCGGACGCCACGGGCATCACCTTTTTCGTGTCGGCCCAGTCCATGTCGAAGAACAGGCCGCGCGGCAGGTCGGTCTTGGTGTAGCTGTCGCGGCAGACGTTGTAGTAGCCCTGCACGGTGAGCGGGTCGCCCTCGAGCTTGCCCACGGCTGTGCCGGTATGCAGGTGGTCGCAGCCGGCCAGGCGCAGCCACTTGGCGATCACGCGGAAGCTCACGCCGTGATTCTTCTGGCGCGTGTAGGTGCCGTGGCCGGCACGGTGCATGTGCATCAGCATGTCGTTCTTGCGGCACCATTCGGCCATCGACTGGATGGCGGTCCAGCCGACCACCAGGTCCACCATCACCACGATCGAGCCGAGCTCCTTGGCGAACTCCGCGCGCTCGTACATGCCTTCCATCGTTCCGGCCGTGATGTTGAGGTAGGAGCCCTTGACCTCGCCGGTCACGGCCTGGGCCTTGTTGACGGCTTCCATCACATAGAGGAAGCGGTCGCGCCAGTGCATGAACGGCTGCGAGTTGATGTTCTCGTCGTCCTTCATGAAGTCCAGGCCGCCTTTGAGGCCCTCGTAGATCACGCGGCCGTAGTTGCGGGCCGACAGGCCCAGCTTGGGCTTGGTCGTCGCGCCCAGCAGCGGGCGGCCGAACTTGTCGAGGCGTTCGCGCTCGACCACGAGGCCGGTGGGCGGGCCCTTGAACGTCTTCACGTAAGCGACCGGGATGCGGATGTCCTCGAGGCGGGCCGCCTTGAGCGGCTTGAAGGAGAACACGTTGCCGATCAGGCTGGCCGTCATGTTGGCGATGGAGCCTTCCTCGAACAGGATCAGGTCATAGGCGACGTACGCAAAGTATTGGCCCGGGCTGTTGGGCACGGGGTCTACGCGATAGGCCTTGGCGCGGTAGCTATCGCAGGCGGTGAGCCGGTCGGTCCATACCACTGTCCAGGTGGCGGTCGACGATTCGCCGGCAACGGCCGCGGCGGCTTCTTCCGGGTCCACGCCGTCCTGCGGCGTGATGCGGAACAGGCAGATCGTGTCGGTGTCCTTCGGAACGTAATCCGGCATCCAGTAACCCATCTGCCGGTACTTGAGGACGCCTGCGCTGTAGCGGGTCTTGGCGTCCGTGATCTGGTTGTCACCCATCGATTTGCTCCTGGTTTGTAGATTTCGATGGAGGGACTATAAGTAGCGGCTTAAATAAGGTAAATTCAGAGTTTGTTTGATTTCGATTAAGCGATTCCTTAATGAAGAACGCGACCTTCCGGCAGCTGCGGGTGTTCAGCGAGGTGGCCCGCCACCTGAGCTTTGCGAAGGCGGCGGAGGCCCTGCACCTCACGCCACCGGCCGTGACCATGCAGGTCAAGGAGCTGGAGGCGCACGTCGGCCTGCCGCTCTTCGAGCGCCGCGGGCGCGCTGTCTCGCTCACCACGCCCGGTGAGTACATCCTGGTCTACGCACGCCGGATGCTCGCCACGCTCAAGGATGCCGAAGACGCGGCCGCGCGCCTGAAGAAGGTCGAGGCCGGCACGTTGACGATCGGCATGGTCGGCACGGCCAAGTACTTCCTGCCTGGCCTGCTGGCGCAGTTCCGGCGCGAACACGAGGGCGTGGAGATCCGCCTCGTCGAGGGCAACCGCCAGCAGCTCGTCAAGCTGCTTCAGGCCAACGAGGTCGATGTCGCGGTAATGGGCCGACCGCCCAAAGAGCTGGCTACGCGCACCGAGCCCTTCGCGGCGCATCCTCACGTGTTCGTGGCGCCGGTGGATCATCCACTGGTGAAGGAGGGCGGGATACTTACCGCGGAGTCGCTGCGGCCCTACGATTTCATCATGCGCGAGCCGGGCTCAGGCACCCGCGCCGCGCTCGAAAAATTCCTGGATGACGCCCGGCTGGAACCGCGCGTCATCATGGAGATGGGCAGCAACGAAACGATCAAGCAGGCCGTGATGGCCGGGATGGGCATCAGCTTCCTGTCGCTGCACACCTTGCAGCTGGAGCTGGACCACGGTTTGCTCGCGCTGCTGGGCGTCGACGGCAGCCCCGTGGTGCGGGCCTGGAACGTGGTGCACACGCTGTCGAAGGTGCTGTCACCCGCGGCCGAGGCCTTCCGCTACTTCGTGCTCGAACGCGGCGAGGCGTACCTTGCGCAGAACTTCGCCGCGCACCTGCAGCAGGCACCCCCAGCGTGAAAGGTCAAAGGCGGGCCACCGTCATGGCTTGATGTACGCGTACTTCTCGCGCTGCTGCAGCTGCGCGATGCGGGCCACGCCCGACGGCGTGAACTCCGCGTCCATGATGAACTGGTCCTTCTTGATGTTGCGGTTGCGCAGGGTGATCTCGCACACCTCGAAGCGCACGCCGCGCGCCTTGAGGGCGCTCACCAGCGACGCGTAGTCGATGTTGGGATTCTTCTTGTCCTTCGCGCCTTCCATCAGGAAGTCGATGCCTTCCGCGTGCGTCACGACGGTGATTTTCGTGTCGGGCGTCACGTCGAGGTGGTTGCGGACGTTGCGCAGGCCCTTGGTTGCCTGCATCTCGGCGTTGTCGATGTGGTACACGACGTGGTCCTCCGCGAGCGCGGTGCCGGAGAGGGCCACGCCGGCGGTCAGCAGCGCGAGGAATTTGAAGAGGCGGTTCATGGAGGTAATGCGTCCTTTAGAGAGGGGTGGGTAGGGCGAGCGGCCGATTTAATCACTGAATAAAGATGGAGGAATATAGGGTTTTCTATTGGAAGGTCACGCTTGGAGGCCAAATTAATATCAGCATTTGTTAATATACAAGTTTATATTTCAATTAGTTGGAGTTGGTATGGCCCAGTATGTATTTGGCAAACCGGTCGCCATGGGGTTCGACACGGCGGTTCAGCGCGTGACAGAGGAGCTCGGCAAAGTGGGCTTCGGCATCCTCACCGACATCGACGTGCAAGCCACGATGCTCAAGAAACTGGGGCTGGAGATGCGGCCCTACCGCATCCTGGGCGCATGCAACCCGCAGATCGCGAGCAAGGCGATCGCCGCCGAGCCGCAGATCGGCGCGTTGCTTCCCTGCAGCGTGGTGGTGCGGCAGGACGAGCAGGACACGGTGCACGTGGAGATCATGGACCCGAAAGCCGTGATGGGCCTTGTCGACAACCCGGCCGTGCCGGCGCTTGCCGCCGAAGTGCGCCAGAGGCTCGAACAGGCGCTGGCGGCGCTCTGAGGCCGAGTCTTCAGCCTACGGCGCGGCGAGCCGTGCGCAAGCGCTCGTCGAGGTAGGCCCCGTAGAAATCGGGGATGGACGCGCCTTCGAGGCGGGGCGCCGCCTCGCGCGCGCCCTTGCCGAAGAAGAGCACGGTGGGCGCGACTTTCACGGACCACGCGCGCAGCATCTCCTGGTGCGTGCTGCGTGCGCCATCGAAGCCGGTGACCCCCTGCGCGCTTTGCATGTCGAGCTGGACCGCCGCGACCGCACCCCCGCGCAGCAGCGGCGCAAGGTAGTTGTCGCGCACCACCCTGCAGAACGGGCAGCCGTCGAGGCTCGCCATCACCAGCAGTGGCTTGCCCGCGCGCAAGGCCTGCGCCAGCTCTAAGGCCAGCGATTGCGCGGCAGGCAGGGCGGCCGCATGGCCGGCCGGGGCCGCAGCCCAGCCGAGCCCCAGCGCGAGCGGCGACAGCGCGATCCGTCGGCGCAGCAGGTCCACGCTCAATTGGTCTCCCGTTCCATCAGCAGGTAGGTGTTGTACGCGTTCATGCGGTTGGCCACGCGAAACAGCGGCAGCTGCTCGAAGCGGCTCCAGTCGGCGGCCTTGTAGGCGTCGTCGAAGGGCTCGAGGTTCTTCGCCGCCCCGCCCATCACCGCGCGCAGGTGCACGAGGTAATCGCGCGTCAGCTCCATGTCTTTGCGCGCCTCGGTCGAGAGCGGCCCGTGCCCCGGCACGATCACCGTGGCGTCGAACGAGAGCAGCGAGTCCAGCGCCTTGATCCATTGCCGGCTGTCGGCCTGCCCGACGAAGGGGATGCGGCTGCGGAACACGAGGTCGCCCGCGAAAAGCACTTTCTGCTGCGGCAGATAGACCACGAGGTCCTCCGGTGTGTGCGAAGGCCCGGCCGGCTTGATCTGGAAGCGGATGCCGCCCACCACCAGTTCGCGCTCGCCGTCCAGCCACTCGTCGGCCGGCACGAGGCGCGTGTCCTTGTCGATCCAGGGCGCGAGCTCGGTGCGCGATGCCTCCAGTCGAAGGCGCGCAGTGTCCGAGTTGAGGTATTCGCGCGCCGCCTGGTGGGCCAGGATCTTCGCGCCCGCCGCCTTCAGCGCCTGCACGCCATAGATGTGGTCCGCGTGATAGTGCGTGAGGATCACGTGCGTCACCGGCTTGTCGGTGTGCTTGCGGATCTCCGCGAGCAGGCGCAGTGCGAGGCCGGGCGAGCCCAGGGCATCGATCACGACGACTCCTTCGGGCGTGATGACGAACCCGGCATTGGACACGAAGTTCTGGTTGGCGGACGACCCCAGCGCGGAGAGCCCTTCGACATACCACGCCGAGGGCGACACCTGACGTGCCGTCATCGGCGGCGCCGCAGCGGGCTGGGCATTCGCACCGAGCGAAGCGCCCAACAGGGCAAGCCATGCGAAACAGCGGATGAAGCGGCTGGCGCACTTCGCGTACATCGATGCCTTTCTGTCGAGCCGCGCACCGGCGGCATCGTTGCCATGCGGCCCATGGCGGCGAGGAGGGTGGCCTTGACGGAAGTCAAGCCCCGGCAAAAACCGATCACCCAACGTGAATATAAGCGATATCTTAACTAATAATCGGACTCCATGGACCTCGCTTTACTTCTCGACCGCTTCGGAGATCCTGCGTTACTCGCCATCGGCGGCGCCGCCATCGGATTAGCCTTCGGCTTCTTCGCGCAGCGTTCGCGCTTTTGCTTGCGCTCGGCAGTGATCGAATTCTGGCGGCGCGAGCCCGGCGAGAAGCTCGCCGTCTGGCTGCTGGCCTTTTCGGCGGCGGTGGTGGCAGTGCAGGCGCTCATCCTGCTGCGCGCGCTCGACGTCAGCGGCGCTCGCCAGCTCGCCACGCGCGGCAGCCTGTCGGGCGCCATCGTCGGCGGCCTCGTCTTCGGCGCGGGGATGATCATGACGCGCGGCTGCGCGAGCCGGCTGCTGGTGCTGTCTGCCAACGGCAATCTGCGCGCGTTGCTGTCGGGGCTCATCTTTGCGGTAACGGCGCAAGCCTCGCTGGCCGGTGGCCTTGCGCCCCTGCGCATCGCGATCAGCGAATGGTGGACGATCGAAGGCGGCGCTGGCCGCGACCTGTTGGCGATCACCTCGGTCGGCCCGTGGGGCGGGCTGGCGGCGGGTCTGGTCTGGCTCGCGGCCGCGCTGTGGTTCTCGGTGCGCAGCGGCTGGGGCCTGTGGAAGTGGGCGGGCGGCATCGGCGCTGGCCTCACGGTGGCGGCGGGCTGGTGGTTCACATACGGCGTGTCGGCCATCTCGTTCCAGGTGGTGCCGGTTCAGGGGCTGACGTTCAGCGGGCCGTCCGCCGAGTGGCTGATGCGCGTCGTATCGCAGCCGGGTGGCCCCGTCGGTTTCGACTTCGGCTTGATGCCGGGCGTTTTCGCGGGTTCTTTCCTGGGCGCCTGGCTCGGCGGTGACCTCAAGCTCGAAGGCTTCAAGGACGGATACGGCATGCGGCGCTACATCGCCGGCGCGATCCTGATGGGTTTCGGGGCGATGCTCGCGGGCGGTTGCGCCGTGGGGGCGGGCGTCACCGGCGGCGCGGTGTTCGCGCTGACGGCGTGGCTCACGCTGGCGTCGATGTGGGCCGGCGCCGGCATCACGGACTGGGCGCTGGACCGGAACCTGGCGACGGCCGAATCGGAGCGGCACAGTCTGCCGAGCGGGCCGGTGATGGCGCCCTAGACTGTTGGCGGCCACCCGCCGTCCACGGCCCGTCGCCCGCGCCTAGCGCCTTTGCTGGCTTTCCAATCGGAGCAGTTCCTTACGGGACAGCACGCCAGCTCACTTGCCGCTGAGGTACTCAGCCACCGCCGCCATCTCGAGAGCAGTCATCTTCTCGGTGATTGCGTGCATCACGGCGTTGTCGTTCGTGCGCTCGCGCTTGTTGAACAGCTTGAGCTGGGCTTCGGTGTAATGGGCGAACTGGCCCGCCAGGCGCGGCAGCGCGGCCGTGCCCTGCGCGAGCGCGCCGTGGCAGCCGACGCACGCGGGCACGCCGCTGTACCGGTTGCCGTGCTCGTAGATGTAGCCGCCGACCGCAGCCAGCGCGGGGTCCTTCGGGGGCTGCGCCGGTGCCGCCATTTTCTCGAAGTACTTGCCCAGCGCCGTCATCTCATCGGGCGTCAGCTTCTCCACCATGCTGGACATTGCCGTGCTCTTGCGTTTGCCGGTCTTGAAGTTGTCCAGCTGCTTGGCGATGTATTCCGAGTTCTGGCCCGCCAGGCGCGGGAACTGTTCGCTCGACGATTCGCCTTCGGCGCCGTGGCACACGAAGCATACGCCCGAGACGATCTTGCGCGCGCGTGCCTCGTCGGCCTGGGCGATCGCGCCCGCGGCGAAGCAGGCAAGCGCCATCCCCGCGGCCCACCGGGCGCCTCTCGTGTAAGGTCTCATCGTCTTCAGACCAGGGTATCGGCCCAGATGTTGCGAGCCCATGCCATCGCGTACCGGCCTTCCAGCTCGCTGGCGGCCGTCGAGACACCGCCCGAACCCGGCACGGTGATCATGGTCTTCTGGTCCGCGTCGTAGCGGTGCACGCTGGCCACGTGGACGACGTCCTCGTCGCTCACGAAGCTGTAGCAGGTGTTGTTGTAGATCGGCAGCGGGTTGGCCGCCTTGCCGGTCAGTAACGCGATCACCGCGGCGGCGCAGGTTTTGCCGTGCTGGTTCGCCATGTGGGCCGACTTGGGCATGAGCGGCGCGGACTGGACCGCGTCGCCCAGCACATGCACGTTCTTCACGGCTTTCGATTCGAACGTGAGAAAGTCGACCTCGCACCAGCGCTTGTTCGCCGTGGCCAACCCGGTTTTGGCGGCGATGTCGCCGGCGCGCATGTTGGGGATGACGTTGAGCACGGCAGCCTTCAGGTCGTCATTGAACTCGAACTTCAGCGTGTTGGTCGCCACGTCCACGTCCACCGCCTTGTGTTTGGGCCGGTATTCGACGATGTTCTTGTAGCGGTCGGTCCAGGCCTTCTTGAACAGCGGGCCCTTGGACGTGACGTCGTCATTGGCGTCGAGCACCAGCACCTTGCTGCGCGGCTTGGCCTTGCTGAAGTAATGGGCCACCTGGCAGGCACGCTCGTAGGGGCCGGGCGGGCAGCGGTAGGGCGCGAGCGGGATGGCCATCGCGAACACGCCACCGTCGGGCATGGCCTCGAGCTGGCGGCGCAGTGCCAGCGTCTGCGGGCCCGCCTTCCAGCCGTGCAGCACTTTGTCCTGCGCGCCGGGGCGGTTCATGCCGGGCAGCGTCTCCCACATGAAGTCCACGCCGGGCGAGACGATCACGCGGTCGTACGGCAGCTCGCCGCCACCGGCGAGTTTCACCACGCGCTTCTCGGCGTCGATGGCGCTGGCCATGCCGCGCACGATCTTCACGCCATGGCGGCGCGCCAGGCTGTCGTAAGGTGTCGTGATGTCGGCGATGGTCTTGCTGCCGCCGATCACGAGGTTGGAGATGGGGCAGGAGACGAAGGCCGCGTTAGGCTCGACCAAAGTCACGTCGATCGAATAGTCGGACCACATGCGCAGGTACTTGGCGGCTGTGGCGCCGCCATAGCCGCCGCCGATGACCACGACCTTGGGGCCGCGCGACATGCCCGGGGCCGCGCACCCCGCGACGAGGGCTGCCGAGCCGAACGCGGCGCCGGCCTGGACGAATTGACGGCGCTTCATGGCGTACCTTTCTTCTGGGCGGCGAAGTAGCCGGCAATGGCCGCGATCTGTTCGTCGGTATAGCCTTTGGACAGCTGGTGCATCACGGTCGCCGGTTTGCGTCCGTTCTTGAAATCCAGCATCTTCTGCACGATGTCCTCGCGCTTCATCCCGGCCAGCGGCTCGTTGCCGGCCAGCGCGTTGCCGTTGGTGCCGTGGCAGTTGGCGCAGGCCCCGGCCCAGCTGCGAACCTGCAGTGCGTCGGGCGCCTGCGCGAGGCTGCCTGCCGCCGGCAGGGCTATCGCCAGGCAGGCCGCGGTGAGTCGGAATCGATGCATCGGATCTCCTGCCACCATAAATCACTTACGGCTTATATGGGAATTATTCCGCGAGCAGGGCGCGTCTGGCCCCGGTACAAACCCGGTGGTTCAGCGTACGTCGGCTTCGCGTCGAGAAGAGACCTCAGTATGGGGCGACGTGCGGCGTAGCCGGGTAGACTCCCGGCGCTGCCTTTTCGATGTCGAGCGGGGGGTGTTTTTTTAAGGTGACCCAATGGGCAACACGGCATATTGGGACGCAAGAGATCAGATTTTTCGCATCGACCTTCTCGAAGGCAATCTCGCATCGGATCTCAGCGTCTCCGGCAACCTCTTGCTCCTCAACCCCGACGGTTTTGTTGCCGACATGGATGTCGACGGCGGGTTGTGTCCCGACGGCGGGTCGTGTGGTCGTTTCACGCTGGACGCGGCAGGCAATTTCACGTACACCAATTCATCCGCTCACGACCAGCTCTACTATAGCTCGGGGTTTGCATTTTGGCCCCGGTATTGGCTTCCGGATAACACGACCCGCTACGTCATCTGCATAACCGTCCGGGGCGTGGATGATCCCACCGTCTTCGGCGGCGCTTTCGAGGGAAACGTGACGGAAGCAGGCGGGACATCCAACGGGACCGTCGGGGTGGCTACAGCCACCGGCGCGGTCACTGTCACTGACGTGGACCGTGTCCACATCCCCGGGAGCTTGGAGTTTTTAGTAGATCCCGCGGTCCTGCCCGTGGCTGTGGGCGTGGCCCACTACGGCACCTACGGAGTGACGGCGGCCGGCCAGTGGACCTATACGCTGGACGACGTCAACACCATGGTGCAGGCGCTGGGCACGGGCGACACGTTGACTGA